>Ga0247778_1000472_pt1 | contig 50376 bp, 42 predicted proteins | sample UWRJL049202B5_FD_179939 | JGI IMG/M metagenome (GOLD analysis project Ga0247778, IMG submission 179939) | Plant litter microbial communities from Arlington Agricultural Research Station in Wisconsin, United States - UWRJ-L049-202B-5 | ecosystem: Environmental > Terrestrial > Plant litter >... | reverse complement strand
TGGAAGCACAGATTGTAGAGCCTGCATTCCTTTTTCTCGCCACTCAGTCTTATCGCTTTGGTTGCATCAATGGGCTCCTCAACATATGAAATGTTCTCGCTCTTGGAGGTAATTTCCCTCCAAGCCTTCAGATCAGGCCAAAGATCTGTAAGTTTAAACTGAACGTTATTGAGGCCCGCAGCACTCAGTTGCTTATTCAATGCCGGCTCAATAATGGGTGTGGGGCCACCTGCTCCTGCGCATGAATCGATAAAGGTGAATTCAGCAGTCTTAGATAAACCTCCCAGCTCTTGCACTAGGATTTTGGATGCCTGGAAGGCTGCTGAGCCATTCTTCGAGGTCGAAGTTTTCCAAGCACGGGCAAGTGCTCTGTGCGTGTGGGTTCGCAGGAATTCAGGACACCATGACTGGTCTTCGATCTCTGCCAGATGAAATCTAGGGAAGAGAACACGCTGCATATTGATGGAATGAGGGGCAGATGAAGAAGAAGAAAACAGGGGCCTTCGTAGTACTATAACACGTTGATTAAAGGGAAAGAATGTCAAGTTCTGCGGCCGAGCTGCCACATGCAATCGTACAAGTACAGTAATTACCCTTGAGGGCCGCATTCACTGCGTCTGATACTGTCGGGCCCCGAAATTCAAACGTACCGAAGTAAATCTATCATGATCCTGCGACTTCCCTGGCCAAAGTATTCTCCCGAGTGCTCGAAAGTGGTGCAAATTTTACGTACTGCATGTACGTTACCGGCGACCGAGACGAGGCCAGGCCGAATACGGAAACCCAGCCGTTAAGCTTAAATATAAGCTTCTCTCAATATTGCTTCTGATTTGCTGAGAGATCACGGTACGAAGTCTTGAACCCTTATTCCTGAACACTTAATTACAACTTACAAGGATTTATATTCTATTCCAGCATTGACAAAGATATGCGAAGTCTCAAATGTGGGGGGATTGAGCATTTTGGCAGAACGAAGGAGAGGCTATCGGATTTATACAACATTACATAAATTACGTCCACCTTTCGATCGCAAAGCGCGAGCCAAATTATGATATGTAGACTTTTCCATACGATAAGTCAGTTGTCTTTGATGGACTGAATTTTTTTTTTTGAAGACAAATTAGCGAGGAAGCCCCTCCCTCCAACCCCCTCCCGAATTCTGTTTGGGCAATGATAGAAAAACAGCTTGATGATATTCTGGAGCTTTTGGTAGTCTAGATAAGTTGCATATAGAAAATTGATCTTCTACCACAATGCTCAGATTCGTCCTGCGACTAGAATACCTCGCTCGCCATTTCATAGATTTCGCCTAGCAGCCCCGCCTTGCCCGTGGTGCGAACGTTCTCAAGATTTGCCTTCTGGCAAAATCACTTCTAATTTCTTGGAGACAGGAGCAAAGTGCAAGCTGTCAAGTTGTCAGCGTAAAGCTTCTTGTATCTTGTATCTAGAATCTTCTTACCGGTCGAGGATTTTCATGCTTTTGTCCGTTACCGATGGACCTAAAGTCAGGCCTGGTAGCTCCCTGAAAAAGGTTGCGACGAACAGGCGCAGCTCGGTCATCACAAGATGAATTGCGATACACCCTCGGGCACCGCTTGAAAACGGCTGGAATTTGTCTGTTTGCAAAGCCTTGCTCTGCCCTGGCTTCATCCACCGGCGTGGATCGAACCTTCCGAGACCTTCGTCAGCCTTCCCAATGAATAGCGCGGAAAGAAATCAGACTTACCTCTCGGGATCTTCCCAAACAGCCGGATTTCGATGTAACTGATGACTGTGTGAAGAAACACAAGTATCTGGCGGGATGGTATAGGGACCAAGCTCCTGTGCCGTAGGTGCCCATCGCGGCAGAGTGGTGAGACCTCCACCAAAAAGACGTAAGGCTTCGTAAATAGTGCCATCCATAATCGGGCATTTTTGTTCAACTTCGACGTCCGACAGAGGCTCTTGAAGAGTTTTTGCTTCGTTTTCAATCTCCTTCCGAAGCTTCGGATCTTTCAAAACTGTGTAAATCAAATACACCAACGTTGCTCCAATCGGCTCGCCGCCAGCTCCGAGGAACGTAGTAATATCGTGGGCAATGTCGTATTGGGACATCTTCAACCCGCCCCCAAGCTGGTATTTACCATCTTTCTCGTCAAACTCGGCACCCTGCACAAATGTCGTCCTAGACGCGATTTTCGCCTGCCTCTCCGTTGATTCTGCCAGATCTTTGTAATGCTGGTACCAGCTGAATACGTCGAATGTGTAGCGCAAGGAAGGAAATACCGGGATGAGGAATCGAGCGGTCGCAAATATCGGGAATGAAAACCGCAGCCAGGCATTCTGAAGTTGTATGTAACAACCCATCATCACCTCGTCGATATTCCCACGCCTGGCCATCACGCCTTTGGTGGTGGCATTGCCGTACACCACTTCCCAAGCAACATCATATCCGAATAACATACACCACTTGTACAAGTCCGCACTATGAGTCGGGTTCTTTGTAGCATCCTCTCGAACATTGGAGATGAAAATCCGGCAGAGCTCCCTGACGGCGGGGTGATGGCTTGCCTTGATTGTGTCGTTGGAGAACGCATTGACATAGAAACGTTGCCGAGTACGGTGTGCTTTGGGCTCAGCCATGCTAAATATGTTCAACGCTTGGCCGGGCAGTTGTCGCTTTCGAAAATCGGTACCCAGCCCGTGAACCTTCTTGACAGCGGCAGGATCACAAATAGCGATTTCATCAGGAGCTATCCGTACATACGGTCCATACTTCTTGTGCATGGCAGCGACCCAGTGAAACTTATCGCCAACAACATTGTGATATCTCAATACGATATCCGTAAATTGGGCATGCCATGGTCCTGGTACTTTGCGCAGAGCCGAGCCATATGCGACTTGAAGTTTCTAGATATCAAAATAAGCCACGACCTGCCAAAGCATTTCATGAAGACATACTTTTAAAATCAAACGACTTGCTAAAATGACTGCGACCAGCAGAGATATAGTAATTGGCAACGACGTAGAGCCAAATTTTGATTGGGCCGCAGCAAACGGATGTGCCAAGACTTTGCCCATGGCGAAAATGCCAAAATGAGAGTACGTTGTGTTCAATTTCGCGCCAGAGAACTATATCTTCAAAGATAGAACGTGCCGGCCACCAGTATGAAGGTATAGAAATGAATGGCATCTTCCTAGATAAACTCGGGGTTAGCGTAGGCCCTCGCTCCTTCAGGGTCTCGCCTCGGAGCCCGTAAGTCGCAAGCCTCAAAATCTTCCCGTTTCGAGCCAAGTGGGGAATACTTGCGATCCTACCGAAGGAGCAACGCTGCCGAAGTGATTATTACCCGACGGGTTCTAAATTTAGGTATCCCTCCGAAAGCCCAATGCCGCCGAATTCATTATTGCCCGTATTATACTGAAGGAGTATTCGAAAGACGGCGTCCGAGGGCACAATAACTGTGGATCCCGTCGATAGAACAGGATTATGAATGCTTGATAGCATATATATAATTCCGAGTCCTTATACTATTGCAGGCCCCATATTGCCACTAGTGTAGAGATATTTCTGACGATTCAACACAACGTCCTACTCGCAACACGAAACGACTTTCTTTCACGTTTCAATATTTCTGATTTTGTGTATTACGAATTGTTTTGATATTGTTCAAAAGTCAGTATGGCAACACCAGGCCTCATTGCGTTCGGTGCCATTTCGCAGAGACCTGCATCCGACCGCCTAGATGAAATTAGAACATTACTCCAGCAACAACCCTCCTTGGCCTCCATCTGCCATACTCTTCAGGGCTTAAAGTCGTTGTGGAAGACACTAGTCAACCAAGATCCACGACTCGAAAGCGTCAATGGTTTAGCCACCGCTACCCAGCTGTCAGAATGGATCACCGGAACTATCTCGTCGAAGGACCTTCAAGACAATGGCAATCTCGCGCAGATACCACTGACAATCTTGGCCCAAATCAGTCAGTATGTCGTTTATTTACGTCAAGGTGAAGAGTCCCATGAAGCCATTATCGAGTCAGTGGCACTTGGAGGAGGAGTTCAGGGGTTCTGGGTTGGACTGCTCAGTGCCTTGGTCGTCGCAAGTGCAGAGACCGAAAACGATCTCGGCAGTCTGGCTGCCACGTCGGTCAGACTTGCGTTTTGCGTTGGTGCGTATGTGGATCTGGAATGCCATCTTCGTGGGCGAAATTCGCAGACAAAGATCTTAGCTGTTCGCTGGAGGGAGTCTACGACTCTGGATGACGTCGAAAATTTGATTAAAAAGTACTCCGATGTAAGTGGTAACCCGACTAAGGTTGAGGGAGCTATTACTGACACCAGTCTAGACGTATATCGCCGTCAGATCAGACGAGAGAGATGCTACGATAACCACTACCAGCACCGATATCAAGCGTCTCTCAGAGGATTTTTCACGTTTGAATACCTCAGTTATGGACGCTGGCGTCTCGACACAGTATCATTCTACGATAGATCGCAGTACTTCAGAGAAAATACTGAACGTTTGCAAACCTGTATTCACCCCAAGTCTCAAGGGGAAGCCTCTCGTGAGGTCCAACACCGATGCGTCGCCACTCATCGACGACAAGGCTGCGAAGTCGGTCCTCGACTGCATACTTTTAGAACGGGTAGATTGGTATTCCGCTATCTCAACAGCTGCCAATGCTCTGAAACAGGCAAAGCAAAATACTTTTGCCCTCTCGATTGGCCAGGATGCGATACCAAATTCAGTAACCAAGACAATACCGGTGGTCAGGGCTGAAAGATTCGTTGCTCAGGTCGATAATCTCCCATATGCTGCCAAGACAGCAGAAAATTCTGCACCTGGATACCCAAAAGATGCTATTGCAATTATAGGAATGGCCGGCAGATTCCCCGGCGCTGACAATGTGGAAGAGTACTGGGATTTACTTACCGCTGGTAAAATAATGTTCGGAAATGCCCCTGAAGACAGATTCGGACCGAGTGCGAGAACTGTGAAGGGCCAACCCTTTTGGGGTAATTTCCTCAAGAATATCGAAGACTTCGACCATTCATTCTTCAAGCGCTCACCGCGGGAAGTGGTGTCGACGGATCCACAGCAACGTCTGCTGTTGGAGCTGGCATACGAGTCCCTGGAGAGCTCGGGTTATTTCGCAACGCCGTCACGAACCCAAGATGTGGGAGTCTATATCGGTGGTTCGTGTGCGGACTACGACTTCAACGTTGCCGCTCACCCAGCTACTGCATACTCTGCAGTGGGTACGCTGCGATCGTTCATGAGCGGCAAGCTTTCTCACTTCTTTGGGTGGTATGGACCGTCTATCGTCGTAGATACGGCTTGCTCTGCATCAGCAGTTGCCATTCATTCCGCCTCCACAGCACTTCGGACCGGACAGTGCTCCATGGCTCTTGCCGGCGGTGTCAATATGATGACAGCTCCCTACTTCTACGAAAACTTCGCAGCAGCCCGCTTCTTGACGCCGACTGGAGGATCAAAGTCCTTCAGTGCTGATGCTGATGGCTATTGCAGAGGAGAAGGTGGTGGCATGGTAGTCCTTAAGACTCTCGCAGATGCTTTGCGAGATGACGACAATATTCTTGGAGTTATTGGTGGCATCGCGCTGAACCAAAATGACAACTGCGTACCAATCACGGTGCCGCACCCAGTGTCTCAGGGAAACTTGTACGAGCAAGTCGTCAGACTGGCCGGAGTAAGAACAGGCGATGTCAGCTTCGTCGAAGCCCACGGCACAGGAACCCCAGTCGGAGTAAGTAGACCAGCAATCCAAAATGACTATGTGGATGAAAGACTGACTTTTGAAGGATCCTATCGAAATGGAGAGTATCCGCAAAGTCTTCGGTGGGCCAAACCGGGACACGCCCTTGATTGTAAGCTCAACCAAGGGAAACATTGGCCATCTTGAAGCCGCTTCTGGGGTGACTGCGGTCATCAAGAGTATTTTGCAAATGGAGCATCGCCTCGTGCCTCGTCTACCAACTTTCAAGAGTTTGAGTCCGAATATACCAGCCCTGGAGCCTGACAATCTCTGCGTCCCGACTTACAACATGCCATTGACTCGCGAAAGGCTAGTCGCATGTGTCAATAACTACGGAGCCTCTGGAAGCAACGCGGCCATCATTATCCTCGAACCGCCTCGCAAGACTATTGATTCCCGATCGGGAGAAAGTGGTGAGATGCGCGGAAAATTCCCAATCCAATTGACGGCAAATTCACCTGCTAGTCTGCTCGCGTATTGTTCATTGCTCGACAAATTTTGCGACCAGCTACGTTTCGACAAGAACGTCGACGCTCTTCCAAAACTTGCTTACAGTCTGAGCAAGCGTCTCAATCAAGAGCTCCCCCATTCGTTGACGTTCGCGGCTTCGGACTTGGACGAGTTCCAACGCCAAATCCGGGTGCAGACTTCCAAGAGCAATGCTATCAGGTCTCGCTCGGACAGGAAACCGGTGATCTTATGTTTTGGTGGTCAAGTCTCCGATAAGATCGGTTTGGACAAACAATTATTTGAAGAATCTGCGCTTCTGCGCTTTCACCTCGACGTTTGCGACTCGGCTATTACAAGCTTGGGGTATCCTTCCATATATCCTGCCATCTTCGAGAAGACCCCTATCACTGATATTGTGACGCTTCATGCCGCTACCTTCGCGACACAATACGCGACAGCACAAGCATGGCTCGAGTCTGGTCTCCGGGTGGATGCTGTCATTGGACACAGTTTCGGCCAACTGACTGCTCTTTGCGTATCCGGCATGCTATCGCTTCAGGACGGAGTGAGATTAGTGATTGGCAGAGCAGTTCTTATGAAGAAGCACTGGGGCGAAGAACCAGGAACAATGATCCTGGTACAAGCAGACAAGCCAACGATCGAGCAACTCCACACGAGCGGCCATGATTTCGAAATTGCCTGCTATAATGGGCCTTCGGCGCATGTCCTAGTCAGTGACACAGCTTCCTGCGAGAAGATCATTGCGGATTTGAAAGACCGATCCATCAAGCACAAGCGGCTACACGTTCCGTATGGTTTCCATTCTCGCTTTACCGAGCCTTTGTTGCCGCATCTAGTGAAATTGGCGGCCGAGCTTGTATTCCATGAGCCAAGAATTCCGATCGAGACTTGCACTGACGCGGCTACATGGTCGGAGCCCTCGCCTGAGCTCATCGTAGCTCATACTAGAGAGCCGGTCTACTTTGCACAGGCAATTGAACGTTTGCAGCGCAAATTCGGATCTTGTACATGGGTTGAAGCAGGCTCTGGCTCCGGAATTACAAGCATGGCCAAAGCGACACTTGGTTCCGTTCCTTCAGACAGTTCATATGTGCCTTTATCACTGGATAAGCCTAATTCGAGTGCGGCATTGGCTGATACGACCATCTCTCTGTGGAACGCGGGCCAGAGTGTACAGTTCTGGAACTTTTGCAGGCTCCAGCATCATCAATACGATCGCCTTCGCCTTCCTCCATATGCGTGGGATAAAAAGAGACACTGGCTTCCTTTGAAAATGCACGAGTCTCTCGGTACCGCGGCGCCGCTCGCGACGGTTGCTCCAGCAAATGTGCCGCCACCAGTGTATCTACCACCGGTTCTGATCCGACTTGAGTCAACAAAATCCAACAGCTATTACTTCACCGTCGACCCAACCAGCGAGGAATACCGAGACATTGTGGGAGGTGTCAAAACCATTGGCACAAATACTCCTGTCGCTCTGTACAACGAGCTGGTCTATCGCGCAATTACACTTGCAAACGGTGGAAAGATTGATAGTCCGCTTTCGCTTGCGAACTTGCAGATCTCATCTTCGGCAGTCGAGGATTTGACTCATTTAGAACTCCTGAGGGGCGGTTTACGCTGGAGCTTCAAGATCATGGCCGGGAAAAACTGCCATGCCGAGGGTGATGTTGATCAGCAACAATCGAGCGTCAGCTCGCACGATGAGTTCAACAGATACGAGCGACTCCTAAGCTACGACAACGTCGCTTCGCTCTATGAAGACTCTCAAAGCCAGTCTGTTCGCGGTACTTTCCTGTATAAACTATTATCCCGCACCTCCAGTTACCCCCAGTGGTACCAGGGCGTCACAAGCGTCGCAACCACAGGATCGAAGACTGCTGCGAGGGTCGTTCGCCCCACACAAACTCCGCCAGCCCTTGTGACGAAGGAGAGCAAGACTGAGATCGCAGTCCTGGAGAGTATCCTGCAAGTCCTCTACCTACAAGCCAATTGCCTCCAAGAGAGTTCGAGCGAAGGAGTCTACAAGCTCACTAATTTGCAACACTTGCAATTCGCACCACAATTCCAAGGATTAGCGCTCGAGGGCCAGGCGTCGTGGGACATTCTGGCTGTTACTGCCGGCAGCGGTAGCCAAATGTGTTATGATGTATTCGTTTACGATGTACAAACGAAAAAGCTTGCTCTCGTGATGTTGGGTGTCCGATTGACCAGTACCGGAGCAGTTGCGCCTGTCGTCAATTCCCTTCCGGCACCTGTTGTCAGTTCCCTCCCAGCGCCTGTCACCAATTCGGTTCCTGCCCTTGTGCCGCAGGCGCTTGAATCACCTGCAGAAGCTGTCATCGTATCGAAGGCAGCTATCGCAGCGCAGCCAGCGATAACGGCTCCAGAGATCACGAGCCAGCAAGAAATCCCGGCTCGACCTGCTGGCAAAGGCGTAAAGGCAAGCATTTTCGATGATATATGTGGGCTCTTGAAGGAACTTGCGGATCTCACTCCAGACAATATCTCGAGTGATGCCTCCTTTGATGACCTGGGAATCGATTCTCTAATGGTAAGTTTTGTCGTGTTTATTCTTTTGAGCTTCTAGTCGCTAATTAAAGTATCAACAGGTAATCGAGGTAATCAGCGAACTCCAAGCCCTGTTCAAGGTCGACATGCCACTCGATGAGCTGGTAGCTTTGACAGACTTGGACTCACTGGTCAACTACCTCGATGAAAAAGGTGCCGTGGGCAGCTCTTATGTGGAAGGGGCAAGCTCAGGCTCGTCGTCAACCGCAGGGACTTCCCCCAGCACCGCTCCAAGCACGCCGCCACCAGAGCCGGAAGAAATGAGCACCGGCCAGCAGTGGTCTAACCTCAAATCGTCGACGGGCGAAACGCTGGACTTGGGACCTCACGGTATCCAAGAGGCTTTCTCTCGTATCCGTCTCGATTTTGAAAGGCATGCTGCCCAAACTGGCGCCACGGCCTTCTGGACCAAGGTCTATCCGGATCAAAATGAAATGGTCACCGGCTTTGTCTGTGATACCTACCGCAAGTTGGGTGTAGACCTTTCGACTATGACTGCGGGACAAGTGGTACCTCCACTGACCAAAGCACTGCCCCAGCACAAGCATCTCCTCGCTCAGCTCCGCAACATCCTGACTGATTCTGGCTTGTTGGAGCTTTCGGGACTGGGCGCCAACCAGCAATTGGTCCGAACATCAAAACCAGTCAACTCGACGCCGACCGAAACTCTCTACAATCAATTTCTGCAAAAGTATCCCAACTTCGCCCCGGATACCAAGTGCTTGCAAGTGACTGCTCCACTACTGGCAGAGTGTCTGACTGGACAGAAAAAGCCGGCGCATCTTCTTTTTGGGGATGCACGGAACAAAGAAATTCTGGCAGACTTCTATGCCAAGGCGCCTCTGTTGGATGCTTGCTGTCGCATGCTCGCTGAATTTGTGGCCTCATTGCCCTCGGTCGCCAGAAACGCCGGTCCTCTCCGAATCCTAGAGGTCGGTGCTGGAACTGGAGGTACGACCAAGTACATCGTTGAGTACTTGAACCGTCAAGGCATCGAGTTCGAATATACCTTCACGGACATTTCTCAGGCTCTTGTCAATCAGGCCAAGAAGACATTCCAGCAGCATTCTAACATGCGATTCCGAACACTTAATGCAGCGATGGCACCTCCAGCGGATATGGTCGACCAGTTCCACTTGGTTTTGTCGACCAACTGTATCCACGCAACAAGCAGCATCGAAAAGACTACCGCCAATCTTCTACCAGTCATTCGCACCAATGGCGCTCTATGCGTGCTAGAAGTCACCAGGAATATCTACTGGTTCGACTTGGTATTTGGTCTTCTCGAGGGTTGGTGGCTTATGGACGATGACAGGACGCATGCTCTCGCACCTGAAACGTTTTGGGATCGTAGTCTGCGCGCCGCTGGATACAAGGACGTATCTTGGACCAGTGGAGACACCGAGGAGGCGAACACCTTGCGTCTGATTTGCGGCTTCAAGAACGCTAGCGCTGAGTCGCACGAGATTGCCGGCGTCTCGCAACCCCAAGGAAAGATTATCAAACGAGCAGGAATTCCAGTGGAAGAACTCGTGTTCAAGTCTGTTGACGGACTGGATCTCTCAGCCGACGTCTACTTCCCTAAAGAAGCTGATCCGCCTGGAAAGAAACGAGCAGTCGGTTCGTATAACTGACTACCCAACATTAAAAGCAAAACCTGACAAACAATTCAGCTCTCCTCATGCACGGTGGAGGCCACTTCATGTTCGGTCGCAAGGATGTGCCCATGAAGCATATTCGGACCCTTCTCGAGCGCGGGTTCCTTCCCGTGAGCACAGACTACAGACTTGTACCGGAAACAACCCTCTTCGAAGGTCCCATGGCAGACTGCTGTGATGCATTAGAATGGGCTAGAGAGACGCTGCCAAATCTGACTCTATCAGGGCCAAGAGTTCAGATAAACTCTTCCACCATTCTTGCGATCGGCTGGAGCAGTGGTGGCCAGCTTGCTATGAGCTTGGGCTATACAGCACCAGAACGGGGTATTAAAGCCCCGGAGGCTATTTATGCACTCTATCCTCCGAGCGATTTCGAGGCTGAACGTAAGACCCACCCATCCCTTTCTGTACTGTGGTGAGCGACGACTAACCAACGATCTAGATTGGCATAAGCCTTGCTACCCTCTTGCAGCTGAAGAGGAGCCACAAGAGATCACTGACATCTTAGCTGGAGTGCAGCACAGTCCTGTAAGTCGACTCATAACGAATACGAGTAAAAGTTATGGCATTCTAACCTGCAGCGCAGATCCTGGACTATGCACCCGTCAGTGACAAGAGGACGATGGCTCTTTCCTTGACCCTGAAAGACCCGCGTGCTAAGATCATCCTCCACACCTGCTGGAACACAATGACATTGCCAATCCTTGTCAATGGGCTCCCTCACAAAGATTCTGTTGCAGACCCGAATGCAAAAGAGCACATGAATCCTCCAGCAGCCACGGAGGAGCAAGTGCAAGATATCAGTCCATTGTGGCAGATCAAGGAAGGAAACTATCGCACCCCCACATTCATCGTGCATGGTAACGGAGATGACTGGCTTCCACACACTATGAGTGAAGGAACCATTCGGGAGCTGAAGAAGCGCGGAATTCCTGCAGGTATTGCTGTTCCAGAGAAATGCATGCACGCATTTGATTTGTTCCCGGTTGGAGATCCATTATCAACTGGGTGGCCGGCAATTGAGCAAGGATACGACTTCATCTGCAGATTGCTGAATCATTGAGACTGTTTGGATCTTTCATTGGCGCAATGAAGCCAATCCATAGACTTGTTAGATAGAGGGTGTTATTGAAATTGAATGAGTTTTATAGCATTTATGTTGTCTGCAAATAGAATGTGCACATTGAGCTTCACTTCAATTTTCCCAAGGTGTCGCAAGTATGAGATAGCTGTAGCTATGAGCCACACACTTTGCTCATAGCGAGCCCTTGATCTCCAGTGGCTCCACAAGATGGTCGAGACAAGATCTTCTCAACAGCTGGCGACTCACGTTACACGACTTTTGCTGTCCCCCGTACGGCGTTTGCTGCTTCGGCAGACCACACTCAAAATACAAGCCCAAAACGGAGAAATAATCTCGGCCAGTAGTAAGCCAGAACCTTTCTTTGGGAGACTCAATGGAAAACCCTCCGGTGGCAACCGGCTTTAGCGCTCCTAGTGGCTGGGCTATAAGCACTAGCTGCCGGCATTGCAGATCATGCACCCAGTTGCTCAGATCGGCTTTTGCGACAGAGCCCCTCGGAATCTAACCTCTGACAGCGAGTTCATAAGTCTGAAAAGCTAGTATAGAATGTTGAGAAAATCACGAAGGCTATTGTTGCGTTTGTCGAGCTTTCGAAACTTAGAGGCTAGCCGATACTTTCGGAGAGATTCATGGTCGTGTTTGATGGTTCCGGATTTTCTTAGAACAGCAAAATGACCCGCCGGCTGGAGTCGGATTTTGGAATCCTCCAGGATCCCGGAACCCGAATTTGGACATTTGACGGCGAATTTGTACGTCCAGGAATAGTGTATAGTGTCTAGTAAAGCAGAAAGCCTTCACAGCACTTATTCGAGGTGTTGAAAACAAGCAACGGATAAACATTTTCGAAGAGATCCAATTTGTATTTGAAAATTCTGGCTTCAACTAGACCGACGAAAAATTTCGTACTCACAATGGATTGGAAGGCACCTCATTGGGCTGACGGGGAGGCTGCAGCGTGTGACTTTCGCAGTACGTCTGCCATTCTAACACAGAAGGGCTGAAATTAAGCCAGTACCATTAGGTGACACGATAACGAGACCGACTCTTAGCATGCTTTCTGCCATTGCTTCCGCAACGCTTTTGGACGATGACTTTCGGCAAGATCCAACAACGCTGGACCTCGAGACTTGGATTGCAGATCTCACGGGAAAGGAAGCTGGGCTCTTTGTCGTGAGTGGGACAATGGGCAACCAGCTGAGCATCCGATCACATTTGCAAACCCCTCCATACGGCATCGTATGCGATGCTCGAAGTCACATCATGAATTATGAGGCCGGTGGCATCGCGAGCCTTAATGGGGCGTTAACCATTCCAGTTCACCCAGCCAATGGCAAGTATCTGACGGTTGAGGACATTGAACGAAGCGCAATTGTCGCTCCGTATGATCATTGTGCATGCCCTACGAGGCTTTTGTGCCTAGAGAACACCCTAGGTGGTACCATCCTGCCCTTGTCCGAATGTCGGAGGATTCGTAAATGGTCTCAGCGACACAACATCATGTTACATCTGGATGGAGCCCGGTTGTGGGAAGCTGTAGCCGCAGGGGCTGGCACCTTGCAAGAATACTGCGAATGCTTCGACAGTGTCAGCCTTTGTTTTTCAAAGGGCCTGGGCGCACCGATCGGATCAATCATCGTGGGTACAGAGGTTTTTCGGGAACGTGCGAGATGGATTCGAAAGAGCATCGGCGGGGGTATGCGGCAGGCTGGAGTGGTCAGTGCCGCTGCTCGACGAGCGGTGGAAGAGACCTTTTTGGCTGGCAAGCTCCAAGAATCCCATGAAAAGGCCCGGCAGATTGCGCGACTGTGGGAAGGCTATGGTGGGAAGCTCGTATACCCCGTCGAGACCAACATGGTATGGCTAGACCTGGATGCTGCGGGCGTGAACATAGAGACTTTTCGGGAAGAGGGAGCAGCGCTTGGGCTGAAATTCATGATGGGCGGGCGGCTGGTGGTTCATTACCAGATCACTCAAGATGCGGTACAGAGGTTGGACGTCTTGATGAGGAATTTGTTGCGTGTCCGGAGGGATGGACTGGCGAGACTGTAGCTTTTTTCAAGCAAAATCAAGCAAAATAGATGTAGGTATAGATATAGATATAGGCATATGCATGGGCATCAAGAGATAAAACACAAGCAGGATGAAGAAACAAGTCCATCAATCGATATATTTGGTGGTGGAAGTATTATGACGAAGAATCGATGGAAGCAAGTTATTCCGTCCCGAACATTGACTTCAAATTATACCGTAGCATCAACATCACGGCACATACACAGTACTATACTATCAAAGTGCTACTTCTATTGAAAAGATCATTTTCAATACTTCATTACTAAGCCTCATAATATGCGTGCATTTCTTTATTTGTATTAGCGCTTGGCCCAGATTAACCTTCGGAATCGGGTTTTGCTAGAACTAATACAGTATTTGCCCGGATCAACACCAACATTCCTTCCAGATGACGGCTCTAAACCCGGCCATGATGGTCTCCATGCAACAGGCAACGTATAAATCTTCGTCTCCCATCAGACTGTGCATTTCCGCAAATGCTGCGCGAATCCGGCGACATGACAAACCGTTCGAGACTCTCCCAATCTCAGAAGCATACCGGCAGGGTCGTCTTCTTCGGGAGCGAATGCCCGAACGATGAGCTGAGAGATGTTTTCCGTCGTCTGCTCTTACATGCAAAAGACAGGCGCTTCCCTCTCCTCGCCGCATTCATTAAAGAGTCCACACGTGTTTTGAAAGGAGAGCTGGAACTGCTCCCGTGCGCTGTTCGTGATCAAGTCCCACATTTCGAGAACATCCTCCACCTACCAGAATATGGCAATTTCCAGGAGGGATGGGGATCGCTTGGGGCTGCGATGAAGAACGCGTTCTTGGTCATTTTTCAGGTCGGGACCTTGATAGGGTGAGCCACAAGTTTTCGTAATGAACCGTATGCAAAGCTGACGAGTGAACACGGAACAGACACCATGAAATCAATCGTCTCGGGCTTGATTTGGCAGCCCCGGGCTCACTCGCCTCGGGCTTGTCCATTGGATTGCTCAGTGCGGCCGCTCTATCAACGGCCACTACGCTGCCCAGCATGGTAGAGACAGGTGCGAGAAGTCTGCGTGTTGCATTTCGTCTCGGGCTTTACGTCCAGGAATTTTCGCAGAAACTTGAGTCATCTCAGCCTGATGGCAACCTGCCGCAGAGTTGGGCCTACGTCGTGACCGGCATGAGCAAAACGTCTGTTGGCGAAGAACTTTCAAAGTACAACGCTCAAAACGGCGTCTCCGACCTTTCCAAGGTCTTCATCAGCGCGGTAGACAAGGCATCCGTAGATGTCACGGGACCACCTTCGCAGCTTCGAGCAGCGTTTGATTATTCTCAGTCGCTCCGAGACTCCAACTCTTTCCCTCTTCCTGTTTACGATGGAGTGTACCACGCCTCTCACATTTACACAGCAGAAGATGTTGAAGAGATTGTTGCCGGTTCTTTAGATGCATTTGCGGCTTATTGCAATAGCTATGAAACTACGAACGTCCCTCTCACATCTCCAAAACACGGCACGCCGTTTGCATGTAGAACGGCACCGGACTTGCTCCGCTCAATCTGTACTGAGCTGTTGACAGGAAAAATATGTCTTGATAAAATCACGGCTGCAATTGCCAGGCATTTTTCTGGCGATGGCCTGTCATCGTGCACCTTTGACACATTTCGAACGTCCTCTGTCACTAAAAGCGTCATCGATGGCATCAACACCGCGCTCTCTCATCATACACTCTTAGACGTTTGTGACATGGTATCTTGGGTATTTCAAGACTATGGTCCTCGCCAACCAGCTTCCACATCAGATGCGAAGCTGGCAATCGTAGGCATGGCGTGTCGGTTGCCTGGTGGCTCCAACGACCCTGATCAATTCTGGAAATTTCTTGAGAAGGGAGACGATGCGTGCGTTAGAGTCCCGTCGGATCAGTTTAACCCAACTGGAGACACTGGAAAGACTGCTCAAACAGAATATGGCAACTTTATTGACCATCCAGGTAAGTCCGATGAATTGGACAGCTCGCGGACCAACAAATATTGACCATGGGAGTAGGGTGCTTTGACGCGGGCTTCTTTGCCATGTCCCCAAAGCAAGTGGAGCGAGCAGATCCCATGGTTCGGCTTGCTTTGGTGACAGGGTACGAAGCGATGGAAATGGCAGGCATCGTTCCTGGGCGCACCATGTCATCGAAAGCGACCCGGATTGCCACGTATTTCGACCAAGGGAATGATGGCTGGAGTGAATACAACCCCTCTCACCGTAATAGCGCTGTTCCAGGTGGCTTTCACAGCTTTGGGACCGCAGTAGATGCAGGGTGCACTGCTCTTTGGACTGGCGAGGTTGACACAGTTATCGCAGGAGGTGCAAGCCTCATTACTGATCTAGACGAGCGTTACGACCTCTCTAGGACTGGCCAATCCAAGATATGGGACAAAGACGCCGATGGACACTGCCCCGGTGAGGGCGTTGGGGCGGTAGTTATCAAGAGACTGGAGGATGCCGAAGCTGACAATGATAATATCCTCGCCGTCGTACTTTCAGCAGCGACAAACTATTCTGCGGATGCGAAATCCTCCCCCCGTCCCCACGGTGGTGCTCAGGAGGCCATTTATCGTCAAGGTACGTGATTCTTCAGCGTTTCGGCCGAAAGCATTGATGGTTGACATGATCTCGTAGTTCTCTGTCGAGCTGGTGCCCATCCGTTTGACGTATCTTTCGTTGAAATGCATGGTACCTGTACTCAAGCAGGCGATGCCATTGAAGCGGAGTCTGTACTGAGTGTCTTTGCCCCTAAAGCCATCCCTCGTAGACGGCCCAACCAGCGACTTTATTTGGGTGCCGTCAAGAGCAATATGGGACATGGCGGTGCCGCCGCGGGCATCTCATCCCTAATTAAAACGCTTTTGTGCTTTGAGCATGATAAGATTCCACCACACGTTGGCATCAAGACAGTCATCAACCCGGCTATTCCCAGGGATCTGGCACGGCGCCAGGTAGCACTGGCCGGGGCAAAAACGCAGTGGCCAGGCTCGGGCAGCCAGAAGCGCCTCGCAATGGTGAATTCGTTCGGGTCTTCTGGAGGCGATTCGTCTTTATTGCTGGAGAACCGACCGGAGAAGCGTCTCAGTTCCACGAGTAGCAATCGCGTATTGAATCCCTTCGTTTTCTCCGCCCAAAGTCTGAAATCCTTGCGAGCGAATCTCGAGAATATGGTGAATTATCTCGACCAGCACCCGGACACACACTTAGGGAGTCTGTCATACACACTCAGCGCCCGTCGACTGCATCATGACCTGCGCGTTGCGACTACTGCGAATTCTGTGGAAGCTCTGCATAAGTTCATCAAATCGAGCTTGGAGACAGAGCTTTCAGACATCCACCCCGTCAGCACAGATCGACCGTCGGTGATTTTTACTTTCACGGGAGAGGGATCAGCATATTCTGGAAGCCCTAATCTGTTTGCCGAGTGTGCCTCTTTTCGTCGCCAGGTCATTCAGCTTGATGCTATTGTCAGGCGTCTCGGATTCAATTCCGTCATTCCCGTCATGAATGGTAGCGCCTCAAAAGAATATGCCACTCATCCCATCGTCAGTCAACAGACCATCGTCGTGCTCGAGATTGCTCTTGCACGATACTGGATGACTATGGGCATTCAGCCTTCTATGGTCGCCGGACACAGCCTTGGCGAATATTCGGCCATGGCCGTCGCTGGCATTCTCTCGGCGTCTGATGCATTGTTTTTGGTCGGACGCCGCGCACAGTTGACTCTCGACAGATGTGTTCTTGGGAGTTATTCCATGCTCTCTACTCGTGCTAGTGCAGAAGAAATCCGGACGTCGCTGAAGCAACTCAAAGAGGACCCGACCACGGCCAATGTGAGCTATGAAATTGCGTGCCAAAATGGAGAGAAAGATACCGTACTTGGAGCGCCGAAGGGTGACATTGCTGTCATAAGCCGCGTATTGAAAGCTGCCGGTCATAAATGCATAGAGCTCGCCATGCCCTTCGCGTATCACACAGCTCAAATGGATGCCATTGTTACCGAGTTTTATAGCTTGGCGTGCAACACTCCTTTCAAAGTATCCAGCATCCCATACATCTCGGCCTTGTTGGGCGAGGTCATTCCAGAAGGCAAGGGTATTGATGCCGATTACATGCGTCGTCAGACTCGCGAAACGGTGAATTTTATAGGAGCGATCAATGCAGCTATGAAATCGGGAATTGCCAATGAACGGACAGTTTGGATCGACATTGGGCCGCATCCTATCTGCGCAGGCTTCCTCAAAGCTGCAGTGCCAGGATCGATTGTACTCTCAAGTTGCCGCCGGAATGAGGAGACCGTTGAAACTCTGACTAAGAGTCTGGTCCAATTACATCTGGCTGGTCTTGAGCCTACATGGAACGAGCACTTTAGGGACCGCGAAGATTGCTTTACGGTGCTGAAACTGCCAAAGTATAGCTGGGATGAGGTGGACTATGGAACCACATCCCGACGGCGTGTGCTACCTCGGCGGTGAACCGTGGGGATGTTTCCAGCTCAGACATTGATTTCTTAGGCAGAGCCGGTAGCAACAATGAACACGCCGTTCCTCGACTTAAGTATCTACAAATCATACTCTAGCAGCTGATTCTCAATCAAGCGATTCACATTCGGTCACTTCAAACATTGGAGAGGTTGCGAATGCGCCGAAAGGCGTCCGAGATATGGAGGTATTTTCCTATTTTCTGACAGCCTGTGAAAATTTAATATGACCGGGGTCTATGTACGGACCAATTCCTCTGGAATTGGGTGTAATAGAACAGTCAGGGGTTCATCTGGAGTTCAAAAGAAACGTCCCCGTTCCCTTGCCTTTTTCAACAAGCCAATCATTTGCGCTTCTCGGTTATGTCTACCTAATCGCCACCCCGCCCCCCACCGAAGGTTCTCATTGCATATCTTTTTGTTGTTGTTTTGTGATCATTACACCGGAATAAGCTTTCAATCGAGCCCCGGTGGTCTTACTGAGCATGGATGAGCGTAAAACCCCTTCAAAAAGACCCAGCAGGAGCTAATTAAGACGACTTGTTATTTCTAAAAACGGCATACTTTTTTAGAGTATGTTTCAAGAGCTCGCGTTAGCAGAAACGTCAGTCGGAGTTAACCAGTACCTAAGAGCGCCAATGATGAATAGCAGGTGCATTTAAACCGGACTCCGCTCCGTGAACGACTCACTATGAATAATGTGAAACGTAGTCAAAATCCGAGGACCAATCATCTAATGCGCCGAATTGGACACAGTATACGTCGGCGAGTTTGAAGCTAGACCCATAGTCCGTATTATCTCCCCGGGCCGGAACGATTTTCCGATCAAGGCACCGAAGGAGTCTTGGTCGAGACCTCATAAAGGCAAGTTTGTCTGATATGACATGAATTCTGTAATTCAACGTTCTACGAAATTTCAATTTCTTTGACAATTCAACAACGTCTTCACAATGGGTGTCATTAATCAGCCAAATCTTAAGCTCGAAACAATCAACCTCGCGCTCTTAGAATCGAGCGATTATAATGAGCGGCAAAGGCTAGTCCAGGCGTGCAAGGACCAAGGGTTCTTGTACTTGGACCTCGCCAGTGATCCTCATCTCGTGGAGGACTGGGAGACAACGTTGGATTTTATGGCGAAATACTTTGCGAAAGACACAGAAGAAAAGATGAAGGACAGTTTCCAAAGTGACACGTACGGGTATGTCGACTATCGTATCTCCAATCCATTGACATCTTGCTTACTACCACGACTCTAAAGGTATGAACCAGTGGCAACTTCCACAGGTGCAGTTCAAGGTCTTCCCGACTATTACGAATCGCTAAAGGTAGGGAGCAATGCAAATTCATCCACAGTCTCGGAATCCGTCCACTAATGGATGACAGGCTTCTCATGATGGGCTTCGATGGGACCATGATACACTCGCCCCTATCGTCGCTCAAAACCAAGCTCTATTCAGACGTTTCACCGACAGCGCAAACAAAGCATTGCAGCAGATCTTACGAGAACTCGACTTGGGACTAGACCGTTCTCCAGCCCCCAGCTTGCGATCCTACCACTCCATCGAACAACCTTCACTAAGCACACTATCTATGTTTCGTTATCCAATGCAAGACAGCCTGGACGTTGGAGTAGGGCACAACAAACACACCGATCTCGGCACTCTAACATTCCTCCTTTGCAAGTCTCCCGGTCTCCAAGTACTCAGCAACCAAGGCTGGCAGTACGTAGCGCCAAAGCCGCACTGCGCCATCATTAACGTCGGAGACACGCTTCGTTTCCTGACTGGGAATGCACTCAAATCGGCTGTGCACCGCGTCATGCCCGTCGATAGATTGCAGACGGATCACCGCTACAGCATTGCCTATTTCTTGCGCGCTGAAAATGACGCTGTCTTCACTGATAGTATCGGCCGTAAGGTTTCTGCGAAGGTGTGGCATGATGAGAAGTTTGATGTTTTCAGGGAGAGCCATGAGGAACAGGCCAAGAGGGCAATTTTGACAGGAGGCATGGAGCAAAATGAGGCGCTTTTGTACTAAGTTTGTTTGATCATGATGGCAGCGATTTTTGTTTGATAGCCTTAGCAATGCAATGACCACTGGACTGTTACTTTCCTTGTTACATTAGCGGCCGAGGCTGCCTCTTTGAGGTGGTCTACGTTCTTAGTTATAGATTATTTTACCTTATTTCTTGCCACCGATGACACATTATTTATATTGAGTCTACTCTCATTTCTCACGCTCCTGATTTCTCTCGCTTCCCGTTGAGGCGATCCAAGCCTTTCATGCCTCCTCATTATTCAGAGTATACTGCATCTAAGTCTACAAGCTCTATAGAGGTACGAATAAGCTAGCATAATGCGATTGGCGGAGAGTCGGGGTGTGAAGTTCAAACTTTCGGGTTAGAGGGGGAGTACGAAGGTAGTCTCGAGATTAGGGATTGGGTGGTTAAGCGAGCCCCTGATTAGGCGGCTTCGGGAGGTTTCCAATTATAGAAGCTGGAGCTTTTGAAAACCCCCCGGGGAGGAACGGATATGGTGCACCGTCCAGAAACCGACCGTACGAGTCCTACTCCGGAGTTTATGGTAGGACAAACAAATTAAAATAGAAAAGGCGCTCATGTGATACGAATTTTGATGGAGTATGTTGTAGATACATGCACTGGGATTTGCTTGTAGCAGCGATGACTGCGTTGGATATAGTAGAACCTCTGCCGGTATCTGGCAGTCTTCATGTTTTAAGCTGCCGGCATTTAAGTCTTTCGTCAGCGAAGACTCAGGCACAGATGGATCTCGGAGCATCTGGGAGTTTTACGGGCGATAGCCCCAGGTCTATTTAAAACAGCAAGCACTTGGGAAAGCCGTAGCCGCATTCGGATGCTTTCGCCATGTGTAATTAAAGTTAACAAAATTGCCCGAGTCTATTCCGATGGGCTCGCTCCATTCTAGAAAAGAAAAAGCATTCTGGGTCGCTCCGGGTATATGTTTCGCGTCTCGTTCATATGATCGGGATTTAACTGAGTCAGTACTATCGTCCGCGCTGTAACATACTCCTCCTACAGACGATTCTACAGAGCGATAGGCTACGGTTTTCAAAAAAGATCACTGGTGATCAAAGACCTCGATACTTTTGGGCCAAGCAAGTTGCCAACCATTAAATTCATTACTGGTGCAAGCGCCAGCGTCATTCCGATTTCCAAAATGGTACAATCACTGTTATGCTTTCCAGCAGTTCGTCGATGGATTTCCAATCACGGCCCTTGGAGAAGGTCGAGCGACTTTGACGACTTTACTGGAGAACAACGCTCGAAAGCGACATCTACCTATGAAACCTCATCACAAGAAGATGAAGCAAAATTCCCACACCCTCGAGTTTCGATAAACCAAAAGTCGAATCATGGCATAAAGCCATCTCATGACAATGCTCAACTTCCTCACCTTGCTTCCAGTGGTGATGGGAGTGGCGAGCTGCTATGGAAACATTCAAACCCATCCAGCACTCAGATGTGGCACTTCATGCAATTTGTAAACACGAAACACCAGCAGCGTTTCGAAACTTATGCCGAACTTTATAAGTGGAGCATAGACAGTCCAGTAGAGAGCTGGGGGGCTATTTGGGAGTTTCTAGGCGTGCGGCATTCTCAGCCATATAACAAGGTCGTTGATGCTGCTGAAGCAACAAGGATGTGGCCACGGCCATCCTGGTTCGAAGGGGCTAAACTCAACTTTGCCGAGAATCTATTATTTCCGATACGCGAGGTTCAAGCCAACGCTCTCGCAGTGATTGCAGCGACAGAGACAGGGCGGGAGTCAGTGACATGGGCAGAATTGAGAGAAAGGGTACGACGCTGTCAGGCAAGTCTCAAGGCGCTGGATCTGAAGATTGGTGATCGAGTTGCTGGATGTTGCGGAAACCACGTCAATGCATTAGTGGCTATGCTCGCAACTACGTCTCTCGGTGGAATGTGGACGGCGGTGTCTCCAGACACTGGTGTTACCGCGATTGTGGACAGATTATCGCAGATTGAACCGAGAGTACTCTTTTCTGATGATGCGGTCAACTATAACGCGAAGACTCACCCTGTTTTACCCAAGATACATAAGGTCAGCGAGTCGTTGGGATCCTTGAAGGCTCTCGTTATATTCCGGACCACCAAAACCTTCCCCATTGATATGCCCAAATCCGCTATGGGTTACGACGACTTTCTGGGACTTGGGCAGAGCTCTCACAATCTGTTCTTTGAACAATTACCGGCAGAACAGCCCATCTATATCCTGTACAGCTCTGGAACGACAGGCGCTCCGAAATGTATCGTCCACGGCGCAATAGGAACTCTTTTACAACATAAGAAGGAACACGTGCTGCAAAGCGACATCAGACCAGGTGACAGACTGTAAGATAAGAGGATAATACCAGTGCGGGGACTTCACGGCTAATATATGGACAGATTTTATTTTACAACATGTATGTGGATGATGTGGCACTGGCACGTATCAGCTCTATCGTCCGGTGTGACACTGATCATCTACGATGGGTCACCTTTCTACTACCGGAACAATGATCGGGCGATTGAGGACTACCTGGCCATGCCTAAATTGATCGACGAGCTAGAAATCAATCAGTTCGGCACCAGTGCTAAGTACCTGTCCGTCCTTCAGCAGAAAGCAATCAAGCCCAGGGATGAAGGGGTTTCTTTGAAGACACTCAAGGCCATCTATTCCACAGGATCACCGCTGGCGCCGACAACCTTTCGGTATGTATACAAGGAGTTTGGGCCTGATATTCACCTTGGATCCATCTCAGGCGGCACAGATATCATAGCAGATTTCGGCACTCCTTGCCCATTGGAACCAGTGCACGCGGGCGAGATACAAGTACTTGGTCTAGGAATGGCTGTACAGGCTTGGAATCAAGATGGCCGGGACATCAGCCACTCCAATACCGCCGGGGAGCTTGTGTGCGTGAAGCCTTTCCCATCGCAGCCTGTAAGTGACGCCGAATTAGATGAGACGAAGCTTCGTGCTAACAGCGTTCAGGTACGATTTTGGGGATCCTCGGGGCTAGAGAAATACGAAAATGCGTACTTCAAGACATTTCCTGGAAAATGGCACCATGGAGACTTCATACGCTTTAATTCTGAGACTGGAGGCATCTATATGCTCGGTCGGTCTGATGGGACCTTGAATCCCAGTGGCGTGCGGTTCGGCAGCGCCGAGATCTACAACGTGCTGCTCAACAATTTTGCAGCTTCGGTCGATGATTCGCTTTGTGTTGGCAGGAGACGCGAGCATGAAAATGATGAAACAGTGGTCTTGTTTATCAAGATGAAAGGCGACCTTGAATTGACGCCGGAACTAATCGGCCAGATCAAGAAGGTAATATGGGATCAGTTATCGCCTAGGCATGTTCCTCGTCTTGTGGCAGAATGCCCCGAGATCCCATATACACACAACAACAAGAAGGTTGAAATTCCTGTAAAGCAGATCGTGAGTGGGCGAGACACGAGACCGAATGCGAGCATTTCCAACGCACATTGCTTGGATTGGTATCGAGAATGGGCACTTCAAAATTAAGAAAATCCTCGAAAAACCCCTCCCTGCCAAGTTAGCCGCCCACAGCCAATAACTTTCTGTTCACAGCAGTATGTATCGGAATTCTAGCAACGGGGCCTGAGAGTTGTATCACTATGACACGCGAACTATAGTCTACCACTTCTTCACATGAGGGATAGAATTAGATATCCTCAAATATTATGGACTGTCAATTCTTTGTGTTTCCTAGTTCGCATGGCGTTGGGAGATTGGATCTGACGGAAATGAATATTGGAAGCAATGGGAGGCGTGTCTTCTACGGCTGGGCTTAGAAAGCGCTCAATATGAACGTGCGGCACAAACGAATCATGAATTGGCAGGCTTTGGATGACAAATCAAGGGCTTTTTGAATTGAGATAACTTCTCCATAAATTGAACAACCCAGCGATAGTATTCTTTTCTTCATAGACTGAGATTGATACGTCATGAAGCAAGATGACTGCAGTAGGCCGGCGGAAACTTTCCTTGTTCTAAACTTAGACGTTAGCTCATTCCGGCCGGAACAGTCCGGCGGATATGTTGATGCAAAATTACCCGACGACGGCGACCGAATAGAGCCCAATCCCATATTCGAAGATTATAGTCCACGCTCGTAGACAGCATTGATATTCTGGTTAGATCTGATTCCAAGGCAGCTTTCGGCACATCTCAACGCAATGCCCAGCCCTACAACGAAACGTACAGCAAAGGCCAAAGAACAACACCCACCACCGCAGCTGAGTTGCAAACTTTGTCGAGAGAAAAAACTAAAATGTGATAAACAAGCTCCATGTGGGAACTGCAAAACCAGTGGTGCAGAGTGCAATGCCGTGTTTCGCCACAGGCTGCCGAGGGGGCGGCATGCCAAACACTCTTCCCGTGATACATTTCAGAGCACGACTCGGCCCACTTCTCCGAGTCACAACTCCAATTCGGAATTAGGGACACATAAAAAAGAACACAAAAGGCTCGAGCGAAGATTAGAAAGTCTCGTGCCAGAACAGGTGCTGTCTGAGTCTGACGTAGGCAAAGCAAACGTAGCAATTATTTTAAGACGTATGGACTGACTTTGTAGCAGCACTGCATACCAATTGATAAGCACAGACCCGACGTAAAGGGCTCATTTTCACGTCAGTCAGATCCGCCACAGGGAAACCTCAAGAAGCAAGTAGTTCCCGACAAACATGTTTGGTCTGATACGGTGGGAAATGTGAGTTCAATACCCGGTATAACATGGAATAGCTGCTGATGCATGGTTATTAGATTCCTAAGCTGGTTCAAAATACTAGCTTTGGACTCGGGTTCGAGAAATTTTCTGAGGAAGGCAGCTCCTCTGATCTCAGTGGCAACGATTGCGGATTCGGTGGCTTGAGCCTGTGGAACAGCGACCCTAAAATACTGCGGCCGCACAGTGCAGATGGGGGCCCTCTGAGGAGCAAAGTGCGGGAAACGCGCTTGTGTGAAGTATACCTTCATCAAGTTGACCCAATCATCAAAATTCTGCATCGGCCGACTGTGGACCGATGGCTGCGTAGAGGCCATCCATATCTGCATTATCCGCATGGACATGTTTCCACAGAGGCGCTGGCATGGGCGGTATGCTATTCTGCAGTCTGTAGTATGACAGAAGAGCAATGCCAGACATTGATTCAGCAAAGCAAGCCTGCTGCTGTCGCGGCGTATCAACAGGGCTGCGAAAATAGTTTAGATCGCGCCGGATACCTGACAACCGACGATATTGTTGTTCTTCAGGCATTTGTTCTCTACCTGGTGAGAAGACCTTGGCCTATATGGCAAAGATTATGTGCTAATTTTATTGTCCTTCAGATAGGAAGAGGATCCCAAGACAAAAGCCTCGCTGTTTGGACTTTGACAGCGATCCTGGTCAGAATTGCAACTGCACAGGAGATCCATGCCGAAACCCAGGAAAGGGAGTCTACATTTGATCAGCAAATGCGTTTGCGACTCTGGCTCACTATCTGCTCAATCGATCTCCAGGCATCGATGGCCCAAGGTACGCGGCCAATGATCACTGTTGATGAAGTCCGGCCAGCTCTGAGCCGGATGAGAATTGTGAACGACGAGGACCTCTCGAATAAAGGAGCAGATAACGATACCATACAGGACCGCGAAGATCTCACTGATGTTACTCTTGCAATGATATGGTATCATCTGCAGGTCACCGGACGTCTCCTACACGATCTTGTTCCGGGGTGCCATGATAGAACTCAACTCGATTCAATCGCCTCGGGTGTCATAGATCATGCGTGGCGAGAACAACAGGCTCGTGAGTTCCAGCGCAAGGCACTTGGACTGATCAGTTTCTGCGATACGGAAAGCTCTCCATACGCATGGTTTACATGGCATAGAGCGCAATGTCTTGTTTCGTCAGTAAGGATTTCTGCTACGCGACCAACCTCAAGCGTCTTCTCGAGCAATTCCACGTTCTTGTCGCGTTCAAAACGTGGATCCGACCTCTTCGAGCGTACAATAGCTGTGCTCAAGAAATCACTTCAGATGCAAAGCGACCCCAGGGCGGAGGGCTTCCGATGGCATGTGAATGTGCCATGGACTGAGATTGCCATTGCTACCTCAGAGTGTCTGGCCTGCCATGACCCAAGTATTGTGTGCCGCGTATGGCCTACCATTGAGGCAGCCTTTCAGCTATACAAGTCTCGAGCTACACAGAGCAAGACATATGGGATCTTGGCACGCAGAATGCAGCAAATGGAGCAGATGTGGGCCAGGACCGCAACTATGCCCACACTGAGGCAGGATTCTTGCCAATACGAGGATACCAGCAGTCTGCATACGGTCAGACAGCCAGCACTGCCCCGAACACCGATATTCACTCCCAGTACTGTGGCCACGGAGATCTCTTCCGACGTAAGCTGGACGGTAGCAACGACACCAAGTAGTACAGATTGGACTTCATTATACAGCTTGCCAGATGACACCCTTCAGCCAATAGCACCAACGAATACTGAAATGGAACGTTTGACTGAAGCAACGATCACATGGGTTGGGAAGGAATCACTCGCAGAGAATGGATCGCAGCAGGCGATTCGTGATATGGATCTCTGGTGTAACTCAAGCTTCAACGCGAGCTCTTTCGATGCCATGATCATCGCTGGTGCTGAGACTTAAAGTCACACTCGAAAAGACGGATTCTGAGCTTTTTTTGATGTGCCGCTCTTGCCTCGTGTTACTACTCAGTTTCGGTAGCAGGATAGGGAACTCAGGTTCCTTGTCATCTGGAGTTAATCACGTAGGCTCGATAGTTATAGAAAGAGGGACGTGGCGAACAAGACCTGCCACTCTTGCATACCTTCCTCTAGGACACGCTGAATTTTGTGCGAGGGACAGTTTCCGTGGTGCTTGCGGTAGCAACCGGCCGCGGAATGGGTAGACAAGTCCAAGTGCTTGAAATTGGAACCAAACTATCAGCAGTTATCAACAATTCTATTGAAACGTCACTGACACCTCCAGCGCTGTGGCGTCATTCCGCAGTTGAAGCCTAGTTGCTTTCTGCACAAGCGGTTCGTTTCGTATGGTTCACTGGTCAACGGATCACAATATCCGGTACAAGTTCATTGCCTGTGGCTCGCAATGAAGCTGCACCCGCCAGATCGTCGTGGAGAGAGTAGCCGGGATTGGCAATTGATTGTAGATGTCGGCTTGCATCCGGAGGATGGCAGTAAAGTCTTGCATTTACGTGGTGTTAAGACTGTAGTGCTTGGCCTGTTGCAGGGAATTCGGTGAGACGGATGGAGAGCGTACTGTATGAGTTGTACAAACAGGTAGAGGCTCGCGCATGAACAATATATCAGGACGAATCGACGACTTTTTGAAAACCAAGACGAGCTTGCTGCTCGTGGCAGTCTGAGAGTTGTTAGCGTCCTTCTTCAAGGGGTTTTCTAGTTCCATCGATTGGCTGATCTGTATATAAGCCACAACTATAAAATTGAAGTAAGAAACGCTTCTGGTCTGCGGCGGCAGTTGATGATCGGAGAGTTACAGACTTGAAGTCGGCTTAAAGTTTCACCACCTCCGGCAACACAACGAGATTACGTAAGGAGGGGGGGCTGGGTCAACATACGAGTATAAAGACAATTTCCTTTAGATGGAACAGTTTAATCGCTGAATATACTTGAAAAGGTCAAGGAAAATTCCATCAAGAGAAGATCTTGTTTTTGCAGATCAGAGCCGCTACGAGTAAGCTTCGGCATTTGAATTTGGCGACTCCTGCTTATTAATAAGGTTCTTACTATATTCAGCCGCCAAAGACCTCCGACCTTGCTCTCATCGTGAACGGGTCTTCACCGAGCAACGGGGATCACCATGTCCAGATCGGCATCGATAGAAGAGCCTTGGACAAAACGGACGGGTGCCAAACCGCCCAGGAGTTGTGCTGAGTGTGAAAATTGCCCTCCTTGCTTTGACGGGTTGCAACAACATGCTGACGTCCAGTAGGCCGGAGAAGAAAAGTACGCTGCAACTGGCCATCTGAGACAGCCCAGACTTGCAGCTATTGCGAGGGGAGAGGACTGTTCTGTGAGCCGCAACGTGTACGTACGCCGGGCCCTGAAGTAGTTCGAGTCACAACACGAGCTCGCCTGGAAAATCTCGAACGGAACCAGAGGTCTATCTGGGCCGCTCTTCGGGATTTACAGGCCCAAAATGGCATAACTACATCTAACGGACGGCTGCCACCCCATGAAGAACGTTCTCGGAGGCAATCCTTTGCCTCTCCCTTCAATGGCGTTGATGATGTAGACGACGACGTCGACACAGACACATTGGATGCAACTTCTCCACCAAATGCACCTACCCACCTGCTCCAACTATTCAACAATAGCTTGCTCGACTCCGATGGGCAGGAACTTGGACATGGCAGTTCAGCTCCATCCAATCACCCGACGAGTCCCCAGAATACGCAGGCGTGTGCAGCTTTGCGAGCCTTGACGCCCTCTCACGCGGACATGGCGACTATAGCGGCATATGCTTCATCATGGCTGCCATTTTACGCCTCTTTGTTCCCAATGGGCAACTCCAACAAGACCCCAGAGGCGTTACTTGCTCTTCACAGTGAATTGCAGCACCGTGATGACTCGGTCGCTCTAGCCACCCTCCTCCTTTATATTGCAATGACCGTGCAGCATGCGCCAGGAACAGCCAGTTTCCCTACTTCTGAGAGCATGCAGAACCTCTCGACATTTGTGAAGAACGTCTCCGACATCGTTGAACATTTCGTCATCGCAGATGATGCTATCGCTGGGACTATTGAGGGCATCGAAGCAGCCTTGCTCTTCCTCAGATTGTATGTACCCGTTTTGTGACGAAAGTTGACGACTCCAATTGCTAAACTTCTCTTCCCCTCCCAGGCAGCTGAGTTTAGTCAAAGTGACCAAGATGTGGGTACAGTCAAGAAGGGTCATTGCACTGGCCGAGCTCCTTGGACTGCCACGAGCCGCAGCGGCTCTGGCCTCGCTCGGATCCATGGAATCACCATCTCCGGTGCCAGATATTTCTCGTCTCAGGCAACGGGCCCAGGTCTGGGAGTCCATCTGCGCAATTGACAGAATCGCGTCAATGGTGTGTTCGCTTCCACTAGCGACAGCAAATTACCCACTTCCCAAACGTCCTCTTCTAGATTCCCCGGGCAAGGTCAATGCGCAAGCCTACCTCTACAGTCTCGCTGATATCGCCAGCCGGGTGCTTGAATTAGATGGCATGAAATCTGCGCGAAAGCCCCTCTCTGAACTTTTTAATGCCGTCATGCGGACTGACCATGAGCTTGAATCTCTAGCTAGCTCTCCAGGGAAGGACTGGTGGAATATGAAGCCCTCTACGGACTTCCCCATCGATCCTGTGCTGCAGTACTGGCATAAGTACTTCACTGTCCGGACACATCTCCAGCTGGCTCTGACATACGACGGGCAGAATGAACAATTTGCTTTCAATTTCATCACCTGTCTGAATGCCGGTCAAGAAGTTGCTAGCAGGTACCTTTCCTTGAGGCCTGCTGCACCTACAGGCTTCTTTGCGAATTGGGTCATCGATATGCAGGCGTTCACCAGTGCAGTGTTCCTACAGCTAGCAAGCTACAGAATAACTCATAAATCCGCTCCTGGGAGGTTCTCGCACGGATTCGATACCAACCTAGTTGCTGACCTTATTGGCCAAGTCGTGAAGACCATGGAGTCATCTACGGGGAGAGCTGGGGGCGACTTCGCACAGCAGGCTGCAAGTGTCATTCGATCTCTAGATTCTCTATTACAGCAACCTCACGTTGCAGAGTCTCAGAGAATCTCTCTGAGCCTCCCTTTGATCGGCACTATCCAAATCTCAAGAAAGCAAAATTCGAAAGCAAGTTCCAATCCAGGACAAAGTATGCCGTTGCCAGCGGTGGCGCCCACCCTGCCACTGAGCTCCGAGAATGAAACGTCCTTTTCGAATGCGAATCCTGCCATTGTGTCGCAGTCGAACCCATACACACCTGACGCCATAGATTTGATGGATTCATTCTCGTACTCGATGGAGTTCCCGGAAACTTATCCATTCCTAGCCGACGACAATTTTTCTGGTTGGATGCAATGAGCGGAATGGACGAGATGCGCGATTAATCAGGCATATAATATCTCGTAATGCGCTTTCATGGAGGCCTCGAATTAATCTCTCCTGCATTATTTTTTCAACTAATGGGACACCGTCACAGGTCTTTCACTTGGTGATCAGTCACATAGCATAGGTTCCTTTGAAACATAAAAGACTCAGGCAAATTATTGCTACGATTTGGCAAAGGATAGCATGAGCCCATGCTCCGAAAAGCTAACTGCGGGGCATTTCGGTAGGTTGGAGGAGGGATTAGCGGCGAGGATGTGGGGCGATTTGCAATCCGCCTTCGGCCTCGCCTTGGATAGGATTTCGGTCGCCGTACGGACTTCGAAAGAGCTGACGTTAAGGAAGGTCGGGGACTTCCTGCTACTGCCGATCTAAGATGATTGCTATATTGAGGTCGGCTCTGCCGCTTGCTAGCCGCTTCACGCCCGACCAAACCGTTTCTCCTTCCTCACAATCAATCACAAACGAAAGTTCAAGACACCAAAAATGGGTTCCATAACACCATCAGCGGATCTCTACGATCGAATGGCTGAAACATCCAAGGCCTTCGTCATGAGCCACCTGGAATCATATCTTGCGAAGGATACCTCAATCCTTTCTCGCGACCTAACCCCTGATGCCCATCGACGAGTTGGTCCTGTGACATTCGAGCAGCGTTTTCGTCCACAAGGGTGGTCCAATGCAGAATACGAAGAAACTCTGACGACCAAGTTCGCTGCTTTCAAAGGCATGAAACTTGAGATCAACGATGTCACGGTCGATACGAAGAAACTGCGCTCCACTGTACACAGCTCGCACGTCTGGACCCAATCAACGAAAGGCGAGATCTGGGATTGGCCGATGGAGTTCATTTGGATTTTGGATTTGACAAAGGAGGGTGATAAGGTTACGAAGATTTTGGAATTCGTTGATACCCATAATGCCATGACATTTGGCGGGAAAATCAAAGCAGGGGAGATTGACGGGCACGCGGCGAAGCATTAGATAGGACTATCTGCACATAAAGGATGTTCGGTACTAGTACGCGTAAAATGCAAAACTGTCCTGTTCAAGTCAATTCCTTGGCCACATCAAGATGCGGAAAGACCCGGCTTGGTTTTCGTTTTGATGATGCTGTCATCATCCGGAAGGTGACCTCGAGTTCTCGCACATATTGTTTTGAGCGAGACGACTCTAGTCAGCCAAAGCCGCTCATGCAGAAACATGAAACTCAAATGGTCAAGCGTGAACCTAGTCCAGTAAGAATATCCACGTTCAGAGCATGCTAAGGCTATGGTTGTCTAATGATGCCACGTACTAAAACCTCTGACTCAGTTAGTGACCCATGTCGCAAGGTTACATTTCTGAAGGACTGAAGACCTTGTCATCTTACAGAGGCGGCGATCATAAGATTTTGACGATAGGGGCCCTGCAGTCTACAGGCTGTTGGGCTCGCTAAATGCGTGGCTTGAACCCCGTGGTGGTGTAACGAGGGGTAAGATTCCCCCTGGCGGGCCCTGAAGCGTTTAGTGCTCACCCCGAGTCGTCACCGAATGATCTCCTGTGCATAAGTAGCGTTCGGGCCCGAACGCTACAGTACTTCGTAGTTCGTAAACGTACTGTACCAACTCCAGAACTCGGGAAACCATCCATTTGGCTGCCTGGTGTGCCTCTTTCTTCCTTAATTTGTTTCCCCCGGGTGGCCCTTACACCATCTTTCTGCTGAGAGTTCTATTTTCTGATAATTCGTTTTACTCTGCCACTAGTAGGAAACTTGGGGGAGGGCTTATTTGTGCATATTTCCCCAGCCATGACTATTGTGCCAAGGAACGCCACCGTGGGGGATTTAGATCTGCCGTGAGAATGCCGATCTTGGCATAATGAACCAAAAGACGTAAAACTTGGCGAGGTGAGAAAATAGGTATGCATAATAAGCACTTGGAAGCTTGAAAATACGGCAGGTGGCCGGGGTGGGGCGCAACACGTCGAGCTGAGCCGCGGAGATCTTGCTACTGCAGAACGGTTCGGACAACGGAGCACATTTCGGACGCTCGACGGATGCTCCATGTAGCTGTCAGCAATTAGGGCACACCGAACGATGCTAGGATGCCGAGGAGGGAGTATAGTATTGGATTTCATCTCACCCTCGTGAAGGATTGAAGACATTTAACCACATCCGTCGAATTGAGCCTTCTGTTCTAAGCCAAATTCGCCTACAATTACGTGGCTCTGATGCCTTCATTTTGGACAGGTTTGCTAACCTTTTTAAGTAGGAAGCTATACTGAACAAGTCTGAGATTTCACCGATTGGTTGGCGGTACGAAATTGGTTTTTGACCCGTATTTAGCGTCTTCATTTCCTCTGCGGCTGGCGTTCTCTAGCGTTTTCTAGAGCCACCCCAACATTATGAACTGCCTGCGTATTATACCACCTGGCAGCGAGATGCAAGCCTCTCATTCTTTGCTCTCACAGACTGTGCCGTGGTACTCAAGATTACTGTAGCCTCTAGGAGATTCTAGGAGAGGATGAAACGTTGGTAGGGCTAGCAAAATGTCTCTATTGACCAAATATTTCTCCGCTTCTGGGGTGCTGAATTTTATTAGCCGGGATTCTGGTATGCCAAGAACTTTCAGGCGTGGCGGCGGTTGTGGCTCTCTCGCTACCAAAAAGTAAAGCGCAACCACCGCGAAAAAAATCAAACCTCATGTTATTTTCACCAAAGACTTCGGCCCCATCACAGCATCACCGGTGTCACAGCATCCACGAACGTGCGATTACAACTCGCTGCATGGCAGTCTATACCTATCTATCCTTACATCAACAGCATCTACTATTCTTAAGGATTATTATGTTCTCAATTTCTCCAATTTAGCTAAACTTGCACCCGATGACATGTCGTAGCTTAGTGACTTCAGTACACTATATTCGGTTCAGAGAAGCAGATAATATTCTTCAGTAATTACGGTAAATACCCTCAATTCCAAAATTTCACTAGACCGTACTTTAATAAAATTACATACACACCAAAATTCTCAAGATATCCTACGCTGATAACGAATCTCGAAAGCTCGATCTCTCGACGAGCAATTTGCTTGTAGCTTTCCGTCCAAGACTAAATTTCCGTTGCCATCTTCCACGCTTCGTACCAGCTCGCTCAACTCTGCCACCTCTAATTCTCTATCATTGGCTAACTGGAGCAACGACATGTCAAAGACAAGTCCCCTAGCGGCGTCAAGGTCAGATCTAAAAATGTCACTTTCCACATGGTTTCCCGTGTCATATTGAGGGAGCCGCCGTGTCGTGAGAATCAATCTAGAAGCATCATTCTCGCGGAGTATACTTAGATGGGCCTCTAATTCTGCCCGCAGTCGTGCTGGTCTCGTCTGGGCAAAGACTGTTGGGAAGTCATAAGGGACCCGGAGAGCGTAGATTGCTGCATTTCGTACGGTCTGTGGCGTGGCCCATGATCGACTCTGGACAGCGATTCGAGAAGCAAGCTCCGACGGCGGGTTTCGAGAGGCGAGATCCGCTGATGAGTCCGAGGAATCACAACTCATTTGAACAACAATCTTTAAAGAAGGATTACTTTTCGCAAGTGCGCAAGCCATTGAAGTAGAGCGAGCGCCCACCTACAGGAGACTGGTTAGGGCTGAAGTAATAATGCATCACTGCATTACCAAGCTGGGCTTTACTTACATCCACAACTGTGGCCTCGCCGAGGCTGTCCCAGTTAAATGATTTGAGTATGCTCGCGATACTCGAGTCCTGGTCGCCTAAAGCGTGTCTCAGATATGAAGGCCATTGACGTCGAGGGGTAGCTTGCCCCTGAAAGCTAGCAACCAATGGAAGATCATTGAATAATCCAGTCCCTTGCAGTGGTTGTTGGTGGTGACGCAGGCGTTGAGTAGTTGCAACCATCTGCATCGCCGCCGGTGCAGCCGTGGTTGTCAAGAACATAAGTGCGTCGTAGTAAGACGGCCGGTTTCCAAAAGGAGCCGATAGTGGAGTGTGTTCTATGTGACCGGGTTGCGGCTCGTGGAGAAACCCTGCTGCAGCCGTCATACGGACGATTCGGCGAAGTTGGTCTTCTGGCACATCGGCGAGTTCTGCAATATCCTGGATAGCAATGCTGCCCAGATGGGGAATGAAAGCCAGGATTTGAAACTGACCAAGCCAATGCAAGCAAGCAAGCATCTGATTCTGTAAGAATAACGTAAGGTCAGAGTTCGGTGTCCAACACCACAGATACATGGGGGGGAATGCCTACCTGCATTGCGAGTTGGGAGAGAAGCTCGCTTGGCTCAGCTACAAGCATTTGAAGCTTCGCAAGGGTGGTTAGTACGGTGTCTCGAAAACTACGAGCTCCGTATGGAGCATCGGGATGGACCAGAAAATCCCGTGGGCTCGCGTTCGAACTGTCGTCCCTTGCGTAACAAAGTTGTCGCATGCTATTGGCAGCGTCGACGAGCTTTGCCAGAGACGAGTCAAATTCCGCCCAACGCGCGTTCGTGGAGATCCCTTGCATAATTTCGATATCGGAAAGAGACCCTGAGAGGACAAGGCGCCGGATGAATTTTTCGCTTTTGGAAGACTTACAAAGACTTACAGGCTGTTGCCTTTAGGGCGGAATATTGTCAGTGTATAACATGTGGAAAGCACAGCGAGTGCGTTATACGTTATTGCTTGGCACCAATGTCGAAACAGTCATGCTACTGGCTCAATGCTAACACCTTTTAGGTTTATTAGAAAATCCTCGGTATCTCGGGGTCTGACTGCATATGGATCTGATTGTCGAAGTATCGGATTTTAAGACGGTGGGGCGCAGCTTCTGTGCAAGGATGCCCCATCCGAGGACCCCGTTGAATGCGGGGGACCGATTGCCTCAAGCTTTTAGTTTGTGCATTCCCCAACTGGCTAGGATCTGCGTTACTTACAATGGATTGTTAGTCTCCGCCGGCCTTACCCATCGGCACGGTAGTCTTTGCGCTAAACTATATTACTTGCTACAAAACGTGCAGTTACGTGTAACCGAGAGGTGTAATATTATGGCCCAGTAATAAATAGAACTACCCTTTCAAGTAGTTGTCTGAATTTTCAAACAGTAGATAGCACTCTCGTGTAGGTTTTTGGTTCAATCTTGTGGTGCTTCACTACGGATAATACAGGAGGTAGACCTAGGAAGTAAGATTAAGTCCCAACCGTTACTTTGCATGGATTTAGTGGGCCTTGCTGTGGCACAAAAAATTCCCCACAGCTCGACTGACGTGAGACCTACTAGCAGTTTATCAGACCACCAAGAGGGCGAGCTGATGAATCATTTCACTGGTATTATTAGGTAGCTATGGCGTAAAAATAATTAGGATCACCGGCAAGGCTGAGGGCCTTGTTCATCGACGCTGTATGATATTTACTCACACTTCCTCCTGGAACAGCTATCGATATTGTTATTTGCGACCAGAGTCGACATGAGCTAAGTGCTTATGTTTGTTCTATTATCAATTCATTTCAAGATCCTGGAGTTTTGAATTAAAACTCATCCTTACAGTAACCTACGTGATGAAGCGAGATAGAAATATTTTCCTAACTTAACATAAAGAGACGAGACTATAATTTTTTAAAAGTGACGAAATCTTTAGTTTATGATTATGAAATAGAGCGTCCAACCAATTTTATTCTCAATTTCTGTGAGTATATGCATATATCAGTCACCAAAAAATTGCAATCGTATATCTATCTATGATGCTCCACTGATGCCTTGTTCGTTCCTTCTAGTCTATGAGCCCCGGTCAGGCCTATCTATAACCAATCTAAACGCCAACCGCTATTGTACATGATGAATTTTACAGCTGAGATACAGTAAAATGAGAGAAATATCGTCGTTACAAATTTAGTGTAACATAATAATTGCCAATCATAAAGTCTCCTCGGTGCTCCCTGCGGTGGTGCTCCCTGCGGTGGTGCTCCCCGCAGTACTTCCTCCTTTGTCCTGGCGCAGCTTGGATGTGGATTTGTTCCCAAGGCCGTCGAGATCAATGCCAGAGTAGTTCTCAGGCCGTCCGCTGGCATCGAGGACAACCTTGGAGTAGTCTCCATGCTGGCTACTGCCGTTCGGTACCCAGAAACGCCTGTCAAAACGTGTAAAGGCCAATGTGAAGGTTACCACCAGTTCGAAGCCCAGTTGGATAATATAGAAAGCGGCCCTAGTATCATACCATCCGGGGTCTGAGAGTGGTCGATAAGGTGACCAAGTGACCGCGAAACGAAATACTGAGATTAGTTGAGTGAAGAAAAGTACCACCCCAAGGATGATGAGCTTGGCTTGCATGCTTCCATAGCCAAAGTTTTCGGGTTCGATGTCCTTTGGACGCGGCAGGACTAACGCAAGTAGGTAGAGAATGGGCGCTATCAAGTTGAATAGGAAGAAGTACAGGACGCCTGCTTTCGTGATCCAGGCGCAGACGTTGGACAATCCCGGATTCTTGGTGAAGCCTGAGACTATGCCGAAAGGAACTACCACCAGTACTACGACAAGAAGAACCGCATACGTGATCTTGATACCTTTTCCAAGCCAAGGGTTCCAGCCTAGTCTTGGCTGGCGAGCTTTGAATACCCGCAATGCGAGAAGAAGGTCGACGACATAGATGACGAGAACTCCGAGAAAGGCGAAGATCGTAGCAGCCAGCGCCACACTTCCGTTATTCGGCCGGGTCGACCACGCAATTCTGAGAATCATGGTGCCAAATCTCGCCATCGAGAATCCAAACATTGCCCAAGACATGAGGAATTTATAACCTCTCCTGCGATTCTTTTGAAAGGTAACCTGGTGGAACACCGCCGAAGCTATGTATAAAGCAAGAAAAACCGCGGATGGGGCAATATCCTGGCGTACATTGGGATGCTGGCCGGGTGTGGCATTCGTGGGGACATATGGAGGCTGTGGATTGAAAGTCAGTTTGGCAATAACTTCGCAGTAGGTTGGTGATACGTACACCATGGTCGTCGGAAGAAGACATGTCGAACAAAGCTCTGATTTAATCGTCCAATTACTGCTTGTCGCCTCGGATACTTCGTGTGGGGCTGGCTGTACTAGTTTGGGACCAATATTGATTGATGAATGCACGCAGACTTCGACAAACACAGTTGATGGATGATATATATGACTGAAAAGACGGGACAGAAGATTAGACACTTGAGAAAGAAAGAGACTTGGGAGAACAAGCTCGTTCCATGAAGAAGTATCATTCATGATTTCGGAAATATTCTGAGACTTAGCTTAACGGACGGCGGAGCACTTTTTCGCACCACCAATACGAGATTTCGGAGCCGCTTAGGCTGCGAAGCCGAGCCTACCACGCGCCAGTATCAACGGCACTTGACGGCAGATCTCAAGGCCGGAAGAAAATGCTGCACAGTCCGAGCAACCGACCAATCAAAGGCTTCTGGTCTGTGAGCACTGGCGCTTCTCTTGAGCCCCTATTTCGAGATGGACGCAGAATTCATCTAAATGAGGATCGGAACATGAGTCTTCTGCAGCTTCAGAAGGTTTCGTACCTCGCACGACCTAAGACTAATGCTTCCGCTCCGAATGTGATAAATACTGAGTGTTAGGCAGTCTATGAGAGTGTGCAACGCCAGGCCTCACTTGCGGACATCAGCTCGTTGCACGGCGACGCCCCGCGCACAAATTACGTTTCCAACAGCTGAAATATCGGGGCTCGAAAACAACTATCTCCACTGCCTTCGGGTAGAAACCGAACCCGATCAATCATGATGGACAACTGCGGACAGAAATTATTACAGGACGGATGGTTCACAATGTTGGATTCTCAATTCTAATCACCTGGTCCTAGTAATACTGCCGCAGCAGCTTGAGGTCTCTCTGGTTCTGGTCTAGCTCTTCCCACATATCTAATCGATATCGACGCCTGCTGGAGGACCCTTTCGCAACGATGCAGTTCACTCTCGGCTTCACCCAGCAGATCAAAGATTTTAGGGCACTCGATGTTGGTTTCAACGACAAGGCCGCCGGCCAACAATAAAATGAAATGCAATTGGACAGGAAATATGAAAAAATATGGGGTTATTCCAACATGATTTGAATACGGGTTCTATAAAGCCCTCGCTTGCTAGCTTGCACCTCCACTGCCTACATTTAAGAGCTTGCAACTGACTGCAAACGTTTTGGTCCTCCAAAAATCCCTCGAATCGTTCTATTCTAATAGGTCTCTCCCTTCGTCCTTTTAATTTGGGCCGCAAATTGCCCGAATGTCTCTTTACGGTGAGAGACTAGGGCAAGACAAATCAGCACGAGCACTGAAAATATCCTCTATTCTGCAACGAACTTAACGAACGCCAGATTTAGCTTTTGGGGGGCTTTCTCATTCCCAAGAAGCGCCTTGCAACATCCCAGTAATAGTGGCAATTACAGATTTGAGCTGCCCGCGAAGATCCGTCCCGAGTTGATCTAACATCGTGGAAGAGAAAGACACGATGCTTGGTTCATCAAAACCTCGGGTAGAGCCCGAGGAACTTGGTCCCATCCATCCTGCAGTCTTGGAGTTCGGAGTACTGGAACGACTTCCACGTTCGTTCAGTCGAGTTGCTAAGCCGTTCACGACTTTCAATACGCGGTGCAATTCTCCAAGAACAAGTTGTCCAGCCGTCCGTAGACTGTCCTCTCCGTGTAGGTAGGCTTTTGCCATGCCAGATTGATGATACTGCTTCTGTGTGAAGGCCGACGATGAGCGTAGACCCTGCTCCGTTGTTGCTGGTGCAACCCTGGCTGCTCTGAGGTATCGGTCAAGGACCTTGGAGACTACTAGGGCAAGAATAATTAGAACTTGAGAATCGTGGGTATGTCTGCATTGCAAAATGCTGTCGACCGAAACCACCACGCGCTCGTTCTCCAAAATAAGAGATTCTGTGGGGCAGAATGGTGGGTTTCCGGGTCCGAAGCCTTGGTCGGCTAAGGATTCTGATTTGGCCAGAAGTCCAAGTGCAGTCGTGAGACAATTGCAATCACTGACTGAGTGATGCGAGCTAATAATTGGTTGCGAGAAGATATCGGAAGTACTGGAAGCCACTTCCGAAGAGCTCATGCCGTCTGTTTGTAGCAAATCGGAAAATGGAGACAACTCATCCAGGCTAGGAACAGAGACGAGAGTGGCAAAGAAGTCGTCGAGGTCCCGCGAACTCCATTCCGAGAGCATTTCCGGTGACATTGATAGTGATGAATCAGTCTCAGGACCTGGAGAGGTATGAGCTGTATGCACAGATTCCGGGAGATTGACCGGGTCGATTGAGGAAACTGTGTGGAAACAGCTCTGCCCTGGTAAGGTTTCTGGGCTGGTGGATGTTGGATTTGTTGGAATGTGGGCTGAATCATTGTTCCGACTCACGGTCTTGCTATTGTTGGCTGCTTTGTTGGGAGGTCGGCCAGATCGTCTGGTTGAAAGATATACACACGGCAAGTCACGCTCTGTACACCTTGTACAGACTGGTTTGTCTTTCGAACAGCGAACCTGGCAATGAATATATCAGTACACAGGGCAGCGTGGGGATAAATTTTAGTCGTACCTTCGCAGCGGAACATGGCTCACAACTTTCTCGCAGCCTTCGTGGACCTGTCCTACGCAATCCTTGAGTCGTTTGGGGGGTTGTAAACGTATCGAACATTGTGCTTCTGCAGAGCTGTAATTACAGAGATGCGGCTCTATAAACATAAAGCGGATCACTACTAACAAAGTGTTGTACTTGGAGGTCGTGCAAAGAGATATCTGTCGCATTTGGGCAGGATGCCCCTCTTGCTTATTGTGGATCTAAGCAACGTCGTACAGTGGCATTTGACGCAAACAGTACCCGTGCGGCGTAAAATTTAAAAATTGCTAACCCTTTCAGGCCTCGATTCGATTCAATCTGACAGGCGGTCCGACAGTAGATCCCTCGTTCGCCAGTGCTCGGTGTATACCATCTAGGCCGAAGAAGGTAGCTTCGTACGATGCAGGGATCAACTTTAACTTGGCATTGATTGTGCCGCCATGTGGCGACCCGTGAAAGTCGAACTAAAACTCGTTCATGATGGTGTGGGCGGCAAATCTACGAATGTACGTGATTAGCTCATGCAAAGCATACCTAAAAGCGCAGCTAGCTGCGATAAATGCACGACTGCGACCACTATCCAGCACCTGCCTCCAGACACCATGAATCCTCCATTCTTAATAGGCTATGCCTCGGGTTCAAATACACGTGTTTGCTTTTCGAGACAAAGTTTAGTAAGAGGGCCCCGCAAAGTCAGATCGTTTCTTAGTTAGTTTATTTTATGGTTCATTGCTTACGAACCATGTCTACTCTAACGCTTTTCACAGATCACTTCAGTTTGGTGGGCGTAGCATGCTGACTGCAGTGTGCTGATATAATATATTGGTTGCAGTGCGTTGACCGCAGTATGCTGATTGCAGTACGCGTTACCATAATCTGCTGATCGCAGCGAGCTGACTGCAGTTTACGGTAGTGGCCGGCAATTTTATACAATTAACTCCGTAAATGTTTTCGACGTCATGTCGGAGAAGGTCTTATGTTGGAAGTGAGTTTAAAAACGCCGAGGTCAGAAGTATCTGGTAGTAGTGCTTAGTAGCCTAATTTAGGTCGAAAGATTCTAACAGTCCAATGTATGTATCCTATGATACACTATATTCTAGCGTTTGCCCGTTGATCCTCCATTATTCTGCTGGTAGTCACTACTAAATGTTTCGGGGGATAAAACGCCGCTCCAGACTTCTAGCGAAGAACTGTAGGCTTCGATTTGTAGCTGCAGGAGCTACTGTAAATAAGCTATTGGTGGAGATTTTCAAGGGCTTCGCAATGAGACAGCGATTTAAGTAAGGTACCCGCTTAGTAATACTATTTATAATATTACTAGCTTCCAGTGATCAATGAGTTTCGCTAGACAACGGGGATTTTAGCGTCGCGAAAACTCTCTACTCGGATTATTGCTATTCCTTCTTCCTTAGCCCACGGCACCTTTCCTGGCCCAGAAAGGAAGGCGAAAGTAAGCCCTAAGTTTGCTGGTAATCTTGCTGTGCAGCAGCGCTCACACCACTTGAAGCGTCACTGAAAGGGCGCCGCAGGCCCACAGTACGTTACAGTGACTTTTAGCAAAATAATCCTTCCTTCTTGCTATTTTGCGTGGGGGTGTCCTTAGTCATATAATTTTGAGAATTATTAGCAATATTTCCCACCAGTAGAAGAAATCTATTCCCCCCTTCGAAAGCATTCGCTAATTGAATGGTTATAAGCATTCTCCCATTACCTTTCTCCCAATTAAGAAGGATGAGAAGGGGCAAGAAACCAGATTCAAGAACGTAATTTGGAGATATCAGATAATTGAAAGTGTTGCAGATCTAGAATGTAGCATTGCTAGAACAGTACTCGATAATGGTTTGGTAAATTGGAGAACCTAAGTTGAAGTTTGGAATCTTAGGGTCGGGTTTATTTTTATATTCTCTGACTCTTCGTTCCGGCTGAGATGGGTCTCAAGAATCTAGGGATCTACTTCTATTCATTCACTTTTAGATAATAACAATATCTTGCTCAGGATCCTGAGAACATTAGTATAACTATGGAGCTATGAATCCAAATCTCGGATATGCAAAATATGTCACATAGACCCTGAAAAGGGTCACATAAAGAGGTCCGCTCGGTTCCCGCACATTAGTCGCCTCACATACTTCATTCGAATCGTCACTTTGCTATCTGTCTACCAAAGCTTGCTCTGAACGTGCTTACTAAATTTCTCTATATTACCAATCTCCTCAAATACACGCATTGGGCCACAATTGCCTTAGCAGTCATCAAATGTCCAATACGCGGCACGAGTTTCCTCGGCAGAACACACAGTAGCAATTAGCAGGTATTGTAGCATATCTAAAGGACTATCGTGAGAGAATGGGACTAAGCTTTAGAACGCGAACCATTTCGTTATCTTGGCCCACGTGGGGCCTGGATTAAAAGTCGAACACGCCATAGAGATTGAAGAAGAAAGATCAGCAAGTTGTGTAACTCAAATACTACTAACATTTAACTCTTACCTACGTGCCGAGGCTGAGCTCATTAAGGTCGAGGTGGAGGAATAAGGATCGTTCCGGCGTGCCAAGCTAGTAATAAAAATAGAATTCCCTTCGCGAGTACTCCGTAACAGATGCTGCTGAAGCCGGATGAAACGATCCAAAAGAAACGCCACTGGGATCATTTAGCAGGCCCGCCCGATTTTTAGTTCTTTTTAAAGGCTGCAGTAACTCACTGCGCGGCGTGAGATCTAATTCAGACCGAGAAATGATTGTTGTCTAATTCTGGCTAATTTGCATTATTTATCCACCAAGTTTTAACTATTTAGGGAAGCAGACGCTGTGACGTAGGTGAGGGTAATGGTGTTGGTAAATGCCATGATTATTGATGGCTACGATTCCACATGGTTGCAAGAAGACCCTAAAATCATAGAGCAACCGCCCTAAATTACAGTCTTGAACAAACATTCTGGTGATAGCATTTGTTCAATTCATATTCATCTCGCTTTCCAATAATAATTCTTTCCTCTTCCAAACACTTAACAATTCTCTATACATATACAGGTTTGCAGACTATCAGCATGGTATTGATTATGTCCAACTACAACTCGAAGTCTGGCAGGAATTGATGCCTCAATATGTATAACAAAAACAAGTTAATTATATGCCAGTCAACAAATACGCTTATGTTGATATCCCTAATAACCCTAACTCTCAGCCGCATCTGAACGTATTCCCATGCCCCATGCAGAGGTGCACTTTCAACCACGAAATAGCGAGTTGATGCTGCATATCCTGCAAATATCTAGGCCATCTACTCATGGGCAATTTTGCAATCTCAGCCGTCATGTTAAAACAAATTAATTGGTGCTAGCCGCATCCCCTACAGATGCTCGAACGATATTGCGCGACGGAGCTCCTCTGGTCCATTACGGCACAAGATTCTGTAGTGGAGAGGGAAGATGAGGTTCTTAAGGATGCTGCGGAATGCGGAATTGATATATTAGTGCTTATGCCAAATTTTCAGCGTGGCGATTCCTAGGTGTCTTCGCGATGTTCTCGCGCGATTTTCGGTCAGGCTTCGGAGCCTACGGTGAGAATAGAGATGGGAATCTCTTGATGATGGAAACTTAATCATGCTACTCATATTGTAACACGGGATAGATTAGGCAACAATTATGTGTGGGCGCCATCGAAGATGTGTATTAAAGGTAGGGAGCCAGTAACCTGGGCGATGGCATACCCCAGCTTCTCTCGTTTCTTACTTTGATCTACATTGTCTCCAGGAACTTCTGACTAGATACGTACTTTTGGGAGTATATAAAGATTGAAAGGACCGTTAGTTCCTCACCATCTAAAGATATTTCCATTTAAGCTGTTCTGTCGGCGACTTCAATTAAGCTATATTCACACGAATCACTCAGAGGGCTTTCACCATGCTTCTACGAACCGTCAGTCTGTGGCTTGCGAATCTGCTAGCAGTCTCCCAATGTATTCGAGTCAATTCAGTCGAAAAAAGCAAGGACTTCCCAATAAGATCCGAAGTCGAAAACCTAGTAGTCCGACCATCAGGATCCGTTCTCGCAGTTGTTTACACCTTCCCTCAGATTTATGAAGTACCAGTCGCTACCAATGCAACGCCAAAAGTAATTGCGACCTTCGAAAACACGCATGGCGTCTCCAGCATAGCCAAATCCTCAACACCCGATGTCTACTTCGTAATCACGGGCAACTTCTCGTTCACGAACTTTACACCAACAGCTAGGTCTTACGCCATCCACCGTCTGTCTTTCGATGCGTGCAACAACGCGATAACCAAGGAACTTGCTCCGCTAGACGCAATCTCTCAACCCAACGGGATGACCCATGTGCCGAATACGCCCTACGTCTTAATCGCGGATTCGCGAGCCGGCTTCATATATCGATTCAACACGGAAACCTTCGAGTTGACAACCTTCTTTGACCATCCCCTCCTCAAAGCAAATGGAACTGCTCTCTTCCCTGGCAGTGACGTTAAGGTGATCTTTGGAGTCAACGGCATCAAGCTCTCGCGAGGCTACCTCTACTTCAGCAACACGAATCGCCAATTCGTTGCACGAGTCAAGGCTACGGGCAAGGAATGTCCTTTGGTGGGAACCCCGAAAATAATAGCTACGCAGACGCCGGCAGATGATATTATCCTCAATGATCTCAACGGCGACCTCTATATTGCGGAGAACGGCGGTAATGCCCTCAGCTTTGTGGGAGGCTGTTCGAATAGCACTATACCGGAGATTATTCTGGGTGGGGGGAATAGCACCGTGTTGCAGAGTCCAACGGCTGTCATTTGGGCGAAGGGAGCTGAGGGACGGACGTTGCTTGTTTCAACTGCTGGCGATTTCACGCAGTTCTTCACTCCGGATTTTCAAGGGCCTAGTGGGGAGGGAATTCAGATTGTCCACCTGGACCAGCGCGATTAATGGACGGGTAGCACTTAGTACTTGGCATAAAGTTCTGTGTTAGTCTTTTGGGTAGATGTGGTTTTTTAACTATTCGTGATCCAAGAATATGTATGTAAATCCTCTCTGATTGATTGGTTATCCATTCATGAAATTGTTTCCCAGAGGAGCTAATTCCTTCAATACTAAGCTTCATTTTGTCAAAAGCTTTGATAATCCTACATTTTCTTAAAATTTCCTCGATTCACTAAATTAATTTTGAAAAGCTGTAGATAGCTATGGATAACTATGGTTAATTGAAAACCTAAGGTGAATAGTGGATCTACATGATTATTTCTTTTATTTTAGATCTTCGTTATTTATTCAAAACTGTGGTTAACCATCCTTCCGGGCGCTAACCTGAACTAAATACTTTGATTATTCCTCTTCCGAGATGGCACCAATTTTGCGCCCCGTACTTATACGGTCTTCCTTGTCTAGAAATTTCGTAATAGCATAGAGCCAAACTCTGCCGAAGGACGACAATCGAGTATGCCTTAGGGTATGAATGGTAAAGCCTGCCGTGATGGTATTCATCCTCACGTTCTGGGCCCATCAAGAACATTCATCCAGCAGTTTTATTGCCCGTTCGGCGTTGATACCAGATATCTTGCCATTGGCTGCTTCTCCAACTATCAACCACGGACTGACATGGCATGCCGAAGTTAACATTTCCCAAGTCCATGCCAAGCAAGTAAAGGGACGACGACTGAGACAAATTTGCAGACAATCGTCTTCACTCTCGACGTCATTCATCGTCTTTGTAGCCTCATCCAGTCTGCCAACATAATCCCAGTTTGAGCGAAACGGATCACCGTAAAATGTATCAAAAGCCGGCGCTCCATATATTTTCCAAAGATCAGCCCACGAAACAGGTTTCGTAATAGAACTGAAATTTCTACTAACGTCTAGCATTTGAGCTGGAGATAGCCCGTGAAACGAAATAATGGGTGCACAGAAGCGATCTGCTCGTATTCGTGTAGTCCTGGGATGCTCTCCGTTGAAATGGCGGGCGAATTTCTCCTCTAGATATATGCCGCTTTTCATTGCCGTCTTAGCAATGAGTTTGTCTCCGAAGCGCGAGTCCAGCGATTCTAGGTGCGCTTTCCGGACTTCTGCTTCATTGTGGTTGAAGATGCGATCCATAGCCGCCCTTGAGAAGACCACTCCTGATCCGCCATGCGCGAACCGCATTTTGTAGTCGCCGATTGCGTTTCCGATATAATGGAGGACTGAGGGATCGAGGTGACCAAGAACAACTAGCAGGGAGGAGTTCAAAATGTAGGTATCGTCGTCCATCAAAATGTGCCAGTCTTTGTTTGGCATTAGTCTATAGCCTTTTTCAAGCCCGGAAATGTGCTACATCATGGCAGGTCAGGAAATGTATAAACCAAAAGAAGCTGAGAAGCCCCGGCAGATAATTACAACACTTACCTTCATTATATCCAGCTCCCATCCATGACTCTCGCCAATTGACTGTGCCAAATCAGTTTCTCCCATGGAAAGAGCGTCTGTGAGAGACATGTGATATTGCAATCGAGTAGCATTCGTTTTTGATGCCAAGTATCCGCTCTCAACTATCTCAGCCAGTACATCATGGACTAGCAATTGCGGGCCGATGTAGTTGTTATGAGCGCTGGCTGCCGCAGAATAGTCGCCAACAAGGACCACACATTCCTGTGTGGGGGTACCGGCATCCGAAAAGGCATCTACTATTGCAAAGAGTCGCTGTCTGGTCGAATATCCGGTTTTGACAATGAAAACGACATCGTAAATATTGACCGAGAAGATAGGTGGTTTAGTTAGCCAGTCATCATTCGCAGTTAGGGCATCAAGTGTGCCCTTGAAATGCCATCGGACAAGGAGGAAAACGCTGTTCCGGTAGACTAGTACTGTCACTAGCAGTAAAGAAACAAGGACTAATATCAAAATGCGTGATCGCAAATGCAACCGTGGAAAACGGAGAGGGCTTTGCATATTCAGATGCATTCGAGAAGCCTGGAAGGTATCTCCATGCTGGAAAGCAGATGAAGATGAAAATATTGCGCTCAGATGAAGAACTCATTTTTTAGGCAGCTTGCGGCGCAGTGTCGCCGGCTTTCACTTAGTGTACTTTCATTTTACAAGGCGAGGGGTTTGCCCGTTAGAGGCTACTCGCAACGACGGCAGTTCAATTCACGTAATTCATTTCAGCCAGTCCCGTCCCCTCCGTTGACACTAATGTCCCGTAAGCCGTGCGAAGGGCACACTAGATACACTAGATGGATGTCAAGTCAAACTGTGCGGGGAAGATGACATGATCTAAGTTAAATCATATCCCCCCGCTCGATTGTCCAGGCATTTCGAGAAACGGGATATGGGTTGAACTAAGTTTACCGACCTTCGAACCTCCGGGAGATATTTTTGCAGTACTTTCCCATGTGCATAGTATTTCTCTCTCCGCGTACGTCCTGTATATGACAGTATCATGTGTTGGTATTTCCATGCACTGTCAATAAGTGGTGCGAGTCGATTGTCATCTGGCCCGTACACCATGTTTGCTGCACACTGACCAAAATGCTGGTGACTATGTCGCAGTCAAGTATTTATAGAACTGACATGTAACCGCATTAGCCTTATCTCCCCCTTGTTTTCTTGCTACTGGCTACTGTGTCGCCGAGGAACGAACATCACGCGAGCCGTCGCTCCCTAAGCCAAACATAATAGAGATATTTAGCCCCACCCAGATTCTTTCGCAAAACGGAGAATGGGGGTAGAGCTAATACTTAATGCCACGGTTGCTACTTTCCTGTTCGAGGTTAATCCATCGATTTGAAAGAAAAGTGCTCGTAGCTACGAGTGTTATTCGTATGCCCCACTTTTCTTCCTCACCCTCGTTAGTCCCCAGTCAGAACCAATAATCAGCCTCCATTTAAGCCTCAATCTCATCGAACCTAACAGTTTTCCTAAACGGCCCAATATCACATGGCAAAGCAGTCTCACTTGCTCTTCTTAAAGGGGTTTACCGTAAAACTCATGCAGGACATAGGGTATTTGGATGTTATGGGGCTAAAGGTCTCTAATGTTTACATCTTGAACTATTCCTTAGGAAAGTGGCCACGAAGCCAAACAGGGATTGTGACTCCATCTCATTTGAATGGCCTGAGCTCTTGAACGCAACTGTGATTTCCGAGCGAGTGAGAAGCTTTCGGATTTGGTTTTTATGGACCTAGACCCTCTTACTCCCGTTTTGGGTGCCCAATTGGTGTGTCATCTACTCCCTGGAGTATTAAAACTCCGTATTGCTTGGTCCACACGTCAATTAGAGTCTCGGTACTTGAACCCTAGATTTGCTCTTGCTGTCTCAACTGATGATTCAAAATAGATCGTCTCGCACAGGGGAGAACCCGGAGCAAAAAAAGAAGCTCTTCGAGTGACAAACGGCAATATACATAAAAACGACAGTTCGGTCAGGAGGCATTGAGCTAAAGAGAATAAGAAGTTGAGGCAAGTTGAAAGTTGGGAATATCTTCACGAGCACGGACCAGGCACTAACAGCCCTACGGTATTCCCCACCTCGACGAGAACTCCCCAAATCTTTCCAAATCCTTCCCAAAAGAGAAAAGAAAGTAAACAGACCGGAGCCAAAGTATGGACGCAATTTAAGACTCTCAGAGCTGGAATTAGATCGCAAAGTCAAGGAGAAAGCTTCGAAGAACCAGCACCTCCCTGAACGGGCATTATTATTGCTTCAAACACTTTCCGAGAAGAAGAGAATGGCCCTACTGCAGCTAGCTAGTCCTACAGCTAGCCACAGCAGAGTCTTCAAGGGGACTCAAAGCAGAAGAGTCCGAAACAAGGAAAAATTACCTCCATACTATGAAACCCTATACACCGCCACGAGTAATTTGGCTGTGAAGTGTCGTTATTGGCCCGCAGAGCGCAACATAAAACCATTTCCATCGAAACCCAATCGCTGTTTCCGCCAATCGTCATCCGCAAGAAGATAAATATATCATTCATGCCATAAGATTCGCCCCCAGCTTGGGTGGCGCAGCCGCATCAGGCTTTCACTTACTGGCCCACCCGTAAACTTATACGAAGCAAGAAATACAGCAACAAGCCTAAACCCTCCCCCAAACCCCCATAAAATTGCAAAAAAAACCTTTCGAAGCAAAAAATCAAGAAAGCAGCATTTTACCCCTTAATTCCCAAACCCTCATCGCCGCGCCGGCACTGTAGTAAGAACTTCTATATATAGACACCGGCAGTGCGGCGCTAAGCATTAAGCCTGTCTTGGCCGTGAATGTCGCCGCTGACAACACCAAATTCAAACCTCATTTCGGGCGGCTTGGCCCTCCCTTCTCCCCCAAAACACCTCACAACGAACGATGAATAGGAATCCGCAACTCCCATATCCGACCGACAACGGCAGCGGCGCACAAGCACAAGTGCAAGAACAAGATATTGGCGTCCCCTCGCATCCGCCCGCGAATCCATACAACGCTTCGTATGCGCAGCAACCGGAAGGGGGGAATACTGTGAAGCAGAATAAATATGAGCCGATGCGACCGAATGATGAGAGTTTTACGGGCACACAGTCGAGTAGTGAGGGGGAGGGAAAGAAAATTCCTTTGATAGGGACGAAGTTGAGTAAGAAGTGGCAGCGGAGGTTATATTGGTTAGCTTTCCCCCGGCATTCTCCTTCTTCATGGCCGATGGCTAATGCGATGTAGGATTGTGCCGTTGGCAATAGTCGCGATCGTGTTTGCGGTGTTATTTGAGGTCTATAAATCGGATTTCGAGAGGTGGGTGAAACCATTGACGGATTGGTTGAGGGAGAGGGAGAGCTGGTCTTGGATTTTGCCGACGGCGATTTTGTTTATATTGAGTTTTCCGCCGCTTTTTGGACATGAGATTGTGCAGCTTGTTGTTGGTGTAAGTTTGGATAATTGGAGTTTACGTTGATGAAGTTACTGATCAATTTGTAGTTAACATACCCTTTGGGAGTTGGAATTGGAATTGCATGTCTGGGAGCTATTTTGGGAGAAGCGGCGTGCTTGTAAGTTTCTATCCCCTGGCCTGATATTTGCATGAAGCTGACCCCTTCACAGCATCGTCTTCAAATATGGATTCACCTGGTGGGTAGACAAAAAAATCGAACAAAAAATAAAATGGGCAGCCACAGCAAGAGTCGCCCAAGAAGCCGGCTTCAGAGGCGTCCTAATAATCCGCTACAGCATCGTTCCACCCCGTACGTCCACCCCCTCCCCACCAAACAAATCAAAGACTAACCCCAAACCCCACAAGATCTCGCCAACCCCCTCTTCTCCTGCACAGGCATGACCTTCTGGATGTACATGATAACCGTAATCCTGTCACTTCCCAAAACCCTTGTCTTCGTCGTGCTCGGCTCACCCGGCAACGACAAATCCAAAGCCGCCAAATGGGGCAAGGTCGTCGCCATCGGCGTCGTAGTTATTATTACTCTTTTCGCAAGCTGGTGGATCCGCAAGAAGATGACGGTGGCGATTAAGGAGATTGAGGCTGAGAGGGCGGCGAGTCAGAGTCCGTATGATGAGGAGTTG
>Ga0247778_1000470_pt1 | contig 50815 bp, 52 predicted proteins | sample UWRJL049202B5_FD_179939 | JGI IMG/M metagenome (GOLD analysis project Ga0247778, IMG submission 179939) | Plant litter microbial communities from Arlington Agricultural Research Station in Wisconsin, United States - UWRJ-L049-202B-5 | ecosystem: Environmental > Terrestrial > Plant litter >... | reverse complement strand
CGATGGAGACTCTGCTCGGAAACTACGTAGGCGCGGGTCTATTACAGTATCGTTTGGCCTCGACATCACAAGCGCTCGTTCGACTCCTTCGGCATGTGAATCAATTATGATGGTCTGTTTCGCAAGAAACATGCTTCGGAGGTCTGCAACGCCTATCCTTCCGCTGGATTCAGTCCATGCAAGCAAATCGAATGGCCCAGGGGAAAATGACATTGCCCGGACTGCTCCATGCTCGCGTCCAGGTCTTGAGGTGGTGAACACCTTCAACAGCGAGTCAACGTTCTCATCTAGGAGTGTTGCTACCTCGAAGACAGATATAAGTCCGTACTGTGTTGCCACGGCTAAATACTTCCCCGAATTTGAGAAGCATGCCGCAAAACTTCCCCTCATAGTGGATTTGTCGGATTGTTTTTGGCCTTCTAGGCCAAGACGACCAAAGTTCTCCCATTTATAGTTTGAACGCAGATCTTCGGTAGGAATACCGCCCTTCCCATGGGGTGTCCTCTTCATCCTCTTATGAAGGTATAAGTACGGGTCATCACAGATTGAAACGAGCAAGGTTCCGTCCGGTGACATGACTGCACGGTTCACATTGTCCGGGAAATCAATCTGTTCCAAAATTCTGGATTCGGCGACATCGATAAGGAAGACAGAGCGGTCGTTGTTTGCAAGTATAGCAATGGGCATGTCGTAAGCATCTGCTGATGCATCTCGAGTTGGCGCCCATAGCTCGATGCAGTTGACGAGATCTGAGCCTATTTTGGAGGAACTGGAAGAAAGGGGTCCACGAGACCCGCGAAGTGTGGCGGACGGGGATCTTGATGTTTCTCTAGCTGTTGTTCGGCTTGAAGGATCGAGGTCTAAAGGCAATCTCGCATCTGGATCTGTGTCTCCTTCGGCAGCCTGCCTCTTGCTCCCCTCTAAGCACACAGCCACATATTTTCCGTCATCTCCTCCACAACAAAGCCAGTCTTTCGAAGCAGTCAGGCATTTCGGGGCAAAAGATAGCGTTGTTATGACCTCACGTTCCTGTTTCTTGGTGTTGAGGCGGATTATTTCGTTTCCACTCGGATAGTAAACAAGGTCTTGTTGCGGAGAGCTTATGAGGGAGCGCAGTTGCCAATGCCTGTGCAAATGTTAGATTCGTGTTGCCTGGCTTCACATCTAAGAGGTCCATACTCAGTCTGGATAGCGGCGCGGTAATATTTGCGGGGCTTTGGGAGGATAAAGTCCTCTGTTGCATGGTGTCTAAATCAATAGCAGGTCAGCCTAGGTGTCTGCGTTGGACAGGCAAACTTGTTGAAGTTGCACAAGACAAGCATACAAACTTTCATCTTTGACAGCCATGCTCGCTGCCCAGCGCGTGGAATCTCGTGCTCATGGATATTAGTGTTGGTAATGTTAAGGGTAATGGTATTGATAGAGGCTTCGAAGTTGCGGATGGCGAGGCCGCCGCAGAAGAAGCGACGTCCCTGATTGAATATAGAACAGAGCTATGTATGGCTGGACAAGGAAGGATGAACGAGGGAATAATGCAGTTCACAGATTTTCGAGTCGTCCTCTTCCTCGTCCTCGTCCTCGTCCTCTCGACCGATGCTGCAATAATTATAATTATAATTATGTATATGTATACGCCAATGCCACCACCACCAAAAATGCGCCTGCGACGGCGAGGGCGAGTCTACGTCAGGCTCTGGGTGTGGTGGTGCACCAGGTGGAGAATTGGCCAGTGCCGTTGCCGTTGTCGCGCGGTGGCTGAGAAAAAGCGGCACTCAAATTTGATTGTCCCCAGCCATAAGTCCGAAATATCAGTGCCGCTTTCCAGGTCCACTGCGAGCCGCTGCCGCTGCCGCTGATATTTTATTGCGGTCTTAATTGTCAGGCTACCATCAGGCTACCACTCCGCCCGGACGTACAGAAATCAATGGAAAGGCAGGTGCAGGCACGACTCACGCTAAGAAAGTTTTGCTCGTCTCGTCGAACCTTTTTCTACCCGGTGTTTTCTCTTCCCCTTCTTCCATCTCCCATACCACCACTCCTTTTCAACCACTCCTCTAATCTACCTCGAGACCTGTTCCCATAATTCTTTCTTTGTAGCGACTGCATTTGTAAAATATGTTGTCCTCAAGACTGGCAAGAGCTGTAAGTTCCTCCTGTTGCTGATGATACCATCACTCGTAGCTGACAGCACCGGATAGCTTCCTCGAGCTACATCCTCCGCCACTAGATCATCTACTCTACTCCGCGCTCCAAATGCATCGTTTAGACGATGGAACTCAGAGGATGCCGACAAGAAGGTTAAGGGGCCCGTCATCGGTATCGATTTGGGTAAGTCCTCCTTGCCCATGTGGCGTTCTTGAAGAAGTAATTGATCGCATGCTCACAAATCCTATCTAGGTACTACCAACTCTGCCGTTGCTATAATGGAAGGTCAAGCCGCAAAGATTATCGAAAACTCCGAAGGTATATAGCCCTTCCGGTCCAGTCAATCGCTCTCGCCCCTAACTTTTGACAGGTGCTCGCACAACTCCATCCGTAGTGGCATTTGCCCAAGACGGCGAGAGATTAGTTGGTGTGTCCGCAAAGCGACAAGCTGTTGTCAACCCAGAGAATACGCTGTTTGCCACCAAGCGCTTGATTGGACGCAAGTTCACCGACGCCGAGGTCCAACGCGACATCAAGGAGGTCCCATACAAGATCGTCCAACACACAAATGGTGATGCGTGGGTCGAGGCGCGAAGCCAGAAATACTCTCCCTCCCAGATTGGAGGTTTCGTCTTGCAGAAGATGAAGGAGACTGCCGAGGCTTACCTGACCAAGCCCATTCAAAACGCCGTTGTCACTGTTCCTGCCTACTTCAACGATTCGCAACGTCAAGCCACCAAGGATGCTGGTCAAATTGCTGGTCTGAACGTTCTCCGTGTTGTGAACGAGCCTACCGCTGCCGCTCTCGCTTATGGCCTGGAAAAGGACCAGGATAAGATCATCGCAGTCTACGATTTGGGAGGAGGAACTTTCGATATCTCCGTTCTCGAGATCCAAAAGGGTGTCTTCGAGGTCAAGTCCACCAATGGTGATACCCACTTAGGCGGAGAGGATTTCGACATTCATTTGGTTAGACATCTTGTGCAGCAATTTAAGAAGGACTCTGGCATTGATCTTTCCAACGACCGAATGGCCATTCAGCGAATCCGCGAGGCAGCTGAGAAGGCCAAGATTGAGCTGTCTTCATCTATGCAGACCGATATCAACCTTCCTTTCATCACTGCCGACTCTTCTGGACCAAAGCACATCAACTCTAAGCTCTCTCGATCGCAACTCGAGAAGCTTGTTGACCCTCTGATCAGCAGAACCATCGATCCTGTCCGCAAAGCTTTGAAGGATGCAAACCTCCAAGCCAAGGACATTCAGGAAGTCATTTTGGTCGGAGGTATGACCCGTATGCCCAAGGTTGGAGAGTCTGTCAAGAGCATCTTTGGCCGAGATCCTGCTAAGTCTGTCAACCCTGACGAGGCTGTTGCTATGGGTGCTGCTATCCAAGGTGGTGTCCTCGCTGGCAACGTTACCGATGTTCTTCTTCTGGACGTTACCCCTCTATCTCTCGGTATTGAGACCCTAGGAGGTGTTTTCACTCGTTTGATCAATCGAAACACCACCATCCCAACCAAGAAGTCCCAGGTATTCTCAACTGCAGCGGACTTCCAGACTGCTGTGGAGATCAAGGTATACCAAGGCGAGCGCGAGCTTGTCCGCGATAACAAGATGCTCGGCAACTTCCAACTTACTGGCATTCCACCAGCCCACCGAGGTGTCCCACAAGTTGAGGTCACCTTCGACATCGATGCTGATGCGATTGTTCACGTTCACGCCAAGGACAAGTCCACCAACAAGGATCAGTCCATCACCATTGCTTCAGGATCTGGTCTCTCGGACCAGGAGATTCAAAACATGGTTGACGACTCTGAGCGTTACGCTGAGCAAGACAAGGAGCGAAAGAACGCCATCGAGGCTGCCAACCGATCCGACAGCGTCTTGAACGATACCGAGAAGGCGCTCAACGAGTTCGCTGAGAAGCTGGATAAGACTGAGGTTGACGCCATTCGCGAGAAGATCACCACTCTCCGCGAATTCGTCAGCAAGAGTCAGTCTGGCGAGGCTACCGTTACTGCTGCCGAATTGAAGGAGAAGACCGATGAGCTCCAGGTCGCCAGCTTGAACCTTTTCGACAAAATGCACAAGGCTCGCTCCGAGTCTGGTGATGCTCAACAACCCGGAAGCGCAGGTGAGGCAAACCCTGCCGATGGCGAGGCCAAGGACGGCGAGAAGAAGCCGTGAAAGTCCAATTAGAAGCGGCATTTTCCTTGTCTCAATCTAGCGGTTTTGGGCGGTTTACCTAGACTTCGGTCCTGTATTCACTGTACTCATAATGTTGCACATTGGCGACCCTTCTTTGTTGTCATACCTTTTTTTACTGCTTTGGGGGCAAACGGCGTTGGAGCGCGCATTCTTCTGCGCTAGGATCCAGCGTTCAAAGCGTGTGGCGGAGACTTGCACAGGAAAGGGCATAACTGTAGCTGTATAAAATAGGATAAGACGACGAATAATATGACATCCCCTCTCAAAATAGCTTGCTGTGCCTCGAATGATTCGTTGGTTTAACCTTGCTCAGCACGGGCTACAATGCAGCCGCAGAATGCACGAAGTGAAGGATTAAGGAGCTGATTCCCGTCTGCTGCCAGGTAAATAGGCGGTTCGATACACAAAGAGAATATCAAAAGATTTTGTTGCACTTCGCAATTTGATAGTGAACGTCATCCTTGTTCATCCAAAGCAGGTTTCTCCGATCTGGTCCAATTTGTCCATTTCTACCCCGCTTGACACCGGGTTTTCGTACTCTATCAAAACAACTATTGAAGCATCTATACCGAGACATAACTTGGAACTCGTCCGCTTGATAATTGCCAGTTCGATCCGCAAAACCGACGATCTCTTGTGAAAAGCTTCAATATTAAGGGCCCTATAACAAAGGTATTCAGCCTATACTCGAGGCAGGCTGAGGGCCGCAGATTTGGTCGCTTTGATGCAAGGAAAGGCGAGGCCATAGCAGCTAAGCTATTAGCACTGCAATAAATGGCAATAGAAAGCAATAAAATAAGCCGCATATGCGCCACTTGGCTACATGATCGTTCTAAATTGCTCATATACACTGACTAATTCTCGAGCGGCGAAGAACTGTGACTCTTCAATCTTGAGAGGTGAATCACGTGCATTGGTACCCGGACTAGCGATACCGCCCACATTTTTTGTTTTGCGATTTTGATCAGAGCCAGCAATTTTCCAACCCAAACCACAATCCGTACTCATCGCAAAATTGATTGAGATCATCTCAAGAATACGGAGATATCAAATTACTATCGTGTGCACTACACATAAACCTTACCAACATGGCGACCAAGGCAGCACCCAGCCAGTAAGATCTTGAAACCCCTCCCCCTCCTTTACTTGATCATTTCTAACAATTCTACAGCCGCGCCGACTGGGCTGATGACGACTACGAGGAAGACACCACAGATGCTCTGCCACAGGGCACGACGACGACCAACAAAGATGGCACCAAGACGATCGTCTCGTGGCGATTCAACGACGATGGCAAGAAGGTCAAGACAACCCGACGGATACGCTTTACCACACACAAGGAAGTTGTCAACCCCAGAGTCGCGGAGCGAAAGCAATGGAGCAAGTTTGGATTATCGGCCAAGGATGCGGCGGGACCTACCTCTGATACAACCTCGTATGGAAAAATCACGCCTGATCAATTGAATAGTAACACTAATTTGCACACAGTGTCGGCGAGAACATCATATTCCGACCCAGCACGAACTGGCGAAAAGATGCGAAGGAGGAGAAGACTGAGGCTGGAAGCATGAAGGATAAGTTGAAGGACAAGAAGGTCAAATGTCGTATTTGTAATGGAGAGCATTTCACAGCAAGATGTCCCTTTAAGGATACCATGGCACCGGTTGGAGAGGAAGGCTCGGCAGACCCAGCTGCTGGTCCAACAGATGCTCCCGAAGCAGCTGGAGGTCTTGGAGCGGGCAAGAGCTCATACGTACCACCTCATATGCGAAATGGCGGCGGCGCAAGCGCCGGGGACAGAATGGGAGGCGGCAAGTACGAGAGAGATGACTTGGCTACGCTTCGTGTCACAAACGTAAGCACCCAATGCTTATCAATCCTTATTGTATGGGTTGCTAATTTATAACCAGGTTTCGGAAATGGCAGAAGAACAAGAGCTACGGGATATGTTCGAGCGATTTGGTCGGGTCACGAGAGTCTTCCTCGCGAAGGACAGAGAGACCGGCCTTGCGAAGGGATTTGCTTTTATTTCATTCCAGGAAAGAACAGATGCTGCAAAGGCTTGCGAGAAGATGGATGGCTATGGATTCAAGCATTTGATCCTAAGAGTCGAGTTTGCCAAGAAGGCTGCTTCTTGATTCTCTAACTCTAAGTGTATTGAACATAACCATTACGAGGAGATATAGGTCTGCTTTCTGCAATCAACAGGCAACGAAAAGCAATAGGACGCCATCAGTGCTGCCGTCTTGACCGGCAGGAGAACCTAGCTTCATACAGATTAGGCAATATGAGGCGACTTGTCACTTCCAATTTTCTACTCTCCGTGACGAACTCTAAATGTCTTCAAAATTATTGAAAATGACCTGATGTCAGCGTCCAATTTCCTCCAAAGCTTATAAATATTCCAGAGTTGGGGTTTTCCTATATTCGCCGACTCGCTCCCGCCTGCCAGGACCTAAAAGAGAAGTCTGTGCGTAGGGCCAAATCTTACTACTCTCTGTGCTGGATAAGCCATAGCTCGCTCAATGTCATGAGAATCAGGCAACCCCCTGTCCGAGAGGAGCGACTTTGTCGATCGGACTCTGATGGGGCACCTTTCCTGACAGGTACACAGATTCGAATGAGCGCTAATAGATGAAATAAACGCCTGAGTGGGCCATCTCAGTAGATATCATCGGGACAGTGTGAGTGGCAGTGCACCGAGGAACACCATTCAGGCAAATCACAAGGTGCCATCGAGTTATCGTGGGAGTGTGGCCGTGCCGCTGCAGTGCGTCGTGCGCCGTAGGCTCGAACATACTTCTAGAAATCCTTCCTCTGTCCTATGCTCTGCGCGTGGTTTACGTCGGAGGTCTTGCTTATGGTTGTGCCTTCACCACTCTGTCGATCCATCCATCTTTGCTCTCCTGAAGAAGAGCAAAGGGTTGTGAAGCAGCAATGCAGCTGCCTCCAGCCTCGGTGCTAGCTACTCTGCCACCCCCAAATTATATCAATCCCGAGACTCGCGGGAACGCGAAGGTCATTATCAACATTGTTCTGTACTCGATCTTGATATGCTTCATTGGGCTTCGAATCTTCACGCGAACACACCTCAGGAAATTCTTTGGCAAAGATGATGTCCTTATTCTGGTTGCGCTGGTATTTCCCCGCTCAGCGCCTAACTTATGTTACATGGATATTTTGATTGATATTTTGAATTAGATTCCCACATCAGTATTCTTCATTTTGAGCATACTATCAGACACTAGAATGCACTGGACAAGACATTCTGTGAGAAGCCCAAAAAGTCTTAACCAAAGGCGCATTTGCTAAACTTTGCAGATCGACATACCTGCTAATGAAGTGACCCGAGGATTGAAAGTTGTCTTGTGTACGGAGCTTATGTTCGCAGCAGCATGTACGCTAACGAAGTTGTCTATGCTCATGTTTGTTTGGAGGATGATATCGGCTTCTACGCTCTTTTGGAGAAGGGTTACGTTGGCAGCTATCATTGTGGTCTCATTACAGGGAACCATCTTTTGCATAACTGTGATCTTTCAATGCCGGTCAGTTGCCATCTCTCTTGCGTTTGTTTTTTGTCCAGTCGAAGAAGCCTGGAAGACGCCATTGCATTGAGGTCGTCTCCAACAATTACACCTACTCTTGCATACTAACGCTCTTTGCACCAGCCCGCCATCAGACTACTGGAAGGTGACGACAGAACCTCAGCCCAATTGTATTAATCAAACCAATTCACTCCTGGTCGCCGGCATAATTAACACCTTGACGGACTTCGTCGTAGTCGCTTTACCTATACGAACCGTCTGGTCACTTCAGCTGCGCTCCAAGCAAGCCATCCCCATCGTGCTTCTGTTCGCTTTTGGGTTTCTTTCATGTTGTTGCGGAATCATTCGAACTTACTATACCTATGAAGTCTCTACGAGTTACGACGGCGTCTGGGATTCATATGTAAGTACTTACAAGACCCTTGGTTTCTGGGTACCCTCTCCTACCACATTTCGTTTTTGCTTTTGTATAGCTCCTTTAATATGGCCAAAAAAACAAAACTTTCCTTCCTTCATTTGCCAGACATTCTTGAAGAAGCACTTACTGACTTCTTCCTCTATAGCCTGTGTGGGTGACAGCAGCTTTAGAATTGTACATTGGCATCGTAAGCTCCCCTTCTCCTTCCCCTCAAACCTCAGCTAACCCAAGTGCCCAGATCTGCGCTTCAATCCCAGCAACAAAACCCTTCTTCTCATCGCTCCTTCCCCGAATATTTGGTACCGTCGATCCGCCATCCTCCTCCCTCCCCTCTCGCTACGTCTACCCGTCCAACTCGCACTCGCGACAAATTACCCAATCACGCAGCATAAAGATAACTTCTTCGCAACTGGATGCAGAGCCAGAGCTTGGCGAGGAATTGTTGGATCTGGAGAAGACATTGGGAAGTAAAAGCTCTAAGGGCATGGCGTTCAGCACTACGACTATTACCGGGGCTGGGGGACACGAGGACAGTGATGGGGAGATGCCGCAGGAAGTGCCCCAGGAAGAGTACATGAGGATACGACAGACGGTTGATTATGTTAGTGGTCGGTAGTGGAGGGTGTTTCTAACGCGGATATGTATGTGGAGTTTCGGGGTTTAGATTGGCAAACTTGGTGTTAATGGTGCAGGAGGTTTCTGTATATTACGTCCCGGTATGTACATTGGTAGCGGATTTGGATACCTGAGTTGGCACTGTTACCTTTGGAGAGGTGTTCATAGGCGAATGGAGGGATGGCAGATTCCCTCCGGTTCATTTCTCCATTTTATATATACCAACAGAAATGCTTAAGATATTCAAGATCTATTCCATAATCGCTTCAAAGCTCTTGAGAAGCTGTAGAGCCTAACCATGTCGGATAACAAGAGCATCACTATACGACGACCACCTGAGCAGTTGGATAGTTGATACTGCACTATCTACCTCTCGGCTAAGCCATGTCCTGGAAGCCGTAAAAAGCAACGAGGTCCCGTCTAAGCGAATGGTAAAAGGGGAATGCGGTTTGAGCACTGGCGAGCAAAGGCGAAGCAAAGTCAGACGAAACAGAGCTGAATACCCGACCATCTTATTACCAATATCAAAATAAAGGGCTAGAATAGAAAAATTTCAATTCAAGGGCCCAACACTCGCTTTATTGCATTCTGACATCAACTTTCTGTCCATCCATGCTATCACCTCGGAATCATTCAACCTAATCTATGTACTATACCCAGCGATTCTTCCAACTTACTCATCACCAACTAAGTTGGTGCCCTCCCTCAGCCCTTCCACGACAAGATCATGACCCTCTGCCCGGCGGTAGATGTCTTTGATGTCATCGGTAGTGGTCTCGAAGTGGCTAGTTGCGTCGTAGCTCTTCGAAATGAAAACGTTGTCGTTGACTCCGCTTTCTAGGGGTTCGTAAAGAGGAATTGGTGGACCCTGAGTTGTGTTAGCTTCAGGAGCGGTCAAAGACAGAAGATCAAACTTACCATGAACTTTTCCTCAATTTTGCCAAGGCGCTCGAAGCCAGGGGCAAGCTCAAGGTGGTGATTAGCAGACGTCTCAGCAATAGTTGAGACAATCGCGATATAGTAGCCCTTAGGGCAGACGCTGTGTGCGCTTGAAACAATGGCGATGTAGATGTCTATTTTAATTAGCAATTGTATATAGACTAGGTCTCAAGTGACTGACCGTGTTTGCGTCCAACCTGGGATTGGGGGATGATCAATTGAGCTGAGTCCGAGTTGTCTGTGCCAGCGAGAGGATGGTTCAAAATGCAGATAGCCTTCAACAGCTGGCCAGTCACCTGTGCCTTGCCAGGGAAGTATGAAGGATCAGCAAGAATCTTCTTGCACTTTGTGGTGAACTTCATGGGCTCATCTCCTCCTCTGTCTTGCATAGTAGCCTTGATGCCAACCGCCTTGGTGCCTTCGTACAGCACCTCATCAATGTTGGTATTGAGCATGTAAGTTCCGCCATAAATAGCCGACAGACGGGCGAATCCTTGTGGCAACTCTCCAAGACCGTAGAGGGGGTAGATATATGGAGACTTTCCGTATCGAGAAACGGAGTTTCCATAAAGTCTGATGCGCTCGATGGTCTCTGGGGCAGTACCCTTCTCATTAATGTAATCGTCGGTTTGGTAAAGAGCCATAGCATGACCAATGAAGTCTCGAGTACCAGCCTCGAGTCCAAACTTGTCATATACGTCCTTCATTGTGCAGGTATTGATGCCCAGTCCTGCGGCAGTTTAGCAGATATTCAAAAGCATAACTTTTCGTAGATATTTGTACCCTTATGACTGGCAGAATCGCTAGCGTTGAATGTGCCAACCCACTCAATAAAACTTTTCATACGTCTCTTTTCAAAGATCCCCATGAGGGAGGATCTAAGAGCCTCCCCAGCATCTGAAGGAACCTTGGCAACCGTAGCCTTTGCACCAGCACCTTGTTGCACGTAGCTCCCGGCCACCTGCTTAAACTCGAGGTATCTTGTGACATCGGTCGAAACGAGGATATTCGTCAATTCGCCGCAGGACATCAGGAGCTTCGGGACGAGGTCGATGTTCCAGTCGTTGACGCGTCCGTACTTCTTCCATGGTTCCTCCCCCTTGTTATAGTTTCCGTACTTCTTGAACAGCTAAGAGGTGTCAGATGGGTTGGCATAATGTACAAGATGGAGCGCTTACAGTTTCGAGGTTGACTGAAGCTGCTTCACTGTAGCTTGTTAGCTTTGTCGGGGAGTTGAAGCAGCAGTGGACTCGTACCCTCCGTAGTGGTCATTTCGGTCAATGTGCAAGACCTTCTTGCCCTTGACACTGAGAACACTAGAAGCTTATTAGCATGCAAGCTCGCAGACCCTCTTCCTGTCTTGCATACCCAGAGAGCACACATTCAGTCAAACCTAAATGTTGTCAGTATCGGACCTCGATGCCCCTCAATGCGGGGTCGCTGCGTACCTGTCCCAAGGACAATAACATCGTATTCGGGGGCGATCTCATCCATGGCTGGCAGGTGGAGAGAGTATGGCAGAGAGAGGTATGAGAAAGCACGGCGAGTCTTGAGATAATCGGTGAGCAAAGTCTAGAGTTGTGTCTTGCTTGCGGAGGTTGCAGTATCGCAGCGATTGGTCTCGCCTAATAATAAAGCTGTGACCGCCTCTTTCATGGGTGAAGAGCGATGGAGCTTGTCTCGAATTGTTTATGCGGCCAGGGCGCTTGTGATCAATAGACTTAATAGCCTTCTGTTGAATTTCACAGTGGTCTAGTGTGGGCGTAGTAAATAGTTTTTTATGGTACAGTATCTTTTTACAATTGTATGTCCGACAAGTGATTTCACTCCACCTTTTTCGCGTGTAATCCAAAGTCTCTAGATCAGTGGAAGTACATGTACATGTTCATACCCATAACCAAAAGGGATGCGTATTCGTCTGCGATATTACGCTGTTGGCTGAGTTGTTTTCTCTGGCTTGCCATCCTCTGGCTGAAGCCTATGCCTCTCCTCTGATTCTTGTGACGCCTCATATTCCTCCTGAAGCTCTTGCGTCGTTTCCTCATTTAAATCCTCCTCAACAAAGTCCACTGGCGTCCAGACAGGACCATTGCCCGAAAGATCGAATTCTGGGTCTTTCTCCGCAAGTTGTTCTGCATCTCTCCACGAGTAATAACGTTCCGTCAACGTCTGCTTAATACCTCTCATGGTGACCCTCACCTAGGTGGAAAATTAGCATTTAATTTCTAGAATTCTGGCACAAATAAAACCTACGGCAGCATCTCTCTGGGTAGCCTCACTATCACCATACCCGGCTTCCAAGCGTTTCCTCTCATAAGTCTCTGTAGCAATCCTATTCCTCTCTTTGCAGCACACCCACCACAGTGCGTGTAAATCCTCCCAGCTTTTCTGTCTCAGCTCCGACACAGCCCATGATCTGCCATGTGCATTATCCTCTTCTGGTGTATTCATAGGCTTCTCCTTGCTGTGAAAGAACTCCCATAATCCATGATCGGGATCAACTTCCACCTTGGAGCGTTTCTTGGGGTCGGTGACAGGTTTTGGGAGGCGCACTTTGGAGATAGAGACTGTCTGACGCAGCCCGGTGGCTCTTTGGGTAGATACTCCCCGCTCGCGGTTGTTGTCTCGGGGATAGAGGTAGGTGGTGGTGCTCGAGAAGGGGGACGTTTGCTGAGTAGGGGCGAGGAGAGATGGCAGGAGGAAGGCTGGGGGTATTTGTTGTGTTCTGTTGTGCTTCAGCAGCCGCCTGGCCGCTGGTCGTATAGCCGTCGATGTCGACATAATGAATGGAGACGTTCAATGGCAACACGTCCACTTTGTCCTGCTCGATAATTCGCGAGCGTAGAATTATTCGAAGCGCGTTGTGTGCAGCGGGTCGCCGTACGGTATAACTACGGCGGAACCTGCACATCACGCAAAGCCCCCATGCCCATGGAATGACTAACTCGCATATTCATGAAGTTTTTTTCCGTTGCTGTATTTCGCATTGGAATAATCTCTCGGCGAGAAAACAGCAAATAATCAATTCTAGATACTCCACTCCATTATTTCTCTTCCAGGATGAGATATTCCAGGGTCTTCTACACCAATTTGGCCCAAAGGCACCAAGCCACCCGGATTTCACATGATGAAGGTTACACAAAAGCCAGGATAGTTTTTCTGTTGCTTGTCGCTTTAAACCCCAAAACTTCCACATGCTTTCGGGTGGCCAACGCCTCTTTGGCTGTTGGTAACGCCAAGAGCCAATCATTGCCAAATCCGCCCCTCTTTCCCAACGGTTGCTGTGAAAGGTTATTTCAACTGTCAAGTACGTATTGAAGTATCTTGTACATCTAGGCGATGTTGCTCTTATTTTCAAGATTTTGCAGGCACAAATATGAGGGATATTTTGAAGATAAGAATCACTAGCAATGCTAGCAATGCTAGCTACTCAATGTTGTACCAATTCAAACTTGAAGGTGAGGCGATGTGCGTGTACAATGGTATTATTGTATTTACATACTACATTATCATATGCAGTCCGTCGCTTTTGGGTAACCCCCGATGCATGCATGCTAATCCCAACAAAGTTGGCTCCGAAGATAGCCCTAGCTCGCGGACCGTTTACAAAAAGAATGCGACAGCTGCCGCACCGGCACCGACGAGTGTATGGACAGCACGGCCAGCTGCTGCATTTGGTGTGGTTGAAGTTGCTACGGCACCTGCTGAGCCGGTAGAAGTTTGCGATCCCGAGGCAGTCTTTGAGCTACCAGAAGCAGCAGCATTGGTTCCTCCACCGGATTCAGAAGCCCCCAAGGCTGACCCAGAGATTGAAGATGAGGAGCCAGAGGCCGAGGATTGACTGGCTACTGATATATCAGTGGTTCCAGGCATACCAGCTGAGGATGAAACAGAGCCGGACAGTAAGGTGATAGATGGTGAGGTAGTTGAACTGACAAGTGTCGTTGGAGACGAAACGGCCGTTGTGGCTGATGATCCAGTGATCACGGCACTGGACTGACCAGTGCTCGAGGCTGGAGAAGTAGAAGCAGCAGTAGTCGAAACTGCTTTGCTCAGGTTGATGTATGATGGGGAGTATGTTGCGGTGCCACTGTAGGCAGCGCAGCCAGGTACAGTTGTCTTCGGAGGGGCACGGCCTCCACCACAGTCAAGGAAGTCGCAAATTTCTCCAGTACCCGGGACGTACCACAAGACAGAGGCCTCGCCATATGCATTCTTGGTATTAGAGGTAGTGCAACCTGAAAGATCGGTCTTCGCCATTGCGAGGCCGGCTAAAGCGAAGATGACAATTGAGCTGTGCATGTTGGATTGACTTTGTACTGATCGAGGGAATGGTTGGTGCGAGAAAGAATGGAGTTTCTGAATCTGATTAAAGTTTTAAGTCTAGAAAAGAGGTCTGAACGAGTGCGTAGAGAACGAGAAGAATTTTTTGAAGTCTTAAAGATCTGACCGTGCCGCATCACGAGAAATTACTCAGGAGCGACAATTCACTGAGTCTAAATTTAGATACGAGGTCTAAGCAGCGTCACGTGTGAGTTGCTTGGCATTGTTTGTATAGTCAGACGGACTTTTGTCAACGACATGTAATTGTTCCGTCCAGATGCTCTGAAGCTCGAGTCAGCAAAACAGTCGACATGTTCTGAGAGCACAGCATGACTGGGAAAGGGTCTAGGCGACCGTTGTGATGTTGAAAGCGAACAAAATTATCCAGAAGGACCCCAAAATAAATTATAATAATTCATCGAAGGAGAAGTCATATGCTTTTGTATCAGAAGTCAGGAAGACTTGAACTTCATAACCACGGCAACTTTTGCGGTGATACGATACTCACGAAGAATGAGTCGTAAATGAAACTTTCAATCTTCCTTCCCAGTACAAATCATCAGTCACTCACTTGAGCTTGAAATTTTAGAACACCGCCAGCTCGCAATTCAAATGGCGATAAGTAGATTTTCGCCGAAGGGTGCTTATTGAAGGAGTAGAGATGATATATGCAACTTACCGTGCCGAAGCAATTTGTAGCGCCCTTTTCGGGGTACAAGCACCGTCCAACTGTACATGACTCGTGTTTTCTTATGGCAGCACTCCTCGTCTTGAGATCCAGTTGAGCGCGCTTGCCAAAATGATAATCCTTCCATTCGTGTGTGCCGACGTGCAGCGGTCCCCTGCAAATCTCGTTTTGGATGAAGAGCCTGTCCATGCATCTTTTATTGGCTATTTAGCGTCACGAGGATGACGAGTAAAATGCGCGACTACGGATATGCGACGGCCTTTACTGTTGTTGTCATGCAGCATGCATGTGCTCTCTGCGATGCCCTTCAGAGCTGGAGACTCAGCTCAGCCTTGATCTATCTGACTTCGAAGAGCTACTCTGCCTTGAGTGCATGATTCAGTCCCAGAATACAAATGTCGTCCACTTTGGTGGAGCTACAAACGACCCTGGTTCTTGGCACTTTTCTCCGCGGTTCCAGGAACAGACCCTGACCTAATATCTATGAAGCTTTTGATGATTCGAATCACTACGATAGATCTGTAATTGCATGATCTGCATTAAATCTCCTGGCTTTGGTAGGTTGAGACGAGGGAAGGTCGGGGTTCTGGAACAAAGACACGTTTGCGGAAAGCCGAAGAGCAGCTGATATCAACGATTTTCAAAGCGAATAAACCAAAACTTGAAAGCTTCACAAGTGACAACAAAACACTTCCTTCGAGAAGTTGACCCCAGCCGGTACACTCCACGGCCTTCGAGCATATTGTAGGCTCATACGCCAAGGGCTGTCTTTTTAAGAACTTGCCGGAGGAAGGTCGGGAATATTTTATATTCCAAAAAGTAATAACTGAAGTTTGAGACGAAAAAGACATTTCAAGTTTTCCGACGCTGACAAACATTCCAAGTATTAAAATCCAGAATACATTGTAAGGATTGGGCAATGATGCAAACATGAACTGCACAACTGAGCTGTTCGAATAAAGAAGACAGTCCAAGTGTATGAAACTGTGAAAGTCGTGATCGAGGAACACTGATTCCTTGTAAGTATATTCATATCACGTTTCGAGCTTTCGTCGAACAAGAGGTAGCCAGGCCGGGATCAGCGAAGCTGGAAGGGAAGCATGGCACCCGTTGCCCTGTGGCGCGGTGCTCTTCCGACTGCTTAATCTGATTCGCACGCTAAATTAATGAGGCGTTCTTGCTGGCCACCCTGGTCGTCGATAAGATGCCGCAAGTTGCCCGTCAGTAAGCGGCAAGCAGTCTATCGTCACTCAAAGTCTTGATATGATGACTCGAGCATGATTTAATCATCAATCAAGAAGAATTTTCTGCGAAAATCGCCACCAGCGGCAACATTGCTCACTTGCTGGGACCCATATTGGACGGATATTGCCCAGGCATGCCGTTTAAAAAAACAGCACACTTCTGCATCTACAGAATAGGCAAGGCTCGTAATTCGTAACGGGCTTTGCGTCGCTGAGCCAAAGAAAGGTTTCGTGCATTCTTCGGCATACTTGCCGATTAGATTGCATAGCACGCTGTGAACAGAGACACCAATGCGTCATCGGGAGTTATAAGCGGCAAGACGTTTTTTTCGCCAGTACTCCGGAGTCCTGTACGAAGGGAACGAGGCCCTGCCCTGCCATGCCCTGCCCTGCCCTGCCCTCCCATTATGTTAACATCTGTTTTGAGGGTCGAGTCAGCTCCAACTAGAAGTAGTAGGTTCTCCAGGACTAGTAATCAGGATTGCGTGCTGCACCTGCTCGGGTGATGGCCTTATATTTTTTTTCCCGTTCTTTCAGTTCGTGACTACGATTGGATGACCGGGGCGGTAGAAAGTTTGAGTGAATAATAATTTGAGCACCGTCTGCCAGGTTCGTGCTAAAGTAGCTCAGAGTCGGACGTACGGCCTTTCTCGGTTTCACTACTGTATCTTATGATACCGGGGCTTGGCAGCGTGGCAGTCGTGGTCGAGCTGTCTGAAGACAACACGATTTTTCTGATATGACAGTGGCAGTTGTCGACGGTGAAGACGCTGCTATCCAATCACCGAAGACAAAACTCGCGCCTCTTGCGGAGATAGATGCCGAGGTAGACAAGATTGGGAAATGATACAGCGCATTAATTTGAGATCCAAAACACCGCTCTACGTGGACAGTCGTGGACTTTTCGCAAGCCTAGGTCCTCATACCGCTCCAAATACTAGGACGTCTCAACGTGCATGGGGGCTTCTAGGGCGCGTGAAGACCAGACAGAGAAATACTTCACCAAAGTGACCAAACAGAGATGAATTCTGATGCAACCTTGGGCCTTTTTCTCACTTCCAGGTTGACTTGAGACATTCTGAGAAATTGAAGCTTTTTTGCCCCCCTCCTATCAACCCCGTCGCCTTCAGCAGCGTCCCTCACACTCGGGACCGCACTTTTAGCGCTCCTCCCAGCCGTTGATTTGAATTCCAATGATGGGAAATGTCTATTGGACTACTATCGGTAAAGCACGGATGCTCTAGACGCTCTAACTGTATTTGAGTCTTCATCTCTCAAGAGTCAAGAGTCAAGAGTCAAGAGTCAAGCCCCTCATCCATGATCCCAAACAGCAGCGTCATAATAATAAGCCTAACCTCCAAGCAGTATCCTGCATTTGTAGTTGCTACCGTACTAGGTGGCGCGTACTTTTGTACTGTAGGTATCGAAGTCCCGACTCGCGAGTCGACGGAAGAAGCCAGTCCAAGTCATTTTCATTTACTTATGTGAATAATGGCCGTGTGTGAGAGCATGGTCGGCACAGCACGTTACGCACGCTTCACGCACGCTTCACGCTGGAAGCTCGGTGAATTAGCTGTCAGCAAGGATTGTTTGTAGCAGGCCAAGCCCCGTTGGTACTGGTGCTCTCGCAGCAGCAGAAGCTAGGGCTTCTTGGAAGTGGAAGGGAACTTGGAAGGCTCAGGCTCAGGCTCAGGCTCAGGGAAGGGAAGACTACTCGCCTCTCGGAGAAGGTGGCCTAGCATGGCATGGCATGGCACAGGTAAACATAAGTCAGCGAAAAGCCACCGCCAGTCTGCCGCAAAAGCAGCGACGGCAAAAAGCGCGATCGGCCCAGGGCCAGTCCAAAGATTCTCTCAAAGACTCTTCGTCACTTTCTTCACTTCCTGAACTGTGGATGAAAATACCAAAAGAAAGAAAAAACACTGCGTCTCCAGCTTCATCGCCATATCTTGAGTTTCTGCCCGTCAGCGTCCACACCCACAATAGGAGCGCTTCTGCCCGTACGAGCGGCTGTCTGGTGAATCGACGACGCGCACCTCGATAAGATTCTGGAGTGTTTTTGTCGGCCTCATCCCGCCGTGGATCGCCTCAATTCGCAAAACGGTCCCCACCAGCGCGTTTATTTCCCGCCCACGCCCACACCCATCTAGGACCACTCCAACGGATAAAGTCTGACAGTACCTGCTCCACTTTACATCCAACATTAAGAAGCATCTTGAGCCTCAAAACACTGCGCGCTCCATTAATATTCTCGTCGTTGCGTTGTTGTGTGGAAACGTCCGCGCCTTCCGCTGCCGGCTCGAGTGCACTTTGCAGAGGCAAGTGGTAGCGACAACAAAAAAAAAAGCTTCGAGGGCCCTATCTCTTCTCCACCCAACGGCGCTCCTCCCATCAACGACTCAACGACAACGACCAACGACAACGACATAAACCCCACAACTCGACCGCTCCAGACTAAATCCGCGGTCGCAGTTTGGGATACTTCAATTGCAGCCGCTGCTCTATCCAGCTTCACGTCTAGATTCACCAGTCGTGACGTGAACGACGGAATTCACGTCTGCATGACATAGCTTCCAGAGCTACGCCCGCCCTCCTTAAAATATGGATTCCTCCCAGTACCCCCACTCAAACATCTTGAGCAACAACAATTCCCAGTATCAGTCTCAGTCCAATATATCTCCACACCAGCTCCAGCAGCAACCCTCACATACGTTGCCTCCTCTGCAGGGCCCGCAGCATGCTACCATGCAACCTACGATGTACGGTAGCGGGCACAACACACCAAGAACACCTGCTACCCCCAACACTCCAAATTCCGCGAACAATGTCGGCGGTGGTTTCCCTCAAATGGGCGCACAGCAGCCAAGGGGAGGGTATAACATGATGCCTGGCAACAACTATCAGCAGCAGCCCCCTCAACAATACAGAACATCATCTTCCATGATGGGCCAGTCCTCCACCGCCATGTCTCATCCTCAACCGATTGCACCGGCACCTGCCAACCGTATGCCTCAAACTTTAAGACCCATGCCGCCAAATGGTATGCATATGGGACCCGGTATGCAATCTCCGTATGGGGGAACCATGATGCTACAAGAGATGGAGCCGCCTACCCACGTCGTGGGCTCACAAGGCCGCAGAGGTATTCTTCCAAGCGCTCCTGGCCGGCCTGCTGTCACTGCAACTGGCACTGGCTCGACTAAGAACGCCATGATTCCTGCTAAAGATGCTGACGGAAAATTTCCTTGCCCCCATTGTACTAAAACCTATCTTCATGCAAAGCATTTGAAGCGCCACCTTCTACGACGTAAGTCTATACAAATTTTCCGTGTACCGAAAGATCTAACGTAGGGACAGACACTGGCGACCGCCCGTACATGTGTGTGTTGTGTAGGGACACCTTTAGTAGAAGCGATATCCTAAAGCGCCACTTTCAAAAATGCTCTATTCGCCGCGGAAATCCTACCGGCGCCAGTCATTTATCTCACGCCCAAGCTCATTTAAAGAAGTCGCACCCGGGCCCACACAAGAGCACACCTTCCATGTCGAGTGAGCATGACATGATGGCTGTCAACGGTATGAACACCCTTAACCACGATCCCGCTCTTAATGCCCCATTTGGCGTCATCGCGGACGGAAGCGTACCCGACGCCGGCTCCAACTTGACCAACGAGCAAGCCGAGCAATTGCGGAACGGTAGCGCGGTGGGAGGAAATGGAAGAAGCATGACCGGGTCCGGACCCGGAGGCTCGAATCGGGCTAGTTTTGATCAAAGCTATGCCGGAGGAATAGCGAGTACCATGCCTTCTGGTATGAATCCTTCACTCGCATACAATATTTCCCACGGTCAGAATGGACACTCATACAGCCAGGGCTATGAATTTGCCTCACATGGCAACGGCATGCAACCTCATCCCGCCACGGGTGTGTCGACAGTGCAAAGCGCACGAAACGCGTACCCAATGACTAGTGCAGGACAGCAGCATGGGCTGAATGATTGGTCACAACTATATCCACCCCAAACCCAAAATGGCTTTTTGAACCCCTATAATCCCAGTATTACAACCCCTCATGTACCAATTAAGTCGGAGCCGTCCAACAATTCAAGCAATGTCCTTTATAATGGCGTCTACAGCAACGCAGTGAACGGTCTCGCTGCTACCATTTCGGATTTTCCTACCTGGAATAACCTCCAAAATGATCCCCTCCAGGAAGTTTCCAGCAGGCTTTTGTATTTTTGCTTCCCAAATAACCAAATCATTGGCCGCAGCAATGACATCAGAAAGTATCTGTCTGCCGATCACATCAAGCATTTTTTGGAAAAGTTCAGCAATTTTCAAGGACATTTCCCTATCATACACATGCCTACCTTTACGATTCCCAAAGCCTATGAAGGGTTGCTTCTGGCAATGATCTGCATTGGGGCCGTGTACTCGGAACGGACGACACCGTCGCAAGTCCGCGAGATGATGGAACTAGCCAAAGCGGTCATTGAACGAAACTCCCCAGTCTTTCACAGTCTGTCTCGAGACACAAGTGCAGATATTGGATCTGGAAAGGAATCAAACCTGTCGAGTACCTCGGAACTGGAGCACATCACTGCTATATTCATGATGCAAGTGCTCTTCACTTGGCACGGTACCCCTCTCCAGCGGGAGAAGGCTCGTCTGCAATTTCCGACCATCGTTGCCCTAGCACGGAAAGCTGGTTTGACTACGCCAACGACTACTGTCTCTGGAACGTCTGTTGTCAGTGCTCTGCACCAACGCCACGTTAAGGTTGAGAACTTCAACTCGGTCAGCTTCGATTGGAACGCTTGGGTAGAGCAGGAGAAACGGTCCAGGCTTCTTTTCGCAATATTTCTCACCGATGCCGCAATGATTATCTACTTCAACTCTTCGCCTTTGTTCGACACTCTTGAAGTTCGCGTCCCCCTGCCTGCAGATGATGCTGCATGGGATGCACGCACATCCGCGCAGTGCGCTGAAGCTCTTGGTCTTCATGGGCCAGCTGCTGCACGAGATAGAAACATAGAAGGAAGCCGTCGACCTAAACAACCTGAAATGCACAGCGCCCTCGAAACCTTGATGCGTCCTGAGCTCGATCTTCAACCCGGGACTACAAACCTGTACTCGAAGTTCATTTTGATCCACGCATTGCATATACAGCTGTGGACAGCTCAAAAACAGTTGAACCAGGAGTCGAGCCAACAAAATCTAGCATTCCCATCAAGTGCTTCGAGCACGCCCTTGTCTCAAAATGATTGGGTCGTCAGAGGAGGCATCGATCCGACAGGTAGTGGCGCCCCCAGTGCAACTAGCAGTGGATGTGCAACTCCTGTCGAGGGTGGAGGTCAGTCACCAATGTCACACCAACTTTTAAAGGCAACCAACAATGCATTCGAGAAGTGGAAGAAGGTCTGGGACGAAGATATGGCCGTGCAGTACCCACCATCGTCAACAAGTTATCGGCGTTTCGGATTTTGCCGAGATGGCGTACATTTCTACTGGCTTGGAAAATATTTGATGAAGAACAATCGCGGGTCGGAGTGGCAGATGGCTCCTGACCAACGCTTTTCTCAAGTCATGCATCTGCTAAAATACGTTAAGAATTGGGTCATTTCGGACAGTGCTAAACGTGGAGAGGAGCTCGGTTCGGTGAGCGATATAGATAACGATTATGGGGCTCGAGACTTGACGCTGGATATGTCTCAACTTTTCAAGCCAATCAACAAACAAATCGATTCCCCTGTGGCGGGTGTACATACGGCATAGATAAAAACGGGCGGTAACTTTTAGAGAGAGGAATTTGCCTTATTCAAGGTAGCATTGGTCGGCGTTGTTTGATTCATTTTGGCTCAGCTTTATCCATTGAATCGGTACTGAGATTTGGCACAAGATATCAAAGGGTCGGCATTCGTTTGAGTGGAAGAGACATTTGCATTGGTGGTTGGGCGGCTCTTTTGCTTGATAGGTTGTTTGTTTGTAGGTCGCGGTTGCATTTACGTGAGAGTCAACGCACAGTTCATGACGCTGAAAGGGGCGCTGCATTAGAGTAGGGTGGCTTACATTGCTGTTGTGCATGAGGTTTTAAAATGGCTTAGGATGAAGACAACTCTTCAATTGGTGAGCTTTGACGACAAAATGTCCATAGATTAGAATTATGACTCGATGATGAGCCTCAAAATGAAAGTAGATTTTCCGAGCAACTTGACACAGATTTCAGCTCTCGATTCGCAGTAATTGCTTGCTCCCTGTTGCTATTCTCCGCTAAGTTAGGATGTTCCACAGAAATGGACACGTTAATTGGGCATAAGATGAGTAACCCAACTCACTCTCGGATTGGACAACGTTTTGGGCCTTCTATTAGACATTCGACTGCATCAGAATAGAGTCATACAATGGACAAAGTTTCATATTCCGTGTTATATTCTAGTTCTGTTCCCCTACAGCCTCAAAGGTAGAAGAGTATCGTGTTTTATCCTTTGCACTTCAATGCCGATCTACCTTGCACAGCTAGCATATAGAGGGTACTGCCCTAGATTAAACCACCATCTACAGGCTCACAAAGTTCCCAAATAGCTCTGCAGCTAGACCATACCTCAGACCAGGGCCGTACCAGTGTGTATGTTCATAGTTGTCGAGAAGACTTCCGAGTGCAGTCGTAATATCATCCTTCCGATTCTACCCTCAACTTTTCCCTTCCCTCTCTACTACGGTGATTCGCGGCATAGTAGACTCCAAAGCCTTTCTATCCTTCTCACTAGCTTCGAACCCGAATCTCTTCTCAGCACGGTCAGAGACGTAAAGACCGATTGTGCCCCAGGCGAGAAATGCGAGGCCGACTCCTATTCTAGTGCGCGGCGACAGGCCTTTAAAGCTTCTAGATACTTGTTAGAGGCGGGGAAATGAGGGGACAGGCACGACGTACTTGATGAAGGACATTTTTGTCGATGGCTTGGCAGCTGGCGTTGAACTTGGGTTGTTGACCCCCGAGGGAGAAGCGGCGTCATGTTTTCCCGTGGTGGGGTTCACCTTGTGGGGTTTGAGCTGCGATCCGCCACTACTTCCTCCGTCTTACATCTCATCTCTGCACTGCTGTGTTTCGTTCATTCCTCGGATTTATTATTTTACTATTCTTGCATATATTTCTATTCGGAATTCATCCAATTTCCATTGTAAATCTCTATTTCTAGGTTCGAATTTGCAGCCAAAGAAGTCCAGACTTACCATTCCAATAATCGCGCCGAGTAGATAACGCAGGTAACACTACGTCAGGACTTAGAAACCTTTGGCGGTCGGAGAAGAATACGCCTTATTGGCAGAATGGACCACCTACCTACCGAGCTTCGCCAAGCTATCTTTGAGCAGTGTGATCGGGACTGCATCAAGTCGCTCCGTCAAGCCTCCAAAACATGGGCCAAGCTTGGAGAAGACTATCTCCTTTCCCCGATATTCACAAGCTATCCCTATCGAAATGATACAGATCGCCTGAAGTCCATATCCCAGCATCCAGGGTTGGCAAAAAATATCCGGAAACTGGTTCTCAATCATGGAGAAATCAACGAATGGCATGCTCGTCATAATACCTACTTTCTGAACTACACGCGAAATTCGGAGGAATCCTCGGAAGAAATGGCAACAGCATGGCATTACTACAACAGTCTAAAAAAGCTTATGGAGAAATTTCACGTTGATTCCTGTGATATCGATGTCCTCGAGTCTATCTTCGGCCGTCTGCCAAACCTCCAAGCCATCGAAGTCAGCCTCATGAGTTGTATATTCTACAAAGAAAACGACCCAGACGTCTTGAAGCAAATTTGGAGGATTCCATCTACACGCCGGGTACCTCGGGAGTCTACAGTGAACCGTTTCATCAATATCCTGCTTGCACTGCGAGAACATATCTCAGCAAATGCCATCACATCCCTCTCCCATGACCGGTTGCCATTCGGATTCTTCCGTCAGAATCCGAAGAATATCGAATACATTGGCCCAATTTTCAGGCACCTTACATCTTTGAGATTGACCGTAGATTGGAGCGACAGTGACACCGAACCTACCCGTGGTATGTCCTTCAAGAACCTGTCCACTGTTCTCCGGAGCACGACTGTGTTGAGGACTCTGGAGCTTTGGTTTCACGGAAGGATAAAGCTAGATCTCGAGCCCCTGTTTTCGTCATTACGTGGGCGCGACTTTACCTTTACGCACCTAGAGGAGTTGACTCTGCGAGAGTTTCTCTCCAATGAACAAGAACTTGGTGATTTCTTGACAAAGCAGAAAGCCTTGAAGAGGTTGCATCTTGGAGGCGCGGGAGATAAGCCCAAGCATCATCCGCCCTGTGGCGGGGTCTGGTTGGAAGAAGGTTCTTTTAAAGGGTTGTTCGAGAGACTTGACAAGGAGTTGGAGTTGGAAAGTTTTATGTTGCAGGGCGATCTTCTTGGGCTGGCAAGTAACGAAAGCTGGGAGTTAGAGGATCCTGTAGCTCAGGAGGACCTGGGCGATGCGCCAGCCGGAAGACATCTTGTGCCTGTGGGACCAGCGTTCGATTAAAAGGATCTTGTGTGCTGTCAGATAATGGTTGCCTAATCACTTCCTTGTCAGGGCGTATAATGCTACACATTTCACATCTGTCACAATATTCGAGGCATTAGAGTGCTCAAGTGACCAGAATGTACAGTATTGAGGCGAAATTCTGGGTCGCTATTTCCCTTGAGACCGAATCTGACATGCGACTTCCTCGTGGGCGAAGTTTCAAAACGTTCCTGCTGAGTTTGTTCATCACACCTTCCATTTTAAATCATCTTGTCCTCTTCCGATGCTCTAAAACTTCAGAGAGATGTTGCGGGAAGCCTCGACCTTCAAGTAGAAGAATGTTTCCAAATTTGAAAGACCCTAAAATACGGCGCTGATCTCGATGCGTGCTGCAAAAGATGCACACTTTGGCACCCACTTTTTCCACGTTCTTTCCGCTTCGAACAAAGGTCCGCTCAGTCATGCCAGCTTTCGCGAAACCCGGGTCGTGATACGGTGCAGATACTTATGCCCACTGGACCGAGGAATATGATTCTAGGAATAGGCACAGGAGATGAAACCGTACCATGGCCAAGAAATACTATGATAGGTTCAAGATATCGCTGCATATATGGTGCAACAGTCCGTACTCAACGATCCCGGTGAAGGGGAATGGACACAAGGAGTCCAGCATCTGTGTCTAAATTCATCTGGGAAGTCTTTGGGGGAAGCATCGCGGAAGAGTGCGAGCAAATATAATGACAATATAAACTATGCCGCCAATATAACAAACAAGAAGTGCACCCAAATCCGCGGCAGAAGAAGAAACGGGCATCGCTGAGGATGTTGGTCCTGCTCTTTCAAGATCGATGTTATAGTATTCAAACCCTTGTCAGTAATTAAAGCTTGGATTGAAGCTGGAATGGTAGGGACTGGGGGGTGATGAGCTTGGAAAAGGAAGTGCGTTTTATTCATTTGAAAAGACCATTGCAAGCAAGAGCTTTCTATCACACTCAGAAGTAGCAGTTGAATGCTTCGACGCCAAGGAAAGCAGAAGCACAGGTGCCCTAAAGTGTCATGAGACTATGTATGGCACAGGCACAATCATAATTTCCATAGCAAACGCTCCAGCAAAACCAAAGCCGCACCCTACCACCATCTCTGATGTATAAGCCCAGCTATGAATGGCCCTCCAACTGCAAATATGAGAAACATTTCCGGCATCCAAACAGGCGGATCTAGAATCCAAACTTGCAGTTTGTTGTAAATTACATACGCGAGACCATAGACGACGCTTCCCGGGCGTAGAATCCAGGTAGTGGACGGAGAGGAAAATCGTGCGTTGATTGCTTCGGCAAGAAGGCAGATAGCTGTATCCAGGGAAAAGATGAGGGAGAACAGTATTGTTCTGGTAAAGCTTGACAGGATGGAAGTCGTGGTGTCCGAGGGGCTTGGGTAGGAAGTTGAAAAGCCTTTCGCGGGTGAGGAATATTGATACATGGGAGTATGACAGGCTGTGTTCCTCTCTCGAGCTGACATTTTTGAAGTGTTGTGGTTGTGCTGAGTCTGAGTATCCACGTAGTAATTTTGTGGAGATATGTTTCCTGACGTAATGGGAGAAGTTTGAGTAACGCGGTGACAAGTCTTGTCCAAGAGTTGGGAAGGATCGAACTGAAAGGCTTGAAAGAATCTTGATCAGATACCGGATCGATGGTTTGAGAGAAGAGAAAGTATTTGATTGTGGTACGGCGGAAAAGCAGGAAGGAATGACTTACTTCGAACATGTGCATATCTGAGACATGCATAGATCTTACATCCGCTACGCGTGCCCACTAAGCTCCTTCGTATATGTATTGACAACTCAGAATAGAAGGAGTTGGGTTTAGGCTTGAGCTTGGTCAAACATGTGCCCCCTGGGCTTCGGATCTAGAAGAAGTTAAGTCGAGTTAAGCTTCTTAGTACAGGTACTACATGTGGCACCTCAGTGTGGAACCAATTGGATGCACTAGATCAAGTTTCCTAGACCCCACAAACGCCTTCGAAAAAAGCTTGTCTGCGCCCCAGCGGAGTAAACGACATGGAGGACTAGATTCGGGTCTAGAGTAGGGCGAATACTGTGCCGCCGGCATGTATCCCATGGCCTTGGATTTGTGAATAGGAGTCTGATATGATGATTCCCGCATTTGAACATGCGCACCAAACTCAGAAACCAGCTGTCATGCAAGGAAAGAAGTGCAAAAAGTGAAAAGCCGGCTAGAATACAAAATCGACTTAACGATTGGGAAGTATCATATCGTTTGTGACGCAACACACAAACTTCTCAAATTCTACTCAAAGAGCAGCGCTACCGAAATTATATGATCCGTAATTCTGCATTAATTATACCCCAATTCTCGTGCGAAGCATTTAGTGTATTGGTGGAATGGCTCAGGTTGTACCTACCGAGGTTATCCAGGCAGCTGTTACTATACTACTGTACCAGACCTTACTACCCGCCCGGAGAACTGACTATGATTTTGGCCTAATTATTGGCCTTCAAGGAGCGATTCTCGACTACTTAGAGTTGACACTTAATTGTTGTGGGTCCAATATTTCGAATTGATCAACGATCCATGATCAAGGGTTTCTTCACATTCAACGACGAGTTCCTTGTCGGTGAAGCAAGAAACTCTTACTGTAGAATTGGAACTTTGCATCATCTCCTTCTCGTCATTCCCATCTCTCTCTCCTTTCGTTTTCCTTTAATCTGCGTTGAACGTTTCTGAGTACTTACTTTTCAAGTAGTGCGGAAATTCGAAGCGATTGTGGCTCTACCTGAGCCTCAGAATTACTTTATAGCCACTCTGACTTAGAATGAAGCTTCGTTGGCGTCTGAGCCCGAGAAGAGGGAAGTGGGGCTACGACTTGACAGACCCATCTAACAAAATCTAAAATTATGCAGTCACCAGTAAGTCTATGCCAATTCTCGTCATCTACACGCTCAACACCAGTCGGAAACCTTTGGAACGCCGGCATCAATGTCACCAATTGGCTCTCTCAGAGTGTCTTCACTCGAAGCTCGAACTACAGTAACTCAAGTCCCCAAGCTCTGTGTAGTGTCGGTGCTGACTTTACTCCAGTAGAGTAGTTTGTATGCCTCTACCTCAGTCCCATGTCACCTATCAGATATCTTCCCCCAATTTCCAACAGACTAGATCAAACCCAGCAGGTCTCAACGTTTACTCAACTCTTGACATCTGGTCAGCGGCTTCATCTAGCTCATAACGTTGTACGTACGATGAGGAAGAATTCTACATGACGTGGATGATCAAATTGTGCTTCGATCGAGTCCTACGATCTGCGCGAGTGATACCTGTGTGATTGAGAAGTACATAAATGAGAGACTCCCACTCTGAAAAATGAGCATCTTCTCCAGCATCCAGGAAGCCCACTGAACAGCCACCAGCCGTCAATAACTTAGCAGCCATTGTCCCCATTCCATTACTTCACCATGAAGTATTCTATCACTCTTGCAGCCACTCTAGCTGCTTCGGCAGCTAATGCTTTCAAGGTGTGTCTTTACTCTGATTCCAATTGGGCCGGAGAGAACGATGGCTTGGTCACCGTGAGCTTGGCTCATAACCAATTCTCGAAAGTTGGAGTCGGTGTTGCTTCATCTGCCATCGTCCAAGCCGAAGCTGGTGATAAGCAATCGGACAGTATGCTGACTTCTCTTGATCCTTTGAATTTTGAGCAAACTAAAATATTGAGGGAAAGCTAACTAATCATCACAGGCGTTGGCTTCTGGTCAGATGGGTCCTGCAGCGGCAACCTTGTTGCCGAAGGAGACGATGGCTGCATCAAAACCAGTAGCTCTTTCGACAACTACATGCCCTTCAATGTCATCAGAGGTGATGATCCCGGGAAATGCTCTCTGCTCCGAGACGCAAGCCCGGCTCTGGTCTCCGCTTCCGTGGAGGAGGTCGCCGAAATGGTTGCTCGAACTCCTGCTGATGATATCGAGTACTTCTACCCCATGGACCCCGAATGGGATGAGAGTGGAGTGGACAGCGACAAAAGCATCATCTACCATAGCAAAGAAGAGCCCTACCCTCCTTTTGGTATGATCAATGGCACGAAACTGCCATGGGCATGTTCTCTGGGATCCCCATTGAAGAATGGGACGACGCGGTCAACGTTCAAAGCAAGGAGAGACTTTTATACAACCAGAACCTGCCCTTGAACTACGGCTACGGCACAGACTAACTTAGAACGGCAAACAGTTCGGATCTTGAAGAACGGTCCTTGGAAGGAATCCGCGACGCTTTCAGGAACTGCGCCGAGACTGTGAAGACCAACGCCAAGGGGTTTACGATGAACAAAGTCATACCGGCTCTAGTGAATGCCTATGTTGCAGCTGACAAAGGTAATACAGCTGTGTGGAATTACATCCAGAAACACCCCAAGGCCATCAAGTTCGTCGCCAGGATTGCCGGCAACCCATATGTCGCAGGCGTAGGCAGTATCTATCTCCAAAGTGCGCTTTCTGGATCCGCCAATTCCCAGGTCGCGAAGTGCTCTACTCAAGGCACTCAAGCAGGGACGCTTGTAGGGATACTCACACATATAGTCACTGTCACCTCGACGGTTACGTCTACCGAGATCATTCTGAAAGCCGCAAACTGGTCGCAACCGCCACGGAGGCTTCCAGGTCACTTCCGGGCAGTACATGACTTGCTATGTCGGGCAATGCACGGCGGCGACTACCAGGAAGAGAAACCCCTTCTCTTTGATCTCTCGTCACTGGAGCGACATCGAGGACGCGTGAGTTCGACAAGTGTATGAAGTAGGATACTAGACTCCTGGGTGCGTGGAAAGTGGGAAGAAGGGGTGCTCCTTGGTTTCATGAGAGAAGGGTGATGGAAATCTGCTTAAACTGCTGGGTGACGGATTCGTAGTTAATTGTATTTGCAATTTTCGCAGTAGAAGTCATTGCTAGACGTCTGAAAATGAAGCAGCAGCACCTCTTGTTGCAAGTTCGGACAAAGCGAATGAAATCATGAGAACTTTCTCTTGCTGTACGAATAGAAAAATTGATTCAATCCCCAGACAGATGCATAAAGGCGCTTAAATTTTTATTAAAAAAAAGATGGCCCGGATCTGTTCGATACAGACCAGGAAAACTTCAGGTCACTTGGCTATCCCAATAGAACCCGAATCGAGCCAGCTTGATTTAACAATGCTTTATTTCATTTCCATCTTTAATACAGAAATACCAATCTAAGCACCTGTTTCCCAAACCCTCATTATAACTCCAAACCAACCCTCATTTACACCTGACAATACAAGTAAGTTCTGTATATTGTGCAAGCCGGGTACAACGCCATCACAACCGTCCAATGAACAACGAACGCCCAATACCATCTAAACCTTTTCACAGCTATCTCAAAAACACAATCAAACATAATCAAGACTCATCCTCATCAATGTCTGTGACGATGATGGCTGGTGTTCGTGTTCTCCGCTTGACCTGCTCCACGTCAGGCTGTTTCCTCGCCCTTTTCACGAAGAAACATTGGAATGCCCCAATGACAGCAACGAGTGCACTGCCATACCACGCCATGCCCGTGAAGTCCATTCTCGAGCCAAGAGTGTAAAGATATCCGGCGACAGGCGGAGCAACGGTTCGGGAAGCTGCGCCGACGGAAGCAGCTAAGCCATTGATCTTGCCTAGAACACAAGGGCTAGGGGTAGCTTCTTTGATGAGGATGAGAAGTACCGGGTAGGCGAGGATAGAAAGTACGTTTCGAATCGAGAGACAGGTGTAGATGCCCAAATGAAGCGAATTTGCAGGTAAGCAGATCAGGAATGGCATGATTAGGTACGCGACGGGATGCAGAATCGTAACCAAGATGAACAGTCTGTGGATCCCAAAAAAGGCCGCAGCAGGTGGGAACACCAAAATCTGGACCAGAAGAGCAATAATGCCATTTACAGACATTATTACGCCTACTTCCTGCACGCTGAGACCTAGCCCGCCGGGAGAGGAGAAGGGGTTGATACCCAGCGCTGACCTCGAGAAGAGAGAGATAGAGGAGATAGGTTCGCCACGAGCGTCTTCAAGGAAAATGGGAAGAAGGTGATCGTAGGTCATGCTGTGGTAGGTAAAAATACCTAGTGCAAAGATGAGCGCTACTATGCGCTTGTGGAAGATTTTCACGGGCTTGACTTTTGTGTGCGCGCGGCGCCATGTGCTATCGTCGCTGCCTTCAAATGTGCCATAGGTTTCTGCTCGAAGGTCCACTGCTGGGGTCTTTATAGCGTCTGCGGTGGCAATAAGAGGGGTCTCGTCGGAGACATAGGTGGAGTCTGGGAGGAGCACTCGGGGTTGCATGTCTTGGTGTGTCTCTTCGAGGAGGATATAGCCAGCAATGATACTGATTAGAAGGAGTCCCGAGCAAAGCAAATTCGGTAAAAGGTATGGGAATTGACTGAAAATACCATTTTGCGAAAAGGTGTTTGGGAATGAGCTTGCTGGGTCTGCAAATGTGCCTCCGATAGCAGGACCGATGATCGTTCCTATCGACCAAACGAATGGCATTATACTATAGGCTCGGGGCTCATGCTCTGGCTTGGTAACCAGTTCTGCGACCATCGTTCTGTTGAAGATGAGGTATTAGCTATATTCAACCAACCAGTGGAGTCGGTTCTTCCAGTAGAATTCGGAAGCTACGAAAAATCTCAGACTTGAATGCTCTTGGTTTCTCGGAGGCCCCCAATGGCAGCAAGACAGCTTCTTGAGGTGTGACTTACTGAATGACACCGATATTCCCATTAAGAAAGCCTCCTATTGCTCTTCCTGCCAAAGCAACCCAAATATTCGAGGCAAACCCCACCATCATCATACTCAACATCGTACCGGCGCATCCTATGAGCAGTACAGGTTTCCGTCCAATCTTATCAGACAGTCCTCCCCAATACATGCCCGTCGTCGCCTCTGCCAGCGCAAAGGCGGAGATGAGGAGGCCCGCATAGAAAGAGGCATCGTTCTCGTCGCCAACATGGAATTTCTTTACCAGCGGCCAGGCATATGGGAAGATAGATGTGAGGGCGATTGGTTCAGCGAGGCGGACTATAGCTGCGTCAAAGTTAGCATGTATGATGGGGATTTCGCGGAGGGTTCGCGAGAGTGACGTGTGGAGGGGACTCACCAAGAAGGAACAATTGTACCGTGGGAAACTTGTCGGGATCTCGAGGCGATCTCTGCTTTGTTAGGGTCATTGCTTGTAGGCCTGGCTTGAATCTTACGGCTTGAACCCGAGAATTGAGACTCTGTGGCAAGGGGGGGGATGCGCACAACAGAGCGACTGCTCAATTCGCGTTGTTCAAAGTAAAATGGGAGTTTGGTGGTTGGAGAAAATGCAGGAGAGAATGATGCTAGGGACGTAGAATCTCGTAGAGAAGATTCCACGGAGAGTATGAGATAAGATATTAGGAAGTATAGGAGTGGATAAACAGAGCAGAGGAGAACAGAGAGAAGAGGTGTGGAGGGGAGGAGGGAAGGAGGGAAGGAGGGAAGGAGGGAAGGAGGGATCGAAGAGAATTATAGCTTGCATTGATGTGGGTCAGGGTCAGGGTCAACAAAGTCTGGTTCCGGGAGGAGCAGAGGAGAAAAGACCAGTCATTATTCGGCCTACCTAGGTACCAGTAGCTTGCCTTCTTGCCTTCGTAACCCTCAACTAGATACTCAGTCAACTCACTCACTCACCTTTGCCCAGGATCTTGAGGTCGCCGCTCGTTCCTCTCCGCGACGTTTATGGTTGTTGGTGGGGCAGAATGGAGAAGATGCAGCATGCGGCGGCTCCAACAGCGATCAGCATGGAAATTTCGAGCAGACCAGCACTAGACATACTGTAGACACATGCAGGACCGAACCCTGATAGCAGAGGCAAAGCGTCTGGTTGGCTGGGCTGGGCGAGGCACTCCATCTAGTACTGCTGGAGGATCGAGTATTGAGTCGGAGCGTTTATCCAGCAAAAGTACGAGCAGAGCACAGTACAGTATGCGGTTGCGGGCCCAGATGCGCCGAGGGACAGACGACCACCGCCTCCTCTTTTATGTGAGAGAAATTGTCCATCAACACGAGACATGCCTTTTGCGACTCGTAGGCAGAATGTCTCTTCCTTCCTAGGAGACAGCCATCTCCTGAGCTTGCAGTGCTCGATTGCGGCCAATACTTCGTAGAAATCGTAGAAATCGTAGAATAAGGTCGTCTGTTCTGCCTCACAATTTCACAAAACCTTGGAGAGAAAGTTTTGCAAGGGTCATAACAGCCGACACCGGGCTGCAGGTGCATGTGCATGGATGGCATCCATGCCATGCTCCGGAGCGCACAGACACTCATCTGATCTGAGCCCCATATTCATTTTATTCATTTGGTGGCGGTGAGGAGGGGTAAAGACACCCCGCCATGATGTTGATGTTGATCTAGATGTTGATCTAGAAGAATTGATAGTTCTACGTGTAGAGTTACACCGGCTCTCCTTCCGAGCATCCCCATCCCATCAACCTCCAACAAGCGCATGCAGAAACATGCTCTACCTCGCACCGCTATGTAAATCTCGTCCCATCCCATCTCCAACGGCCGCTCTCGCTGTCGCAAAACCCCGGTACTGCATATGGAAATATAGGCGATACCGCAAACCCCAAGGTTATCTTCGGCCCGTGGTCTCCAGCCTTCTGGGTATAAAACTGGACACGATAAGGAAGTTTCACGACATATTGGGACCAGGAGCTGTATTGGTGCGGTAAGAGGAAACTAACCTTTTGACTTTTCAAATTGAGGTGTGAAGCGTTGAGCTGGCTGCTGGGTAGATCATGCGCATTTGCCGGCCGAACAAGCGATTGACAGCTCATTCCGCATGGCATGAACTTGGGAACGTACGAGTAAGTTGAATGAAACGAGTCTATTCTTCTGCCTTCGAACTTGGAATCTAGGTCAGGAAGTGATTAACTTCGATTCACATGTGATATTGAGATCGCGATGAAGTAGACTTGGAAGAGTTGTTGGCACGGATGAGCTTCGGCTAAGACATAGAGGGTAATTCAAGCAGTACAGGCAAGTTGGTAATCCTTTGAGCGGTATGGACGGGCCGTGTGCTTAATTTTCACGATAAATTCTAAGTGTAATACTTCCTTTTGTATGATTGGAACTACAGTTTGACCACTCACTCAAGCCAAGTCATTTAATAGCCGTCAAGAGGTAAGATTTGTTCTTGTTCAAATCAAATTTTGAGTTTCAAAGCCTGAGAAATTAACGACATAGTTGTGATATCAATGCAACGATTAAAAAAAATGACAAGTGTCCAGCACAGCCACTAACTCCTCCTTTTCATTAACGCTACATCCGTACTCATACAAACCAACAAAGAATTACCAAACTCTGCTCCACGAATGCTGCCATCAATCTCTCTAAATTTCCAACATCCCCCAAAGCCTTGACTCCACAAACTTCGTAGCGTCCCCCAACACCTCCCTAAATCTTCATCCGATCCGTGCAAGTCCAATACAATACCTAAGCCTAATCTATTCGACCTCTTCGATTACATGCCCATTTTCCTTGTTTTCCTCTGGGACCCCTTCTTGAACTTCATCTTCGTCTTCGTCTTCCTCCTTCACCTCGGGCTTCGCAGCCTTTGCAAGGTCCTCAGCCATTTTCACAATCCCAAGTTGTCGTCTAACCTGCGCAGCAATCAACGCCATCTCCGCAGGCGTGCCCTGAATTTGAAAAGCAGAAGCTGGAGCATCACCACCAGTACCAAGAACCTGGCCCCCATATGGCTGCACGGAAGCAAATTCACCAATACCAAGCAGCCGCTTCTTCTCAGAGTCCGGCCTTATCAAGTACTCCACGCCGCGGTACAAGTCCGCCATATGACTGTTCCCAATTCCAAACCCCTTTCCAAGCCCATCCCCATCATCCTCAGCCGCAATCTCGAACACAGGCTGCACGTCTTCCGGCTGTCTGACACCCATCCTTGCGCAGTTCTCCTCGTAGACTTCAACAGCGTCCATGAGCTGCAGCGCTGATTTGGTGCGACCGTTCAGTGGGACCAGAGAGGCTTGGTTGGTACTTCCCTCGTCGAGGAAGATGCGGTCGAGTGCTTGCTTGTGCTGTGCGAGCTCGGCCATGCGTTCTCCTATGGTCCTGACTGGAACTGGGGGAGGCTCGTCATTCTCGTAGAAATTATTTCTGGCTTTGGCTTTCAGGATCTTCATGGCATTGTACATTCTCTCCTTGCTGTCCCAGATGACTTTCGGCGGTTCCTGTGGGGGCGGAGCAACAAGTTTGATTTTGGGCTTGTACTCGGAAATTGTGAGGATGAAACGGTGGTCTTTGCCTGACATGACTTCGTCGATCTCAGACAGTAATAGATCGTCTGGGAGATCTTTGATGCCGGCGATTTCGAGGTGCAGGATGCTGTTGGCGGGTAGGACACACATGAGGTAGATTGCGCATTTCAGGTCAAGAACTGTGCGTGTGTGGACATTGACTGACCAGCCGTATACTTCTGTGCCGTTGGTGAGGGTGCTCTGGCGGATTGCCGAAGTATTTCGTGGTCGTGGGTATCCGTTCCTCTGTTCGTATTTGTCGGCGTAGTAGCGCTCTCGCAAGACCATGATGTTGCCCCAGTCTGGAAGGTCGTTTTCGATTAAAAAGTTTTTGAGTCTCACGTCATTCCAGTCTCTCACAATTGGATTATCATCGTCACTGTCCTCCTTATCGTCGGCACTTTCGTGGTCGTCAATAAATTTAACCTTCGAAGTGGTGTTGCGAGCCTTCTTTTTCGCTTCGTCATTGGCTTTTGTTCTGTCTGCTTTAAGCACCGCCCTCATGGAACTGACTTCTGCAGCCATATGCGGTTCGATCCGCTTTCTGAGCGTCTCGTACGTATCGCCATATTCATCGTAGTTCAGCCCACACTCCTGACAGTACCGGAGAAGCTCCGGAATATCCCAATCCTCAATTGTAGCGTTATAGACCTCCTGGATCTTTATTTGGGCTCCTGTATCGTCTTGGTATATATCCAGCAACTGGTCCAGAAACCACACCCGGATTCTGGCGATGACTCCAAGATCATCACCATGGCTGCGGTCTAAGTGCCCATGTTGCCATGCTAGTGATTCTTGGACTTTTGCAAATCCTCTCTCTCCTTTGCTCAACAAGAAATCATTGGCTTGACGGCGGGTGTACCCGCTTTCGATGAAAGGAATACTAAGATCTAGTAAAGCATCTTGCAAATCAAAATTTGGATGGTTTAGATCATCAGGAATCTTGGGCTTCTTTCCTTTTTTGAGTCTCTTGTAATCCTGTTCGTCTTCATCTTCTTCGTCGTCATCAGAGAACGATCGCTTTCGTTTCGACGAGGTGGATCTGAGCCATGGCGCTGGTGTGTATGCAACTTCGATCTTCACATGTTTATCCTCCTTTCCATCTTCGATTTCAATCTTTCCGGGCACCAATGGCAAGCCTGGGAAGGTTTCAATGTCGTCTTCGCCAGGTATGCCCACTTTATTTTTTATCTGATCTTCGCGCAGCAACTCAAGTTCATCTTTAATTTCTTTCAATCGCTGTAAAACTGATAGCAGGGGTTCATTATTGTCAGTAGATCGAGGGCTTCGATCTCGGTATTCTGGTGCCTTCCACACCAATTTGGGTTCGAGCTCATTTCCAACTTCCACAAAATCTGGGACAGTTGATATTGCTACTCCTGAGAGTATTGCTGGCTTAGAATCACCCTCCGGTATCGTAGGCCTTATTGCCGCCTTCGCAGCTCCGTCGATAATCTTGGCACCAGAATAGTTTTTCCAGAAGGCACGGGAGAGTAAGCTTTGCAAATATCTGGTCGAGATTGAATAACTAGTTAGGTAGGGCTGCCGCTGGAGATCCGTCGTCTTTTTCTGTCGTTTCCAGCAGAGAGGTCGTTCGAATAATGGAGCATCCCGGCCGCGTTCGATTGTTCCAGGGGTGAAACCAGAAAAGATCCATCCGAGAAATGAGTGGCCGAGCTCGGATAAACAGTCGTCCCCCACATATGGCTCACTACAATCATCAGAGACCCATCGAATATCGTGGATCAAGAGGGTGTGGCCAATTTCATGAGCCATAGTTATCGCCGCATGCCAAACGGCGCGGAGATACTTTTCACTGTCTTTGTCCGAACCTTTAATGGTGTCATAATACTGCCTTGCAATGACGATATTAATAGGTCGAATCGATATACCACGCCTGTCCAGATCCCTGTCTGACTCTGCAATCATCGCAGGGGTCTCTTTCTGGTAAGGGCGGTCCTGCTCTGTTATGAAGTTCATACCCCATGAATCAAACTTGTCAAACATGTTGTAATCCAGCTCCCAATGGACGTTCTCGGCGATTGATTCAAGCTCCTCCTCTGCTTGCGATATCTCCAAAGGTGTTGGGTTTTCATTCAGCGGAACCTGGTCTTGGTCAGTTTGAAACATGGGGTCTTCCAAGAGATTATCAGCTGGCAAGAAGCTTGTGATATACGGCATTCCAATCCGGATGAGATTGGAAGCGAGGCGCATGGCCGGCAGAAGTGTCCTATATTCATCATTCGTTGATCGCCATCGAGTCCGCGCGAAGAGACTGTGAACCGGGTTGTTAAGAAGCGGAAGTTTCGCTACAGAGACGTCTAGGTTGAACTAGAATTAGGACTGATCTTGAAGCAAGTCTGGATGGGCCAGGAAATACGTACTCAGCGCACCTGCTGCTTCGAGTTCTTCATCATCCCAGCTATGTGGGACATGGGCCATTTTGAAAATCGGTACAACCTCGTGGTTGATGATGAATGATTAATTAGAACTTCCCCTGGCAAACACAGCGAGAAATTCAAATCGAAGAAGATACCACAATGCAGGTAATGACAACAACCACGAGGTACGGCGCGGGAACATAGTTACTAGCATTCCAAAGACCCCAAATAAAGTGGATGTGGAATGTGAAAGGCTGGTTGCGCAAAGGTATCTTTGGAGCTTTTGAGACACTACGGCTCTAAGAATGCACCTAGATATTGCAACTTCGAAGAATTTGAACATAGAAATTCGAGAGGAGTAGCTTGAAGCATTTTGCAAAACTAGAAACAGGGCCGAGCATGACTACCACGGCGTACCAAATCATGCCGACCATGGAGAGCGAAAAACATTGCCCTCTCAACACGTCCTTGAGCATACATACATACTAGGTTTAACGGGTTTAGTAGCTCTCCTCTCCTTCTCTTGGAAACTTGGGACGATTTCAGGCCATTTCGCCGCACACGTCAGTACACTCGGGTACTGAGTGTAAGAATACTTCACTCGAGACAGCTAACGAAGCTCATCTCTTCTTAAGGTTATTAAACTCTCCCAGGAAGCGGGGCTTCAGCTTCGATACATGAAAGTATAATTCATTTCATATTATGATACGAGGGCGCGGGCGCGGGCGCGGGCCCACACGGCTGGAGGTAAACTCCGCTCCGCACGACCAGACGAGAAGTGCAAGTGCACAAAGACTTGTTAAAGGAGTTCTATGTCGTGTTATGCAAATTATGCCCATTATGCTGCTCGGTAAGCCAATCACAACCCTGGTGTCTGCTGCGCATCTTCTGCACATCTTCTGCACATCTTCTGCACACATTTCCGATTCCGTGGCGCCGGCGAATAATTGTGGAGCTGCTTCTTGTTTTTGGCTGTTTCTGGCCGCGCTCAGCTCAACTCCCCGCAAAGGCTTCATGTCCGATGGGCTCCTCTACTCTGCTGTTATTGTTGGCCCTGACTCCTGCGGCACAAATCTCCCGGTGCTGGGTACGTGCATCTGCATAACTAAACACTGGTAAAAAGTAAGTGTGTATATCTAGCTCTGCTTCCGCCTCGGCGCCCATCGCACATCTCTGCTCATGTCCCATTCTTTGCTGTTGTCCAGTTGAGCTGTCACAGCTCTCAAGGAGAGTATAGCATCAATAGAAATACAGATTTCCTTTGCTGCGGGTGCGCTTTCTTTCCTTTCCAACTCATAGCCAGACTTGTTTAAGACAAGCAAATTAGCTACCCTTTCCCCCCAAAGGTGATTTGGGAGTATTCGCATTCAACATGGCTTCAAAGCCGGATCCCAAGAAGGCCAAGGACCTGGAAAATGGCACTTCTCATACGGAATCAACCGCGTACAACTCAGATATTGAGATGGTTGAGTCCAGAAAGATCAGAGGAGGGGCAATTGGAGAACCAGACTCAGACCATGACGAGGTAGAGCAGATGGACGCAGGGCACCTGGACGATTTAGAACGGCAGCGAGTAAGTGAACCCTCCTACAGGAAGCACAGTTCTAACTCTTAACTTTCGCAGAGTACAACCTCCATCAAAGCCGGGCCCAGAAAATCATTAGAAGAATTAGAAATCCACCGAGTAACAACGAAATCAAGCTCCAAGAGCAAACTCTCAAAGATCGCCACGAATCTTACATCCAGAAGCAAAAAGGCACGACTTGCGCCTGCGCCGCTACTGACTTCAGATTTAGACAAAGGGATTGTAGGCTGGGAGTCGCAGGATGATCCAGAGATGCCGTTAAACTTCCAAGACTCACGGAAATGGCTGATTCTCTCCCTGCTTTCGAGTATCACATTCATCTCGCCTCTGGCGTCCTCGATGTTTGCTCCCGGTGTGTCTTTCATGGACGAAGAGTTTCATAACAGCAACTTGATTCTTAGTTCCTTGACGGTGAGTATTTTCGTGCTTGGCTACGTTATTGGGCCTCTGATTCTCGCCGTAAGTCAAGCACCCTCTCGAAACTCAAGAATGTTCACTCAATTGGGCCGTTTTAGCCGCTATCCGAAATTTACGGCCGCCGTTACGTCCTGACCGGCGCCAACGTCTTCTTCTGCGTATGGCAAATCGGCTGCGCGTTGTCCCCAAATCTGTCCGCCTTGATCGTATTCCGATTTCTAGCAGGAATTGGCGGTTCAGGCTGTCTCACCATCGGTGGTAAGTGATGTCCATGTGCTTCCCAGTCATCTTCAGTTTTAGCTTCTGCGCTGTGACTTACTCCACACACTCTTCAAGGAGGAAATAAACCTCCGTAAAAGTTGTGTACTAGGACAATACTGACTCTCCGATGTTTTTAGGTGGTGTAATCTCAGATCTGTTCCACCCAGACCGTCGGGGCCTGGCCACAGCAATCTACTCGCTGGGCCCCCTATTCGGGCCCGTTGTAGGACCCATTTGCGGAGGTTTCGTCGCGCAGCAAATCGGTTGGCGCTGGGTCTTCTGGATCTTACTTATTTCAGGCTCTGTCGTTACGATCGGCATCGAACTGCTGAATCGTGAGACGAATCCTCGTGTTCTCATATCTCGTAAGACCAAGCGTTTGCAGAAAGAGTTAAATCGTCCCGAACTCAAAAGTTGCTATGCGCCTGAAGGGCCCCCTCACAGCCCTACGCATATCATTCTCAACGGTATCATGAGACCGCTGAAAATGCTCTTCCTGTCCCCTATCATCTTCCTACTTTCCCTGTACATGGCCGTCGTGTACGGGCTGTTATACTTGCTATTCACAACCATTACGCAAGTCTTCATCAAGACATATCATTGGCAACCCGAACTCTGCGGCCTCGCATACATCGGACTCGGACTCGGATTCTTCGCAGGCCTCTTTGTCGTCAGCAAGATTTCTGATCCTACAGTTGTGAGGATGACCAAGGCGAACGGTGGAGTCTTTGAGCCCGAAATGCGGCTGCCTGCTTGTATATTCTTTGCGTGCTGGGTGCCTGTCTCGTTCTTCTGGTATGGGTGGGCAGCGGACAAAGCTGTACATTGGATCGTCCCAATCATAGGCCTCATCCCCTTCGGCTTCGGCATGATGGGCATCTTCATCCCCATTCAAACCTACACAATCGACTCCTTCCCCACCTTCGCAGCTTCTGCTGTCGCCGCTCTAACAGTCTCCCGTTCAGCATTCGGAGCATTCCTGCCTCTTGCTGGACCTAGCATGTATGCGGCGCTGGGGTATGGATGGGGCAATAGCGTGTTGGGGTTTATTGCTATTGCGCTAATTCCTGCGCCTTTGTTGATATATAAGTTTGGGGGGAGGATTAGGAAGAATCACCCTGTTAAGTTGTAGAAAGTTGGTTAATTTTGGGTAGGTATTTTGGATTTAGCGCGTTGAGAATGAGCGAGTATTGGATGGGTATAGACAATATAGAGTCGAGGAAAATAACATGGAAATATTATATGTAATTATGTGAACATAACTTTATCGATTTCGCCTGTTGAACTGAAGACAAGCTTTGCTGTTTTTATGTGGTGGAGGCTTGGCTCTTCACAGGCTGTGTGGGCAGATGAAGACGGTCCTGGTGGTCGGAAGACATGGTCTGATCCAACGCCTGTTAAACCACTTTCCAACACTCCAACTCTGGCTTGAAAAATCGTGGTTTCAATGTTGAGATCCTTATTACCACTGTTTACGAAATCGAAAGGCAATACGGGAGGAAGAAGGAGTAGGTATTAGTTCGTGAATATAAACTTTTATTTAATTTAAGATGGGACCGTGAAGTCGTAGGCAGTTCAACCAACTATCTAAAGCATTCAAATAGATAGATGACCACCCATCTGTCTGTATTAGAGACCACTGACACTTCATCTGTGCCATCACCTCCCAGCTCATCAGAAGACATGCATGAAAAAGCTTGCAGAAAACCACCGCATGCAACTTTATACACGAGCAAACGCATCTACCACTCAAGTGGTTCCTTGATCTCCTCTCCCCTATTAGTTTTCGGCACTGGCACAGCCTTAACAGCCAGCTTGCCGTTCTTGCCTCTCTTCAAATAAGCACGACCATCCAACCAAGGTGTATTACTCGTCATCCTCTTCTCAAAGCTCTCAATTTTCTCCTCCATCTGCATCGTCAATCCGATATCATCAAGTCCATTGACTAAGCAATGTTTCCGGAACTCCTCAACATCGAAACCGCAGATCTTCTTGCCGGCACTGTCGTTGATGACTTGGTTGGGCAAATCGACTTCGATTTCCTTGCCTGCACGAGCTTCATCCGCAATGGCTTCTAGGTCGGCGGTGTTGCTGATGATGATAGGCAACATACCGTTTTTGAAGGTGTTGTTGAAGAAGATATCTGCGTAAGAGGGCGCAATCACGCAAGTGATACCGAAATCAAGGAGAGCCCAAGGAGCATGTTCTCTGGAGCTACCGCAGCCAAAGTTGGGGCCAGTGACAACAAGGATCTTGGACTTCCGGTAGCGGTCTTGGTTGAGAACGAAGTCTGGGTTCTCGGAGCCATCGGTGTTGTAGCGGAGGCCGTGGAACAGGGCCGAGCCAAGACCTGTACGCTTGATGGTCTTGAGGAATTGTTTGGGGATGATAGCATCCGTGTCAACATTTGCTCGCTCTAAGGGAGCTGCGAGACCTTTAAGGAGGGTGAACTTGGGGAGACCAGTGGAGCTGTGAGAGGCAGTCGTATTGGTGTGAGGAATACCGCCATTGTCTTCTGGCTGGTCGCCAATCATCTCTCGCTCGTCATCATCAGTCTCAACTCTCTCGTCGATGTGAGCTTTGCCGAGAGCTGGTTTTGGGGATGCTGGACGCGGTGTAGCATTTCTATCGGCGAACTTTCGGACATCGGCAAGCCTGCCAACAATAGCACATGCCGCTGCTGTTACAGGAGATACCAAGTGCGTACGACCACCAGCTCCCTGTCGACCTTCGAAGTTTCGATTACTTGTGCTTGCACAACGCTCCTTTGGTGCCAAGATATCGGGGTTCATGCCGAGACACATGCTGCAACCAGCTTCCCGCCACTCGAAACCAGCATCAGTAAATATCTTGTCAAGACCCTCGGCTTCAGCCTGGTCCTTAACGAGACCAGATCCAGGAACGACCATAGCTCGCTTGATGTTTGGGGCTATCTTTCTGCCTTTGACAACTCCTGCAGCAGCTCGAAGGTCCTCAATACGGGCATTTGTACATGATCCAATGAAGATCTTGTCGAGGATAATTTCTTCCATCGGTGTTCCAGCTGTGAGACCCATGTACTCAAGCATACGTCGGCCTGACTCTTTTCTCTCTTTGGTTGGAAAGGTCTCTGGGTCCGGCACACTGCCAGTGATAGGTACAACATCCTCGGGGCTCGTGCCCCATGTAACTGAAGGAGGGATATCCTTTGCATCAATGAAGACATCAATATCATATTTCGCACCCGGGTCGGATTTGAGACTCTTCCAGTAAGCAATTGCCTTGTTCCACTCTGTAGAGCCAACCTCCGGGGCTAGAGGGCGTCCTTTGAGGTATTCAAATGTGACATCGTCCGGCGCGATCATACCAGCTCTGGCACCACCCTCAATCGACATATTGCAAATTGACATCCGGGCCTCCATGCTCAAATTCTCAATAGCAGAACCACAGAACTCAATGACAGCACCAGTGCCACCTGCGGTTCCGATCTTGCCGATAGCATGGAGAATAATATCTTTTGAGCTGACACCGGGAGTGAGCTGGCCGTCGACCTCGATTCTCATGTTCTTGCTCCTCTTGGTGATTAAAGTTTGAGTTGCGAGGACATGCTCGACTTCACTGGTACCAATACCGAAAGCCAAAGCTCCGAAAGCTCCGTGTGTGGAAGTGTGACTGTCGCCACACACAACTGTTGTACCTGGAAGGGTGAAACCTTGCTCAGGACCGATAATGTGAACAATGCCCTGGCGCTTGTCACCAAGACCGAAGTATGTGATACCGAAGTCCTTGACATTTTCCTCGAGAGTCATGCATTGCAGTCTGGAGTCCTCGACGTCGACGAATTGTTCGATATTCTTGAAGGATTTTCGGGAGGTGGTGGGAACATTCTGGAGGGCGTATCAGTATCTGCAGATTTAGATCAAGCCATTGGAACATACGTGATCGGTGGTGGCAAGCGTACAGTCTGGTCGTCTGACTTTTCGGCCGGCGTTCTTCAATCCCTCAAAAGCTTGCTGTGAAGCACCAGTTAGTCTTTGTGGCATTTGGCGGAAAATGGATAGCATACCGGTGAAGTGACTTCATGAACTAAATGCCTGTCTGTTTCAAAGTAAGTTTGATGTGCCATACTGTGATAGGGAGGGGGAGGAGGAGGAGGAGGAGGAGGAGGAGGAGGAGGCCTGCATACCGATGTAGAGCAGAATTGTGCCGTCGAGTCTCTCATCCACGATATGGTCCTGGAAAACCTTATCGTAGAGGGTTCGCGGACCCCTGTCGGCAGCGGGCATGGTTGCTGAGGGATAGAATATAAATTAATTTGAAGTGTGCAAAATTGAGGGCCAGTAGGCGGTAGAGTAAGGAAGAGAGAAAATATGAAAGGGAATGGAGAGGAGGCGAGGGAGATATTTAATTGTCCGTTTGTGATATGTACTGCGGGGTGTTGATGCGAAAGTCAGAAACGCCCGATGTCGGCGGCACCGCCCAGCACCTCCACACCCGCCGGAGCGACACCTCAAATGGCGCGACGCTGATTGGGCCCTTGCTGTGGAGATGACCAGATCCAAGGCACACGACTCTGCAGAAAGGATGCAGAGCACTGCATATACAGCTGATGCTGTGGCTCTTGCATGCGATGCGGCATGTACGTGTACGCATCGAGTACGTATATACTCGAATTACACATTTAGAACCCTAGCATTCAATCACGTCTTAACTGCTCGGCATTTTGGCTCTAGATGGACAAGGACATCAATATTGGGGTCCCCTTGTGGGAGAAGTTGCCATGGAAGTTTATTTCCTCGAGGCATTAACTCCTGGTCTTGACTGTAAGATTTGAGGATTCAAGCACGATTAGCAGAACCGAGAACGGCCTGGTAATTGAGACTTAGAATACAGATAGTTCGACACCAAAATCTATCGGATGTTAAGAATACTTGTACTACGTTCTAGGACATTTACAAATGCTTTCCCAAGCGAGTCCAGCACACGGTATACTAAAAGCCCAAGTACGTAATTCCCACATAGACCTGCATCAGTCGAAAGACCGCCGGTGCCTCCTTCTCCTTTTGGAGGTTTCAGACTGCATCCAGTAATGATGGTGATGAATGTGCTGGTGAAAGATGAGGGCTCGTCCGGCTTCCTGTCGACGATGATCATAGTTAGACAGGCTCGGGGACTTTGCTTCAGGATTTGACACTCGTGAGGGGGGTGGGTTTGGACTTCTGTTGTTAGTGTCTTCTTCGTCAATATGGGTGTGCTCGTTAATTCGAGATTCTCTCCTTGTTGTGGAACACTCGGACACTCTTTCGTCGGTTATGACTGGGATAAGATCGCTAAATTGTTCTTCTCGCCTTCTTTGGTGGGTTTCTGGCCTAAAAATGAGTTAAGACTCATTGAGAAGTGTAGAATCACTGACCTCTTATAGAACTTGCTGCCGATCGTCCTCTGATGGGAGACTGCGGGATAGGACTCAAGGGGGACTTGTTCCAAGTATCCTTGTCGGGGGTCCATTTGATGGCTCTCTGCTGATTTCGAGCTTCGCGTTCAGCTATGCGCTGGCTACGCTCGGCTTTCTTCTTCTGCTTCTTTTCAGCCTCCTCTAGCTCTGTCTTGCGTAGCACCTCTGTCAATGATTCTTGTGCTTCAGGTGACAATAGTTTCGACGCATTCTGTCTTAATCTTTCACATTCAATCCTTTTCCTATAATCGTCGCTGAGCCGACTCAGCTCAGTGCTGGTGGTTCCTTCACTAACATCGTAACGCCCAGTTCTCGGGTTGGCGCCCCGGACACCGAGGAAGTCTCCGCTTTCTCGTAAACTGCGTCTATGGTGTTTGCGGGCTGTTTTCAGATTATGGATTTGCTGCTCCACTGTGATCTCTTTGTAGTCAAATACGGTCTGCGTCTCCTGCGCAGGCTGTTGAACAGGCGACGCTTGTGAATGGGCACTCTCCACCGCACCTTCGACTTGATGTTCTATATTAACTGCCGAAGAAGCTTTGCTCTTGACTGATCCAAGGACCTTGCTTCCAAGACTCTGCGATGGCTGTAAATGCGCGCTGTCGACCGCGTGTTCGGCTCGGTGGTCTGGGTTGGCTGTCGAAGAAGCTTTGCTCTTCATGGATCCAAAGGTGCTCTGCGCTGGTCGTTGCACAGTTGACGCATTTGAATGGGCGCTCTCGCCCGTATTCTCAGCTCGATGACCTATATTGATTGTTGAAGAAGCTCTGCTCTTTATTGATCCATAAATCTTGCTCAGTCGTCGTTGGCCATTTCCATTGCCAATAGCCATTGGCGTTTCAACATCACTGGTACTTGGACTGGCTTTCGAAGGGCGAAATTGAGCGGGAGAAATGTCCTGGTCGCTCGTAATTGTAGGTCGCAATGTATGGCCCCTCTCCTGGCGGTTAGAAGGGTGTAGTCGAGATATAATGTTGCTGAGAGAGGATCTACGACGTTCGGAGGCCATTCTTGCGTTGCCGCGTGAAGGGGCATGTAGATGAGGCAGCGAAGAGACGTACCGGCCTTGCTGTTCGTTAGAATGGCCTCGGACAACATAATAAAGTTTTACCTGACGTGTGTGATTTAAAGAAGCAACAGCGACCCCAGCCAACGTGTCCGGTTAGGGTGAGTTCAGCACCATGTTCTCGTCACATCTCATATGGGCAACACTTTTGCAGTTATGCTCCTGTGCCATAGTGTCCTAATTGCTGAGGGTAATTTAGAAATGCGTAAGATGCTAATGAAGTCTGTTCGAGATCGACGAGTACCTGGTCGAAGTAAGTACAGCTCTTAATAACTACAAAGCGTGCCAGGACCTTTTGCAAACCTTTCGTCTTGCTGCTATCAACCACTCACATCTGGTACATTTTCCCCGTCCCGCTCGGAGTCATTAATGAAGCTTGAAGACCCGCAACATCTAGCATGGGTGACCCGAAAAATAGTAGGGAGGATTTATAGACCCGCTCGTATTCCACCGACAATCCATGACCTATTGTAACCAATAAGAGCGATCAACAAATATATCCGATGGCTGGTGAAATTGCACGTATCCAAGGTTGAAGATTTCTAATTAGAGAAAGTATCTGGCTTTTGAGAAGACGGAAGGGGTCCTCTCGCCAAAGCCTTGGCATTTAAAGGGGGAGGGCAAGCTTGATGATGTCAATGATTCGACACCACAGGCCCTTGCGGTAACTCCCGTATTATCCATTTGAGCTGAGATATTGCTATTCTATATACCAGCAAATCTGGTGTGGCCTTCAAGATCGAAATTGAGACTCATACACCCACAAGGTTGGTGGGTTTAACACGTCGTTCCTATCATGAGATCCATCTGAGCGACCATGGCGCTACTTCCACGCGGGAATGATCCGGGCCTCAGTTGAGCTGAGAGGGAAGAGGCAAACCTCGTTCTGTTTTGGGACAATCCGAAAACGAAAAGAATACCAAGAACCTGGCTCACGGTATGTTGCGGTGTCGAGAGCCCACATTGGGAATAATTACCAAGTTTTGGTGGAATATTGCCAGCTAGAATTGCGCCTTGAGGTGCGTAGGTGACATAAAGTGCAAAATCGTGAACTCACAGGCAAAGATTCAAAGATACAAAAAATAAAGTGTATCTATTGGTTGCTTACAAAGTCATGTTTCACCTCATGACAATGCTTCGTCCCTCAATCGGGGAATACGCCTAAAAATACCAACAGCCCACTCATCGCAAGAACCTACAACGACACATTACTAAGGCCTCCTCCTGTAAGGGCTGTTGTACTGTTCTGGCTTGGGCTTCGATCCAAATATCCCAGGCGCACTTGTGCGACGATCATTCTCATACCCAAGAAGCGATCGCTGTGCATGGCTTTGCCTCTTGGCTGGACTATGGCTCCTCTCTCGCTGCTCCTGAATTTCTCGCCCTGCCATGTCAAAAGAATTTCTTGGGGCCTCATGACGTGAGTTTCCCTGGATGTCATACATGCTTGTAGCCTTTTTCAGAGGCGAATTTGCATGGCTATACACACCCAAGTTTCCTCCGTCACCAGTACCTGTACCAGTAGAGATGACACCGCCAATACTTTGGCGGAACTGAGGTTGACGAATAGGCGGTCTTGGGGTCACTCCGCTGAAAGGTGTTGGCTCGCGGGAGTTGTAGGCTGATGGGGTATATGCAGGCGCTGGTGAAAGCGTCTGACGAGATATTCCTTCCGTATTCTCCGGATCGACATGTTTGGCGTAGTTGGGGTTTGGATTTGTGCGGAAGCCCCGTTTGAGAATCACTGTAGGTGTAAATGTTTCCACGTCACCTTCCTCTTTATTCCTGACCTCATAATTCGGGCCTGAATATTGCGTACCAACATCTCGTACAAGAGGATTTAGACGAGGGTGGACGTATTTGATGTCGTATTCGCTCATGACTTCTTTTTGAATGATGGCAGTGTCCTTCTGTTGTTGGGAAAATGCTGACTGCACAAGAGCCAATTGCGAAGAAAGGAGTAATTCCAAAAAAATGGTTGTAAAGACCGTCATGCTAGGTCGAGGGTCGGAAGATAAGGTTGGGAGAAAGAGCCAATAAACCAATACATGGCCTGGACTGAAGAAGCAGAACAAACGGAGACAAATGGGTATCGGATCCCACACTGCAATTTCCCAAACATCACGAGTGGGGTCAGGATGTGCTCTAGATTCAGCACTGGTATCTCCAAGTATGGACGTAAGCAGTCTTAGTGGCGAAGATGAGACTGGCGAAGAGTCAACGCGAACTCGATGTGCTGAGGGGGTATTCTGAGGAGTTTCGATGGAGCTCTCAAACAAGCGGTAATGCCGTCTTCGAATGAATGTGTATGCGGCGTTGGCAACTGAAAAAGCAGTCAAAAGGTACACAATAAAAGAAGCCTATAGAATAAGTCAGCAGCTTTACTTGTTGGTGTCAAAGTTCACTTACAATGTAGCTCAGCCAGCCAGATCCAGAGTAGTCATCTCCAAAGACATCGTCTCCTTGACTTCCAGAGTTCCCACTATTCGCCCTTGCGATCAAAAGAGTGACGTGCAAAGCCAGAGCCACAGGTGTTGCAAATTTCGTAGTATCCCAATCCCTTGTCTCGATCTCCTCCGACAGCCAGAGCAAAAAGTCCGCGGGGTTGAGGGAGTCTTTCACGCGCTCAATGAAGGGCTTTCTGCGGATGAGTCTCGGCATGGTGGGCGAGATGCTGAGGTCGTCCTCACATCGTCAAGTTGCCGATTTGGCAGCTCTGTAGAAGAACTGTTGTTCTTTGTTTACAGCTGTACTTTCAGGCGCCGTGGTTCGGAGCTTCGCGAAGCTGTTGGCCGGGATTATCGACAACGAAGCTAGCAGCTAGCGTCATGCCGCTTGATGGTCGAAGCTCTGCCGCCTCGTCGTTGACCAGAGCTTGGGTTTGCAGGATATCTAGAGCTTGCGAAGACTTCACAGATTCACAAGCAAGATGGCAGCTCCAGCATCTGCCTACAAGGATAGGCAATTTCTTGCTGTGATTGGAGATGAGGTCAGAAGTCCCCGTTATCTTCTGGTGTCCACTACTAACTTCAACAGGACTCAGTAACTGGACTGTTGTTGGCGGGCATTGGTGTACGGACAGGAACAATCTGCCTTACAGTAAATACCGTGTGCTAATAATGATACAGCATGTCACCCAACCACCGGATTCGCAGAAGAATTTCCTCGTCGTTGACAGCAAGACGGATAATGCGGCTATCGAAGAAGCTTTCAACCGATTCACAACTGAGAGGAAGGATATTGGAATTCTCTTGATCAATCAGCATGTGAGGCTTCCTTCGTATGATGCTGGGATTCATGGCTGACGTTTTCAGATTGCTGAGAGAATACGTCACCGTGTCGATACATATACGGCTGCTTTCCCAGCTTTGCTCGAGATTCCTAGCAAAGACCACCCGTACGACCCCGAGAAGGACAGCGTTTTGAGAAGAGTACGAAGGTTATTTGGGGAGTAAGCTGAGAAGAATTCTTATGGCTATCTGGATGGGCACGTAGAGCACAGGTCTCTGCACGGTGTAAATGGGATGAACCAATGGCGTTGCTTGTATCAATGCGTGAATAGAACTGGGAAATTTTGGTATTGAAATTGCGATTTTGGTCAGATGTGAGCGATTAATTCTCCCACCGTCTCTTGAGACTTGAAGCACTGTAGGTTTGGAAGCAGATCTTAGAGCGGTTCTTTGCTGAGCATCAAGATGCCCTGGACCTGTTCTCACCTTACAGATGAGTAAAAGCAGGGGAAATGTACTAGATTGTTGCTGATAGTAGAATCGCCCAGCTGTACCCTTCATATGATAAGGAGAATATTTGTAGTTACAATGCATTTCCGTAAGAAAAAACTCCGCAACCTTAAGGTATCTGCAAAAGCAAGCCATGCATGGAAAGCATCTCTCAACCCCGCAATTACAACATCCTCAGGTATCCTTTCCCATATCTGTATTCACCAACGAACTCGTCATCCACTTTAACCGCCAAACTGAACAGTAGCCTCCAAGCAGACAATGTGCTCATCATCCTTGGTGTAAGCATCAGCGAAGACCGTGTATTTCCCCTACAACAAGTTAGCACCCTAGATAAACCAGCTGTGTGGAAGTACTCACGGGGGGAATCTCTTTTGGCAGATCAACATCCTTCGTGATAACAATCTTGCCCTTCTCAATCGGGCAATCCATAGCAACATTCGAGACTTGCTCGCAGAGATCCGCCTTCGTGCTAACTAGTCTAATCAATCCATACTTGACCTGCAACGCGACATATGCGCCCTTCTCGACTTTTTCCTTCAGGCTGCCAGACGCCTCGATCGTGAGCTTCTGCCCGCTATTTGTCCTGTCAGCTTGCGCAGCTTGCAAGGTGTCGCACCGGGAAGAACGTACGCTTTAGGAGGGTTGGGATCTAGGTTAACGTAGTCGAGCTCGAGTATGTCGTCGCTGTGGTCGGCTTTGCAGTAGGTCAAGGGGTTCTCGCCGGGGACCTCTCCACCCTTATCCTCGAGCACCTTTTGGCCGGGGAGGAACGATAAGACTTGGGTTCCTAGGACTTCTGAGGCGACGAGCGAGCTCAGACAGAGCGAGACGATGGCGAGGGAGAACTTCATGGCTGTTTGATTTGTGGTGGGGGGGGGGGGGGGGGGGAGAGGGGGGGGGAGGGGGGTTGGGGTGA
>Ga0247778_1000469_pt1 | contig 50988 bp, 52 predicted proteins | sample UWRJL049202B5_FD_179939 | JGI IMG/M metagenome (GOLD analysis project Ga0247778, IMG submission 179939) | Plant litter microbial communities from Arlington Agricultural Research Station in Wisconsin, United States - UWRJ-L049-202B-5 | ecosystem: Environmental > Terrestrial > Plant litter >... | reverse complement strand
ATTCGATAGATTTGATTGGGGGCCGGTTTGAAAATATGACGGGAGTTCGAGGAATTTTATTTCTTGCTGGAGGGGAGTTGTGTTTTTGTTTTTGTTTGGTCTGTTAGCCTCTGGATTCAGGAACGGTTGGCAAGTAGTTTGGTTGGTTGTTGCGTCATTTTGGGGTTGTGTTGTTTCGAATTCTCTCTCTCTTTCTCTCTCCCTCTCTCTATTTTCCGCTCATCGCGGGGTCTACGGTATGAGCTGGCGATGTATTTGAATGGTTTGAAAGGCTTTGCAGTGACTTGCTGCCTTCCTTGCGCTGTGGGAGCCCAAGTCGGGAGTGTTCACCACGTGATCTTCCTCGATGAAGTCATCGGGGTGGATCTGCTGTTCATAATGGATAGACGTACGAGCTTGCCCTATTTCGAGTTCACAGAGGGTAACATTAATAAATCGTGCGTCAAAGAGTGTTACAAACTTTGGTCGGCCTTTGCTCTGCAAACCCCAATGTATAAAGAAATGGGTGAGGTTGGACTTTATGCACGGACGTTTGGACATGCCCCCAACTTCAAGTGTACGTTCCACTGGGAAGGGTGCAAAGATATCCCCTCCCATGATGCTTTGATGCTACGATACCATGGAATAGGCAACGAAGGTTGACAAAACTGGCCACATATTCGGCGAGTTAGCTTCGTGTTCCAACAAATTCAATATCACCACCAATTTACCCGGTTATATACTGTAGGTCCCACATCGTAGGAAACCTCGATTGTCCCCCATTAACTCTTGAGTAGAAATTTGTCTTCGACGACATTCAGGTTGCATTGAAGGAAAAGGTGCCTGACTTCCTTCAAACATTTGCACCTTCTGCCGATCCGCAAGATCAACAGATATGCAAGATGCGGCAGGATATGATGAAACTTGGCATTCGTACCTTTATCGACTTGATGACCAGCGCCGTAGGAGCCGCTGGATTCGCTTTCGGGGCCCCCATGATAACTGAGTCATTTTCTCCGGTCATGACTGGAGTTGTGGATCAGCTTTCTGTTTTGTTTGGCATTAACAAGGGCATGGTTCAGGGCGGTCTCAAGCTAAGTGACGACACAATGGAAAGCATCGGAGGTAATATAAAGGGCTTGCCAACAGATATGGCGCGGGCCGGGTACGATATGTTAACAGGGGAGATCAAAAGTTTAATCAAGGATGAAATTTCTGGTGCTCTATTTCCTGGACCAACATCCTCCCAAGCGCCAGGGGCTTAGATCGAAGAGGAAGTCAACATGAACCGCTTTTATCGCGATATCGACCTAACAAATAGCCAAAACCCAAAAAACGTGCGGAAGATCCAAGAAGGTATGTCGACCTATTTCAAATACCTCCGTCGCAGCGCAGTGGCCGGTTACGAAAAATTATATCGTGGCGAATTTGAACCAGTCCATGGTCAATACAGCGCGCTTTCTGCTCTATTCGCAGGACTCAAATGGACTGGCGGCAATGACTCAATAACTGGGGCAATAGATTATGCCGAAGAGTGGGCAGAGTAAGTTTCTCTTGAAGCTGATAGCTTTTGCGCGTTCCCGATAGTCTCTGGTTCTGGTGCTAATACAACTTTACTTCGCAGTGCCCTGGAGGTGAAACTCGCAAAACAAATCGCCGGTAAGACCGTGCAAGATGGTCACGGATACCTAAAGTGCACGTACGAGAAAGAAGCACAAAAGTGGTGTCACAGTGCCCGAAACGGAAAACACAACGATTACAGTAGTGCCATATTCTGCCCAAGTCTTCTTGATAAGGATATCGATCCTACTGTAATCTGCGTAGGGGCCCGAATCTACATTGATGGCACTGGCATGACAAGGGAGAGTGGTCTCTCTATCAGACCAGATTGGGCTAATAAGGACAATCCCGAGAACAGACTAGCCGGCTGGGCCAGGTGGGACATGAATTCATACGATCAGCTGATGTTGGAAGCCTATCGAGACTATCAAAGAAACCACAACAAGAATTTTATGCGTGTGGGTCTACTCGGCGTGCTAGACACAAAGGGTGGCTTCCGGATTCCAATTTGTGTCCATCACCATGTGCGTCGTACTGACTTCACTGTCGGCTTGCGTCGTGGCAATATGGATCGGGGCACCCAGTACGGCTCTTTCCCTATGATCTGTGGTGATCATCGTCCCAACGAGACTGGGGACTTTTTGAAAGATATTGGGATAGTGTCGGGTAACCCGCTGCATGCAGACATATTCACAGACAGAATGACAAAGGTTAGTTCAGACTTTGTATCCCCAATTCCGAGCCGAGAATACCGACTAAGCCATTTCTATCCAGTCACTTCAAGGCCTCGCGCCATACGAGTATTTTATGGCTCTCTGCCAGATGAGGGCGAAATGGCCTACGGAGCCAAAGGCAAAGCTAGCACTCAATACCACTCACGAGCGATTTGAATTTGTTGAGTCGACTACCAGGGATATGGACTACTGGCATGCCAACGATTGGTTTTGCAACAGTATTGAAGGAAAGGCTATCATCAAGACAGACCGTGACTATTCGCGCTGGGGAAATCGCAATAGGGAATGCCAGAAGTGGATAAAAACGCATGACCGCAACAAGCCCGGTGAGGGAGACCAACGACTCGGTAAAACTAACCCCTTTTTGAGAAATGTTTTCATTCAGAGGAAAGTTAAGCTAACTGTTGCGCAGGACCTAGGCCCAATAGCACCGAAATCGAAAATTGGAATTGGGAAGCTGACCACCCTGGTCCCGAATGGGAAAATTATCGGGTCATAGCAAAGAGATCGGCGGACAATTCTTCGCTTTTCGCCGATGATTGACGTCTTCCTGGAGAGAACTTCGCCGTTCAACGACTCGCTTCCAGTAATGCATACATGGGTTGCGTTTCGAGCTGCTGATACCGGGGTATGCAGCTTTCGTTCGGATTTCTTGTCTGCTCTGTGGAATATACTTCGGGGTATTTCTTTCTGTTCTGGAGAGTACAGACCCTGATGGTAGCGAAGGAGTCTGACGAGTCCACGGGACATCGAGGTGGACTTTTAGGCAGTAGGGACTTGAATCTATGGGAAAGGGTGTCCGAAAAATTGTAGTCATTTTCGAAAAGTTTATTGTAATTTGATCATCTTTCATTATAACGTTAGTAATTATTTTGTATATACTTGTTCTTAATCTAACAGCTAATTTCATATCTGGGATCATAACGATTTAAGTCTGTTACCTTGAAATTAGAATCATCCAAGTGTACCTATACCGGGGTGAAACATACTCCCAGATCCCAAAGCTTTGACCATAGAATTTCTCCTTCGACACAACGCTGTTTGTTTCCGCTCAACTCATGATATACGTTTGCTTCACCAAATAAATCAAATCCTCGCCCCTCTCAAGTCTTTCCATCTTGATCACAGCAGCTGTCCTTACTTCACGTGATTGCGCGGGGTTTTTGCATTTGTCAGTCTGCCCCGCATTCGGGATGTCGTGATCGCAACTTACTACTACTGGTACTCCTACCTACTTGCCGGAGCTTGCGGGGTTGCTTATCGGATTTGTGATCGTCGATATGATGTGTATATATTAAAATAAAGTTTCCCTTTTCACTGTCGCGCGTTTTCCAGGCTCTCCTACAAGCCAGCTGTTTTCAAATCTCATAACACTCCACGATGGCAGAACAGAAACACCTCCACTTGACAGCTTTTATGCGGCGTATGTAGTATTTCTTTTCTAAGTTTCTGTTCCTTCTATGGGGGCTTCAGATCACAAACCAATTCATGCACGCTCTCAAACTCCAAAGCTCTCTTGAAGCTATATGCTAACTCCAACCCAGCCGTCTCTCTCCACACAGGTGCATGGCGATATCCCGGTTCCATCCCCGACGCCAACTTCTCCCTCCCCGCGCTCAAGTCCTTCATCCAGAAACTCGAAGCCGCAAAATTCGATGCCTTCTTCATGGCTGATCACTTGGCCGTCTTGAACATGCCATTAGAAGCACTGAAGCGAAGTCACACAACCACATCTTTCGAGCCCTTCACCCTGCTCAGCGCTCTAAGTCAAGTGACATCCCAAATCGGTCTCGCTGCCACAGCAAGCACAACCTACGACGAACCCTACCACATCGCGCGTCGTTTCGCCAGTCTCGATCATTTGAGTAACGGCAGAGCAGCGTGGAATATCGTCACTACAGGCAATCCCGAATCAGCGAAGAATTTCGGGTTGGATGAACATGTGGAGCATAGTGAGCGGTATAAGAGAGCGAGGGAGTTTTATGATGTGGTGACGGGCCTGTGGGATAGTTTTGCGGATGATGCGTTTGTGAGGGATGTGCCGAGTGGGGTGTATTTGGATCCGGAGAAGATGCATGTGCTTAATCACAGGGGGGATGAGTTGAAGGTTAGGGGGCCATTGAATATTGCTAGGCCTGTGCAGGTATGTTATCTCCCAGCTATACTCTCTTTCTAAAATACGATGGGGAAAAGAGAAGAATGGAACTGATTGGCGATCAAAAGGGCTGGCCAGTTATAGTCCAAGCCGGCCAATCCGAGCCCGGTCGCCAACTGGCAGCCGAAACAGCAGAAGTCGTCTTCTGCTCCCCTCGCAACCTGCAAGGCGCAAAAGAACTATACGCCGATATCAAAAGTCGCGTCGTGGCCGCGGGACGGAAACCAGAACACTTGAAAATCTTACCAGCAGCAATGATTATCATCGGCAACACAATCGAAAACGCGAAAGCTAAGAGATTGGAATTAGATTCCCTAGTTCACTACGATAGCGCTATAGCATCTCTATCAATTTCCCTCGGAACCGATGCCTCGGGATTCGATCCCGATGCTCCCCTCCCAGAAAACATCCCAGAAACGAACGCAAGTAAAACGAGCAGAGACGGCGTCTTAAAACTAGCAAAAGAAGAAGGTCTTACAGTCCGCCAGCTCGCGCAGAGATACGGCGGGTACTCGTCGTTGGCGTTCGTGGGGACGCCGGAGAGTATTGCTGATGAGTGGGAGACGTGGTTGAAGGAGGAAGCTGCGGACGGGTTTACGGTTGTGTTTCCGTATTTGCCGCAGGGGCTGGATGATGTTGCTGAGAGGTTGGTGCCGGTGCTGCAGGACAGGGGGTTGTTTAGGAGGGAGTATGAGGGGACGACTTTGAGGGAGCATTTGGGGTTACCGAGGCCGGGGAATAGGTTTTTTGAGTAGGGGGTTGCGGGGTCTGGAAAGTAGGGGACGAGGGTTGCGCGGTTTGTGGTGAGGAAATATAAGGTATCTAAAATGAGTTGCTTTTGAAACACACCGAGCTCGCGGGACCTCGAAAAGGCATGTTGGGCAAGGAAGGGAACCCTCGAGGTAAGGATAAATTCAAGCCCCCTACCCCTATTTCTCTCTCGCCTAGCGAGCGTCACCTGACGACCATAAAAATCAAAACGAAGATTCCTCGGCGTAGTTTCATTTTTGGGACCACTTATCATAACCAGATCATTTAATACATAATACATTCAAGGAAACTCTAATTAGTACATAGTGTAAAGTGACAATTGACATACAAATTCAAAACCAACTCCCCTCCCCCGACGCCTCCCCAAATCCCGTCTGCCCTCAAACACATAAAGGGAAAAACGCAAATACAAACACAACATTACAAATGAACAGGTTTATTTACAAGCTCCTTCAATTTCTTCTCTGAGGTGCGATTTCTGGCGTCAGTGCTATTCCACTTTGTACCATTCGTGAACGTTCCGTTGGCAAAGGTACCATTGGTGAACTCAAGAATTAGGTGATCGAAGGCTGTTTCTTCAGCATCGTCCGAGGACTGCGTAGAGGTGGGATAATCTTGAGTAGTGCTAGTAGGCTCTTCGCTTGTGCTTGCAGAAGATACATCGAGAGTTGTCGGCTTGGAGGTGGTGGACGGCGCCGCGGTGCTTTTCGTTAACTGAGATGTAGTGTTTGACTTGGCACCTGATGGTGGCTCAGCAGTGTTACTCGAGATAATGCTGGTAGATATCGTTGTGTTGAGTGTCGATGGGATCTTGGAAACCTCAGAGCTGGTGGGCGATACGATGTTAAGCTTCAAGCTAGCATTGTTGCCGAAAGAGCCTTTGTGTGAGGCATCAGCGTCAAAGGTCAATCCAGTTTTATTGGCCGCATCCGTTTTGTGAGATGCTGAAGTATTGGTGAAGAAGCCATTGCTGTGAGCTGATCCAGTACCATTGACCATACCACCTTCGAGTGTCGCTCCTGATTGGTTGAATTGTCCAGTAGTACCATTGACGACCGTGCTGCCATTGGCCAAGGTGAAATATGTACCGTTCGGCGAATCCGTCCTGTTTGATGCCCAGAGGTCTGCCACGGGCCGAGTAATGTTAGCTCCAGTGCCGTTCATCAATGACGTGGCATTAGCTATCGTAGTGTTGAATGCCATCTGAGTGGTGTTGGCTGGCCTGGTACCATTGGTCAATGCGGTGGTATTGAGTGCTTTAGGCGGTGGTTTGTCGCTAGTGATGTAGTGGCTGAAATGGGGGAGCTCGCATAACGTCTTGTGGTTCCCAGGCCATTGATCCTTACCACCATATCCTGCATATCTGAGTCCTGGCTCAAGCCAATCTGCTTCGCCATGATTGATGATGAAATTCGTTGCCTCGGACCAACCATTGCAGAAATGCCTATTCGCATCATCAAGGGTCATGCCTTTAGTTTCGTCTTCAATGGTTTGGCATAATTCATGAGGCCCTCGCGCTATCACGACCTGATGCCACAAGTGGAAATCTTCGCCTTTTATCCTGAACTTCTTAGCCCGAGGGTACTGAATCCCCAAATTACAGTACTCGAGCCAATTCTCCAGGGGAGTCAAAGTTCCCATGTCGACACTCAATGTATTAAGAACCTATGGCAAATGTTAGGAGAGCCTCGTAAACACTGACATGAATACAAACTCTAATCTAATGGCAAATGGAGCACTTACGTGAGGACAAGTAATTTCCAAAGTTGGTTGAATCGATTTGCCATCACTATTCTGGTAATCACTCGAATTCATTCCCATCCCAATCTTATCCATAACTTGCTTAGTCTGCATGTTTCCCCACTCGCCACAGGTGCATGGAAAGCGAGCCCAGCAGTCAAGTCTTCCAAGAGGCCCACATCTGTCCAGAGGCATTATGTTCCAACCCCGGTTTGATTGGCAAACGGCTAGATCCATGTTGTTTCCAATGTTCAATGTACCGAGGCCTAATGTGTTGCTCGTTCGATTATCAAATGCGATTTGAGATATTTCCGAAAGTGGACGAGAGACGCTTGATGGCACGTTTGCTGGAGTGTAGTTGTCCGACCAGATTGTACCTGGTCCAGCATCCCAGGCGCGCAAAGCCCCGTCAAAGACGCCTTCCATAGTAAGGTTGAACTTCCCCACAACCTCGCGTCCGAAAAGCATCATTTCCCTATTATCCTGGTATTTACTGGTCCAGCACTGGATTTGGCACGTACGGGGATCGTCGTCTCGACAATACTTCCAGTCCCATGTGCCCCTCCCGTGACCACAGTTAGCATTTCGTCCATCATTTCTAGCTAGCGGCCATTGGCTGAGTGGATAATTGTCACATTTGATATAGCAGTGACTAGCCTGCCAAATGCGTGCAATTAATCTCTCTCGGAATTCTTGCTTCAAGTTTCTAAAAGACAGTCAGTAAGATTGTAGTTTACATTTTCCCATAAGAAATTGGACACGCACATCTCGGCAAGAGCTGCAGCATCATCATTCCTCAAATTGCTCATGAGGGTAGACCAGCTCATGTTCTCAAACACGTCAGCCATGGAGGAATTCGTGGGGTTCTTGTTGTTGACCATAGATCCCATTCCCGAAAGGATCATGAGCCGCAATCCCGTAAAGTGATTTGAAATATAAAAGCTCAAAGTCGCTGCGTGCTCGAAGTTCTCGTCGGGGCGATCTGCTCCAAAGCTTGCACATAACCCAGGCCCGGTGGTGGCAACATTGAGAGAGTCAAGATCGCCTTCGAGTAACTTCTCTATAACGTTGTAGAGTCCAGCGAATTGCCTGCCTTCTCCATTGTTCACCCGGTGGTGCATTGTAGCTTTCATAAAGGAGAACAGAAATTCAATGCCACCGGATGTTCCTGCTCCCCTCAAACCCTGCCGAAGTTCTGTAGTCAATGTCTTCACTGCTTCTTTTCCAGCTTTAGTGCCTTCTTTGGCCACCGCAGTAGTAAGACCAGCGCCTACGCCCATGCCAATGCCGGTAGCTATTACTTGTATACCGAGGTCCAATCCTAGATTAGCCCAAAAGCATGCCTCCTGAGCACTCGGATCCAATTGGGGGAAGAAGTATAGAGCCATCGTCGGGATTTCACCCAGCAAGCCCACTTCAGTCTTAGTGAAAAAATCCTGTCTTGAATCAGTCGACTAGCCAGTGAGACAGTCAAGAGCTGTTTTGTGTCACTTACGCCTATTTGCCAGCCAGTCCCAACAAGTTCATCCATAGTCAAGGCAATGAAACGTCGTCTTCGGGCCTCTTCCAAGACCTGCTCCATTGGCAGACTTGGATTTTCGCCTCTAACATGCTCAACAATGGAAGAGCAGCTAGGATGGGGCCTTCCGCAATTGCCCATCTCGACATTACACCGAAAGTTGTCGGCACCTAGAAAAGTTTCTCCAAAATACGTTGCTTCTCCAGGTTTCCCGTCTTCAGTAGCGATCCTGTGCTCATTCTCGGCCCAATGACGGAGCACAACCTTCCTGTACCACTCGTCCGTTTTGGATTCTTTGAAATTTGTCATATTCATTCTGAAGTAATCCACTTCGCACGTTCTGTGCTTATGCCAGATCTGCACGGCATGAGGGGCACCAGGGGAGGTCCTATTGAAATCAAAGTCGTAATCCAAGATGCCGGTAGTCTGAGGTCCATCAGAAGTGGTGTCCCATTGAACAATGATGTTCTTTAAAGCGAGGGCCGGACTGTACAATGCTGAAATACAGAGGGTGCGAATAAGAATCTTACTCATGACAGCCATGATGTGGATGGAGGAACTGAGAGGAAGTCCGATAGTTTCGGGGGATTGAGAAGAATGAGTTGGGTTGAGAAGTTGCTACGACGAGTTAACTCAGTCTTTGGAGAGTGGCTCTTTGTTAGGCTCGAAAGACGTAAGTTGGAATACCGTTCACCATAAAAGTTGATGCAGATGTAAAATGAAACCCGGGGGCAGCCCTGAGGATTATATCTAAGTTTCTATAGCATTACCATCAGTCATTATGATGACATTATTGGTCAACATATAAGAAACCGACGTCAAGACTCGGAGTTTGAAAGCCGACTAAAAAAGTATGTTTGCGGCTTTGTATTCAGCGACCTGAATTTCTCCACTTGCGGTCATCTTAAGCTCATTTAGTACCTCTTATCGCTCTTTAAATATGAATTAAAAACACTCTCTGTTACCTAGGGAGGGAAAAGATTTTCGCACGTAGACTAAGAAATGATGGGTTCCATTTCTTTCATCCTCTGGGCTTTTACTTCGAGGTGCTCAAGGCCTAGGTAACGACGTCGTACAAGTCAACTTGCATTGTGTGTAGACACGGAGTTGTTGATGTTTTGTATTGAAAATGACGAAAGGGGTAAAATGATAACACAATATATTACGCAAAGCTCACAACACAAACCACGCCGAACGCGCTAAGACGTACCGTAACCAAGGAATAGGCACACATCTTCGGACACGTTCTCGAATGGTGGAGATCATTGCTTGGGGTTTAAATCTTGAAAATCTACCCAATTCGAGGACTCCACTTGCATGTCTTGTTCATGCAGAGCTTAAACATTATTAGCGACGCGTTCGAATGGCCATCAAGGGTGGGTTCACAAGCCAATATCGGTGTATGAGCATGCACATTCGGGGAAGCTTGAAATATTCAGATGAAGGAAAAGGGAGAGTAGAAGCGAATGTGGAAATTAACGATTAAATCGTAAACCTAGAGTTGAAGCTGTCGGAGCAAGTAGTTCTTACTCGCTGCGACATTTATATCTTATCTTCTCAACTCGAGCTGCTTTCCCCATTGTTGAACTCGTCCTCAATTCTTTTTCAAAAATTGAGGATACCGTTGCCGGCATTGCTGCTGGTGATTGAGTAGCATGACACCCTTTTCCACACTCTCCACAGACCTTGCTCCGTCAAACAGAACATTATGTACAGCTGGTGATTTCCCATTACAAAAGTGTATGTTTGCTTCAGTGCGGTTCATCTTCCTTGTCTCGTCCTTGATATTCTTGCAAAAGGGGTTCTCACCCCGTGATATCAGAAACTTGGTCTGTAGATCTTTGCTCTGTCTCAGAACAGAGGAAAATTTACCCTCCGGACGCTCAGAGTCCATGGGCCTCAACCTTGACTCGACTCTCGCCGGTGGGAACTGCATCTTAAGCTCGCAAAGGGCAAAGAAGTATTCGATGGGCGTGAAATTCCCATGTTGACTTAGTTGGTCGAGTTTCTAATATAAACGTAAGTTTCGACGTGGCTTGAAAAGGCGTATAAAGGCGGATAAAGCTTACATATGGACACGTTTCTTCGAAAATTTCAATAAAGCTCGCGCCGCGGTTCAAATAGTCCCACTTTGTGCCACGCCACTCATCATGCCACCACCATAACTTGTTTTTGTCGAGAAATTTTGCGGTTTCGCTGGATCTCCAATCCCCCACTGTACACGGGAAATTGGTGTCCAATACAGCAGCGCTTCGATCCGACAGGGTAAGAAGAAGGAAGGCCGATAAGAGCAAGCCGAGGATAGGATTTGAGGACCGCATATCACCGAAAGGAATCTGGGAGCCTATATCGTACCAGGCTTATTGCAGAGGTTGTGAGGGAAGATTGGGAGCAGTTCCAAAGATACCAGATACACTACTGTCAGCGCAGCCTGGGCGCCGGAGTCGAGTATTAATACGTATTTTCCCCCGGAGACATCTCCTGCCTGACGTACGATTGATTTGTTTACCTGAAGCAAAATCAGACGCTAAAAAAGAAGGAACCTAAGAATTGTAACTAGTACCCTTTTTTTCGGGTCCTTAAATAGGTCCCGGGTTTATCACTTTACTTTAGGAATTTGGTTCCACAAGCACCACTAAGCGAGCCCCTTAATTCTCCAGCGTGTCGCTCTTCGGGACTAAAGGCAGAAGCCCACAAAACTATATCACCATGACTAATGAGGTGAAGCTAGTACACGCGGTAGCCTTCACAGCCTGGAAGTGCCTCGAAGAAAATCCACCATCAGATAAATCCAGAACTAAATGACCCCAAGGCTGAGGCATTTGGCTCCGACTTCATGAAGTACTTGCTCTAGGTTCAACGTGAATCCATGGGATTAGACAATGTCCATAGATTAGTGGTCACAAAGCAAGTGCAGCTTAACTGAGGTGCATCCTCCGAAGTCAATGTCACCATACCGTTTGACTTGCCGTGCGCTAATGACATTGCATGCCAGCCAGTTGCGCATAAGACTTGAACTTTGGCTTATAAAGTAAGTCCATTTAACGATCTACGTATGTGTTGAAGGGAATGAAATCACTTCATAACTGGGTCCAGAAAACGAAAAGTATGAAAGAAAGGGAGCTTGGCAGAAGAATGTGTATCCTACCTACCGCAACCCATCCGTATCAATTATTTATGGTAAATGACCAGGTTAAAGGAAGGGGCCAGGACTCCATGAACTTGGCAAATTATATGGAAAAGACAAATTCAAGAAATTCACGCTGCTGCTTGGGTGACGATTATCAGTGGGGAAAATTCCCAAGGAAACAAGAAGCTTGATACGGATTTGATTGAGCCTGCTTTCTTCGAAACCAACTACATGATTGACTTGATTTCAAAGGTACTGCATTGCAATGTTATCCTTAGGTAGCGATGTCGCAATCCTGCAAGTCTCTAGCCTACATCACAAATCTCAAGAGCAGCCCCCCACATATAAAGAATAACGTCCACGGCACTGTTGACGATGATTGAGAACCAAGGCTTCGAGTTTTGGTATTGGGCACGAAAAGCCTCACCATCGAGATCATCAGAGGTTGCCTGCGATTTTCCTTGGCGAAAATGATGTTGCCTTGCTCACGGGTCATATCTTTAATCTCGGTCTCGATGGTCTGGCATGATGGACGCGGGCCCCGTTCAAGCCGGAAACGATGCCATAGATGCGAGGGTCCGTTATCATTCCTCTAGGGCGAGAACTGGGTTCCGAGCTTGCAGAGTGCGAGATAATGTTCGATTGGTGTGAAGTCATGAAGCTCACTATAAATGTCAAGATTCTTGTGTATGTGTTAACATGAAACGATCACAGACTTGTAGATACCGCACCGAGTGGGCACTGGTAGTGGTAGCACAAAAGAAACAGCTAGAGGTGACTTGCGTGCAGCTGCGATAGCCGAAGAAGTTTCGTTATATCTCAACTTCTGTGACGCACAAATATAGCCCTCTATATCTTTGGAGGTGGGTGGCTTGGTACTTAGCCATTAGCTGGAATCAGCGTTGATAGAAGGAGGACCGAGGCGGGCCAAGAGTTTGAGACTTGCATCGTTGCAAAGACCAGTCGTCGAATCTGGAAACAAGATTGCGTGTATCGGTGCCGCCGTATTGACCTTGAAGCAATGACATGTGTGTAGACTGCTGCGAAACGAATGAAGACGTGCTTGCGGCTTAGGCATAAAATAAAGTCCCGGGGTACGAGGTGATTCTATGGCATTGATGAAGAGCCAGCAATTAGGTTGTTGCGAGTATTATGCGCACCTTGCTGGAATGGCGTTGCTTCCAATGGATGTTAATCGCATTACAGATGGTGTCCACGTCACAGTAGCTCCCGCCTTTAATGTCTAGGTAGACCACAGAAACTTTGTCGTCTGGTGGCACTTGTTTTTCCGTTCAAGCGCCCATATATGACAGCTGTCAAAGGGCCTAGACCTGTGTATCCCAGACTGGTAAGTCGATATCAACAACGATGGGTTTGTTGAACTTCTTGCCACCGGATCCATGCGGCCAGCTCGAAGCCATGATGGCAGCATTGATGATGCAAGTCTCCTTCCGCCCAAGTCTTCCGGACAAGGCCTCGATATCACACCGTTGTGAAGGGGGCAGGCCGCCTTGCCCTCTGGTAATTGACGGCACAGTTTCTGGTGGTACAGCTAACAAACTCGTCGTAATGCGCGATAATGCTGATTCTACAGCACGTTTTGGGCTTTCCGGCGCAGAAGATAAGCGCGTGAGGTCATCGGGAAGACCCGTCGCTGAGCGATGCGGACTTTTGGCAGGCTTTTCTCTTCCGAGATCGCCTCGAGAGCCATCATTTTCAAGCGGTCTTTTACCTTTGGAGGAGAGGTCTAACAGAGATATTTTCTTGTTGTTCTGGCCGGGATCTTCCCATCTTTCAACGTTGGCCTCTTTGTATTTGATATTGGGATGATCCAAATCCCATCGAACAATGTCGGCTCCTCTACTCTCATGAACATGACCACATATAGCCAGCTTAGGTCGGACTCGCCATAATGCGTTTCTCAGCGCTTCACAGCCCACTGCTCGCCGGTCTTTTCTTTCGTCCAAATGGTATTTCGGCGGTGTATGGGTCATGACGATATCCGAATCTAACGGCACTCGGCTCCAAATATTTTCTGCCTCCGCCGAATCGTATCCAAATGCCCACATACCATTGGCCGGAGAAAGGGGGGAGCCGAATATTTTGAAGGTTGTTCGAGGGCCGGTCGGAGACGTCAAGTTGACAATGGCGGCTTCATGCTTTAGCCAGACCAGTGAAGGAGAATCCTCGAGCAGCTTGATGCACTTGGCTGGATCTTGTGGGTCTTGATTATGGAAGTAGAGCCCGTATTGGGCGTAGAATTCGGTGTCAAGAGTGATGTCGTGGTTTCCTAGGGGTGGTTAGTTTGGGACCCCTTGATTTGTAGAGAATACATACCTGCAATGACGATTTTGGCCTCATAGTCAGCCTCTTCTAGCCACTTGACGGTTTTCTCGAGTTCTTTGAACGATCCTTGATTCGTGAGATCACCACAATGGATTAAGCAGTCACCGGCAGGTAATTTGAAAGCCCCGCCAGGGCCAGCATTGTGCGTATCGGAGACGCATACAAAGCGCGTCTTGCGCGTTGTAGGCGCGATTGTGTTTGTGGGCTTTCGATCGGCCATGCTGGCAGGATGAATTGAGAGAATGCTGCGAGAAAAGAAATCCCTTGAAGATCAATGATATAGGAAAGGACGACGGCTGCCTACCTCTGTCTATGACTCCTACCTCCTGGCTCGTATGCGCTTCAATCAGCAGATGCAGATTCAAGCTGCACTTCAGAGAAAGTAAAGAGACTCCCATAGGATCAAAGGTTTCTTGAAAACATCTGTATTAATTTTCTTTGAAGGATGGAATCTAGAAACACGAGAATTAATCCATGTTCTGTAAACCTTAATTCGTCCCAGCTAAGAAATTCCCACGTAACGGCGGCGCCAAGCAACCCTCGAGCTCCCCTTTTGCAGCGCCGAATGTAGAGAAATATACACGACCAGCTATCCAACCGACCCTCGAACCCTCACTCTCCCCCAAAATACCTCGCAGGTTCCGAATATATCTTCACCCCATTATTGTTGGTCCTCTGGCTGTCAATTCCGTCAGCGACGCTCTGCCGACGCACGTTCACGAGACTACTGCTAGTCCCACCAGCCATCTTGTATTGACAACGCCAATTGCTTGCAGCTGAACTTGGGGAAACGGCCTGTGCTTCACACGGATTTCGAGGAATTCCATTGACTATTGTTGCTGCGAGTTGCTCTGTCTCGACTCACTCTGCGGCCTGCGGGAACGGGACTGTTCAACATCTCGAAGAGGCCGAATATCAACAAATCTAAGACACACCGACACCCTTTGCACGCCAATTCTCCACCCGCGTCCTCCGTTGTCAAGCATAGCATCAAACACACAGCCTCCAGATCTGGTTTCGAGATCCACGGGGAGACATGGCTGCGGTCTCCGCACCGCATGCCTCAAGTGCCTTGACACCTCCAACAAGTTCACATGGCGGGCAGAACTCTTGGAATTATTCTGTGCCGACCCAACATGAGGTAAATTGGCATTCAAAGACGCGCTGCCCTATTTGACAACGGGACATTACTGATTCTAGTGTTCAATAGAATACCTCTCACTCCAAAACAAACGACCTAACCCGACCTCCCTTATCGAATTCCACGAACGGCCATTCACTCGGCCACTCAAACTCCCGGCCAGACCTTTCTCAGCGACGAGCAGATACATTTGGCTCCACACGATCTACAGATTCTGGGCACCTGGCAGCACCAGCAAGGTTAAATGCGTTGGGTCGAAAAGACAGCAGTATCAGTGAATCTGGAAGTGCACCGGACAGCTTGCTAGATTTATACGGAAACAGGAGCGGAGTCAACAGCATGGATTATGGCGAAAGGAAACCGCCAGCCGCTGGGGTATATGATGAGGACGACCCAGAACATTCGAGATGGATTCACAGGGACAAACTTGCTCGTATCGAGAGCCAGGAGCTTCAAGCTGCAGGAATTGTTCTCCCACGAACGCGGGCGGCCAGCAAATCGAGTCGACGAGAGAATAGCCGAGATCAGCAAGGCAATGGTCTGAGAAGTGAGCAAGGGGGACAAAAAAGGCAAAGGATTGAGCCACTGCCGGCGGAGGAGGAAACCGAAGAATTCAGCGGGTGGGATCTGCGAACGCCAGAAGAAGTGGCCGATGAACAAAGTCCATATCAGGACATGAGCGGAGGTCTTAAAGGTGTATCGAGGATACCAGTTCTCAAGACGAGCCCACTTCCTATACCCATGGAGCATTTGGAACGGGACACGCCCATGCGAAGAAAACAAAGTAATGGCTGGGTTGGTGAGGAGGAGCCAATATCATATTCCAAATCTCGCGGCCGAAGCCAAAGTATCAAAGTCTTCGAAGACATATCCCCAAACCCTGCAACTCCAACACCCATATCCGCCAAACGGAATGTAACCGATAATTCCCCCACCAAGAAGGTCGTCCCACGAAAAGGTTCTGTTTCTGGAACCAGAGCTTCTTCAGCACCGCAAAGACCCAAAACGAGATCTGGACCAAATCAAAATACTAATCAACGACCACCTACTCGATCTGGTGAACTTAACAATGTGAAGCGTCCGGAAGGCGATCCGCCATGGCTAGCATCAATGTATAAACCCGACCCTCGATTACCACCAGATCAACAACTCCTACCCACGGTTGCCAAACGGTTACAACAAGAACAGTGGGAGAAGGAGGGGAAATTTGGAAATGCCTACGATACATCATTCCGACCTTTAAATGACGAAGCATTCCTCCAACCAGAACCCATACCCCAGACCATCGAAATGGAGGAGCAAAAGCCCGAAGAGCAAGGTACAGAATGGCCTTTGCGAGGTGCTAAAAGTCCAGCCTTGAGCACTGGGAGACCCGGCACGGCAGGTGGCTATTCGACCATGCCCAAAATTACCGGCACGCCTCAAGGTGTCGGTCCGCTCCCGAGCCCGAAGCCCCCAATACAAGCGCAAGAGCCAGCCGAAGAACCCAAGAAAGGAGGTTGCGGATGTTGTGTCATTATGTAGCGGATTGGCTTCTTTCATTTGTGTCATGCACGCATTGCATTCTTGCTTACCTGCCTTTTAATCACCGCTTGCTGGCGTCTGAGCGTCTTTACTTCGCGTACATCCATCATACTTGCTTGCTCGGGCTAGGACCAGCACACCAGTACATTACAGACTCCCTGCCTGGCTTTTCTTTTTTGCTGTTACTGTTACCTTACGACATCACGATCATACTACTTTTCTTTTTTCTTGTTACTACCTACTTGATTCCCCCACGAGGACGCTTGTTGTTTTTGAGAGATTTGGAGTGGGGATGGAAAAGTGGTTGGATTGAATGGATTGGTGGGAGATGACTGTTGTATAGATATTGAAGTGGTACATACCCTGAGTGGAGAATTGAAAATGGAGATCTTGACATATACTTACGGTGCATATTTTCTCTTCTGTTGCGAGAGTCTGGTCGTGGGAAGCGTCATCGTGCAGTTGATTTCACTGTCCTCACCGCCAATTACCTTGCCAACTTCAACATCACAAATCGCTCACCGCACACTCACTCTCACATCCCCGGACTGAGGCTCGACACTTGTGACAGGTTCCCTAAAGGTTCCTCGTCTAGACCCTTCCCTCGTCATCGCTCTCCACATCGACGCCCTCACCCAAGCAAAAGCAGCGGCTGCTAGCGCCCGTCCCTGATATTCAAGGGCTCTAGATCTAGACCCTACTTCTCGTCTTAACTTTCCCTATTAATTCCTTCGTCCCCACGACCAAATGTTCCTCCAAGTATAAATTCAGATAAGATCAGCAACAACCGCTGTCAAAGACTCGTGGCCCCCAAGCTTCCAGACCCCTACTTTTCATCACCACGCATGAGGTTCCCCACCACGCAGAACCGCAAACTGCAAGACCTAAGTCCCACTACTTTAGAAGCCCTGGCATGCTGTCAAATATCTCAGGGTCTATTTCTAGACCCTTACTTTCATCACCACGCATGAAATAAATACCTCGTCCAGTATCAATACAATTCCAGGGTCCTTGTCAAATATTCCACCCTCTACTCTAAATAAATCTAGAAATTCCAGAACACAAAACACCGTCACCTCACTCCACCTTACCCGCAGATCTCCTCCCCTTCACCAATACACAGACCAACCCACCCAAATAATCAAGGCAAAGACCCTGGACCCCTACCAACCAATCCAAGTTCCAATCTTCATTTCCAAAGAAATGGAGCGGAAGCTAGAGTCTCGCTACCGATTTCTGGAACCGGGTTTCTAGGTGCGTTCTAGAGGGGTTCTAGTTTCCCCACCTCACCTCGCTACTGAAGTTGAGGCTAAGGGGGCCGATGCCGATCTACCGAGGGACAAAAATTGACGAGCAGGCGCGATGGTGAGGCTCACTTGAGAGGAAGGGTTTTGGTGGGATGGGGATCGTGAAGTTTGCTTGTGGGTGTATGCGAGGAGGGGAGTTAGGATGAGGGTGGGAAAGGAAGGGCTGGTACAGAGAGATGATGGTCCGTCTGGAGGTGGTAGGTAGTTGAAGAGAAGTTCGATATGTATGGGAATGAGGGTGAAGTTAGGGATCTTGATTTTTGAGTGTTCGTTGCATCTAGATTTTCCACCCGCAAAAGGGATTTAGAGGGCGCGCGATATAGAGGCTCGTGAAGAAACAGGTCAAGATCGTGTCTCTCGAACATCTAGATCTTCCAGCCATCGCAGACGAAAAATTATTCAACTGAGAAACAAGTACCCGATATACATCCTCACCTCTCCCTTCTCTAAGATCGTGCCTCTTTTCTTTATTTTATTTACGTACTCATTTCGTTCAAACGGGTCACTCGACTATTTGACTGCCTGCATGTACTCTAAAATACTTCTAGCTTACAAGAATAGCCGCGATACGGAGCCAACTCCGTTCACCCTCCACCATCGACTTAGTCAGGCACACCATCTGCCAAGAAAAATGATTACCTTTGATTACCTTTAGATTCAGATCTTAGGGCACGATTTTATGTCAGTCCACGAGATCTTAGCTTGATGATCTAGAGTAATCAAAGTAATGTCCACTGCTATTCCGGGAGTTTGGTACCCTAGATCCGCACGGCTAGATCCGCTCTCTTCGTTTTCTCTTCGGGAGTTCTAGGAGTGGGTTTTGGGAGAGATTGTTTTGGGGAGGTCGAGGCGTGAGGGTGGAGTTAATGGGGCCGTTGGAATTACATCATTGAGGATTGCGATGTGGATATTGTTGAGTCTGGAATTCTTTGTAGGAGAGGAATGATATATTTAGCTGTGATGCGGTGTTTGTAAGTCGTGAAGTGCTAATGAGGAAAGGCCGATAGCGGGTTTTGAGGAATGTGGACGGGATGGTTCGTGGTTGGGAGGTCGGTACTTTGATGGAGGAATAGTACTCGAGTATACGGCATTTGTCTTTGCTGAATGTGGCAGTAGAGAAGAGGTTCTAGCTCCTCGAAATCACTTGTGGTTTCACATGCATCCCATATACAATGAAAATAAACTCATCGAAAAAGTGAACTTGGATGAGATACAAACGAATCCCGCACTGTTCCCCGGATCGACAAGTGAGGCGGTTGCTCTCGGCTTCTTATCCGAAAAACACTACCCAGGTATTCTCTTAGGAAAGTTTTCTCGACCTCACGTGCATACATACATATGCAAAGAAAACTTTAAACCTGCATAATCAGCCCGGGATCTAGCTTCGACATCAATCGGGAGAGTCTAGGTAAATGCGGGACGTGTGGGACAGCGAGAGTATACTTTTATGATATGCAATGTGGGACAGTACGAAGTATATACACAATATACTATATGCCGGTGTTTGAAGTGCCTTGACAACCTGAAAGTTGGTATGAAATATTAAGATGATGGGTGTTTTGATCTTCAGGGTTGCAGAATCTATGTATGAAGCATTGACCATGCTAAAATTTATATGGCGAGGGGAGCCTTCAGAGGCTAAAGGTCAATGTATGTGTTCCGAATTCTGATAGGAGAATGTGAGGGTGCAGAATGAAGTATGCATGGTGGAAGTTTAAGAAGGAGCATTGACCGTTTGGTGTGTGAAGGTTTGAGGTGAAGTATGCAGACCCGAACTCTGGTTATGTCTTCCTTTTCTTGAATTTTTCAATTCATTACAAAACTTACAGAATATTAATTCCCGTACCCAAAAAAATGTGAAACCTTTTCCCTTGCTCGATCACAAGCACCATAAACTTAAACTCCATCATCCGGCATCGTCGGGAAATACTTGTACACCGAGGCCGCATTTTCGCATTCAATAATTTGACGAAGACTCATACCGGAAAGCTTAAGAAATTCAAGCATAGCGTCCTATCATCGCGGCAGTCCAATCAAGTCCCTGGCTCTTCTTTTAAGTTTTGAGGTTTGAAGCGACTAGGAATGAATCTGTTCTTGGGTCTGGACCGTGGCGCGGAGAGGCGTTTGCCGTTGCGGGAATGGCGGTTTTGGCTTGCAGACTTGTGTCGGGGTCGGATCACGGCAGTGAAGGTTTTATTTCCTGGTTGGAGTTTGAAGAATGTGAGGAGAGTGAGGAATGAAATTAGTAAAAAGTACGACTTGAAGTAGGAAAGGAATACATACAGTCAGGGCACGGTGTATGATAGGCAACAAAGACATTGTAGTGATGAAGATCGGATACCGGCCTTACGGGAAGAACAACGCGGCTTCGGAATTATATCCGGATACTTCAGAAAGGTTAAATTCTTACCTGCGGAATGGAAGGCTTACAGGTACCTACGGAGGAACTGGAAATAGGGTATGCATGCATTCTAAGCCTCTTTCTTGCACAGTAAGCCTTCGATATGTACCTCTTGTAAACGTAACCGTCGTATCCGCAGCACAGTGCGTATTCGCAATACCTTACTCCAGTCCATGACACCAAAAAGGAAATTCCATAGAAGTCTTACTGTGCCGTGACATCGAAGATCCTTCTCTTCTTCCGCAGGAAAGCGCAGCAAACCCGGCCGGTGATCCGAAACTCGTACTCCCATGCGATGGGAAGCATCCCCACAAAAGCAGTCCCTGGATCGACTCTAAGTTTCCGCACATAAGAAAACCAAAAAAGTGGAAATTAAAAGCAGAGGAATTGCTGCCCTATAGACCCGTGAACAACCTTCTCCTATGGATTTAGAGTTTATAAGTACAGAGTGCGGACGCGTAGACCTAGAGCTGGATCTCGATGAGCAGGCGGCGTTCACGATGGCTGTATGGACATGTCTCGAACTGGTACTTCGTTAGATCCCGCTTTTGGGCTGCACGAAGGTTGATTGGGCTGCGGCTAGGGCCTTATGGACGGAGAGTCGGAGTTTCGTTTCGATTTTGGGTGGGTGGGTTTGGGCTCTTGAGCGTTTTTTTGGCAGTGGCTTGGTCTGGTCTGAGCGCGCGGCCTTGTGAGTAAGAGGGTGAGATGGGAGTAGCGCATATAATCTTGGGACCGCCCGTTTTCTGGGGGAGAAGGGAATTGTTTGGTACAGAGGAATTGATTGTTTTATTTTTGTATCAAGGTACGATAACTTCATTCGACACATTTGCACATTTGTGTGTTGTTTTCGAAGCAGCCACCCGTATGCAACCCCAGCTCGCAGCATCACTTTGATCACTGCCTCCCAATACGACGCCTCACCACGCACGAAATATACAGCCATCACCAATCATTACCGGCCATCACCGCTACTCTGCATTGATACCTATTCGTCCATTTTTCAACGCGTCAACGAAAACACCAAGAACAAAGAACAAAGGACACGCGCCCAAGTGGCAAATACTTCGTCGCTCTCGTTTCATCCGATACCGTCGGCAAAGATCTTCGACCCCCCTTCCGCTTCTTTCCACCCCTCGCTCCAGATCGAGGGCCCACCTTTCGCTGCGATCGGATTTTGAGAAGTGCATCGGAAACTCGTCGCGACCTGTCACTGGCTGCATCGTAGTTCTGGTCGCTCTCCCCGCTTGATCTTGCCCTGGTACATAATTTAAAGCTGGTGCAGCTGGACTGGTCGCCTGGATCGCAGGATTGGATACTAGGTAACTTGGACAAGAGAGTGAGAGTGGTGACACGGCACGACTTGGCTTGACACTGCAGGAGGGACACACACAGAGAGAGACGGCATTTTAGGTTCTGCATGCTGCCACGGTATTGACATTACCATTACCATTACCATTATCACTACCACTACAAGTACCAATCATCCATATTTGGGCCAGCCGCCCCCTCTCTCCATTCCTCCCTTCTTTCACTCCACATCCACTACATACACCAAAGTAGAAATCACTAGATTTCTACTCGACTTACTTCCGCCGAGTCATTGAACAACTCGCACATCTCCATACCTCGATATAAGACAATGTCTTCCCACTACTACGCCGACGGCTCCTACTCATCTTCTCACCGCGCCCACCGCCCTCAACCACAAACAAACCCCAATTACAGTCAACGAACATCCTCTTCCTCCGACAGTTCCTCCTCCTCCTCCTCCTCCTCCTCCGCATCATCATCTTACTACGATTCCTCCTACGCCCAACGCTACTCCATGGACTCCTCCTCCCAGCAATCGCTCCCGCGCGTCGAAACACTACGGTGTTCGCGCTGCGCAAAGTGCGTCGAGACAGTGGTAGCTACAGCACGAGGCGGCAATGGGGAACTTAGGAGAGTGAGCTCTGATGATGCGAGTGCGAGCGGCATGGTACGGTTTGGACACAATTTGTACTATTGCGAGAGATGTGCGAGAATGGTGGGGTATAAATGAGGGGTTCGTTGGGGAGAATCAGGAACAACAGCACTGGTATGGATACACGGAGGAATCTGTGATGAGAGGAACAAGGACTACGGGATTTCACGACGATGAGAGGGCGTTTACGACGGACGAGAAGCACGAGAGTGAAGGCATTCAGAGATACCTCATACCTACCTACCAACCCTATTCACACCAAACTCGCATACCCCACAAAGATTTACCAACACCACTTTCGAAAGTGATACAGGAAGCTTAATTCAACGATATACCAAAAATATCTTCCTTCACCACCACAAGTCGCACATCAACACTGCCTCAAAATGAAACAGCAAGCAGTGCAACGTCGCAAGAGCAGGGGCCAGCCGGACTTCCAAGTTCGGTGTTCCCTTCTGGCATATCCAAGGATATGCACGCTGCACGCATGCCCCACCACCCGCACCTGTCACTCTCTATTGGTGGGGCTGTCGCTGTCACTGCATTGCATGCGGGGAATATTATCTAGAGGTGTATGAACGCCTCTTTGGGGCTTCATGATGTCATTGGGGTCTGAAATGGGTTGCTGTCGTTGCTTCTGGGTAGCAATACAGCGGCTTTGGTTTTGGGGTGCGGGTTATGGGGGCTTTGCCTTTGAGATTGAGGCGGGGTGCAGGACTGCAGGGAATGTATAACGAACGATCAATTTTCTTCATTTACAAGTTTGAGCGAGTGAGCGATTTAGCGTTGTTTCGTGTTCTTTCCTTCTATTTTTAGGGATGTCTTGTTAAGTTAAGCTTCATGTATGATACCAATTACCAGGGAACTCAGCCGGTCTGTACGTTTATTACAAGATAAGATATTCAACCTCGTATTATCCTATCAACCTTCACTTTTCTTTCTTTAAACCCTTGCCTTGTGGTGAGATGTGATTGTGATTGTGACTTCGCCTTGCCCTTCAATTTTCTGGCAGATATGGGAACCTTGTCCCTGCTTGACGCCCTGCCCAACGACGCCCAAATATTGTGGTAGTACCACCACCGTTGTACTATTCGTTCTCGTCAAATTAAACTCTCGGGGCTGAGCTTGTTGTTTGATCGGCATGGAAATACTCTATCTTGAGGCAAAAAGAACCCCAGATCAATATGTCCTTTCCCAGGGCTTGCCTTGTTTCAATCGTTGGGTGGTATTGTGTTTCGTTGATGTAGCAACTCGGTGTTGAAGGAAGTCTCCTTCCTTCCTTCTTTACTGAGTGGGAAATGGGTGAGGTGGTATTGGACCCCAAGCACAAAGACCGTCGGCAGTGAGAGGAGTTATGTGTAAGGTACAGTACAGGTTCCTAGATCTGTGCCCGCCGCCCGGTGAGGTAATGACAATGCCAATGCCACTGCATCCATTCATCAAGTGTGTTTTCTCATTTGCCTTTGATCATCACCATAAATCCTCGTATTCAGGACGCCCCCATATGCTACGCTCAAGTGACACTGGGAAGGCCCTTTAGTTTCATGTAGAGATGTCTGGGTTGGGAAGGTAGGTAGTATTTCATCTTTGCCCACGCTTACCTTCGGAAGCAGACGGGAGTTTTGGTTCTAGAGAAAAGGATGCAGAGATGCCTTCATGTAGAGATGCCTGGGTTGGGAAGGTAGGTAAGTTATGTAATATTTCCCTTCGTCAGCAGACAGAAATTTTTGTTCTAGAGAACGGATGAAGAGAATGCTTCATGTATTCGACCTCGAATGGGGAAGGTAGGTAATATATCTTCACGTATCTTCATGCAGACTCTACTTTCCAATGCCGACACCGGAACCCCCCAAGTCACATTCTCACTGCGGCACCTCGGCACTCCCGCGGCACTTCCCTTTAAGTATCAGATCTACATCCGCCCGCCTATCCCGGCCGCACATCACCCCAAAACCCCATTATTCCCAGGCATCTCACGTGAAATCTCCCCCCTCAATTTATTTTTTTCCCAAGCGAAGGGGGAAAAAAGTTTTTTTGTTGCACATCGCGAAGAAAAGATGGCTTGAAGCTAGATGGGGGATGGGGTAATGATTTACGGTGTTAGGTTGGGGTGAGGGGACTAGTGTCTGTGCTTTATTGGGTGAGGCGCTAGGGAGGCGGAGGCGTCGATCACTGAGTTTATTTTTTGATGCTGTGAGGTTTGTTTGAGTGGTCAGGTGGTTGGGTTTGTGAGGTGTGGAAAAGTTCCGTGTTGTTCTTGATATTGGGAGTTTTCTTTCTTGTGGTTTGAGAGAGGTTGGTAGGTGACTGTGCTAAGAGGGGTTTGAACAGGAAGGCGAAGTGGTGGAATCGTAATTTTGGGATGGGGGTTTGCGATGAGTGGTGAAGGAATTGGTAGGGAGAAGAAGGATGGGGATGGTAGGGGCATCAGTTGTGCTGTTGCTTTTCATTTGTGAGGCCTTCACAGCCGGGGAGAAGGTGGATAGCAGGTTGGTTTGAATGAGGGACTTGGGATGAGGAGGAAGAGCGATATAGGGAGAAATGCCTGGGCGAGGTGAAGAGACGATGTGCGGTGTGTATGTCGCTATTTCTAGCCGGCACTTGGGGACGTCTTCAGGAATTTGAGAGCTCAAATGTTGCCCATTTCACTGCTTTTACAGATGCATAAGGGTATATGGGGCAGACTCGGTGAGCGATGAAGAATCGGAATGTCCAGTGGATATATTACCAAGTTGTCCACTCACGAAGATACCGTTTTTCCTGTCTTTGGTTTGAAATGTCTATTGTTTAGTATAGCAGAGAATCACTATTTATATCTTTCAATGAGAAAGGGTGCCTTGCGTATGGCTTACCTTTTTATATTTAGGCTATCTTAGATCCACTTCCCCAGTTCATCATTCGGAAGTTTCCTATCGTGCATACGAGAATATGGTATGCAAATTTCGAAGGTGAATAGGAAATAGGAGCACGTTCTTTGCAAGTGATCCAATTGAAGGCAGTATACGAGTCAAGATGGCCAGCTTTCTTTGACTACTCAATGTCACATAGGCTCGTTCTCAGATTGGTTCGGCAGCGGTCACAATTTACTTCCTTTTTTCTTGCTTTCTTCTATCGTAAAGATTTCGAGGGACGTTGATGCCTTCCTGGCAATTTGAACTTTCCTGCATCCTTCCAAAGCTTGAACGACTTTTTGGTGATGCCATATCCGAATGCGTACTGCTTCCAATCATCCGGCATGCGTATGGAGTCGAAGCTTAACAGCGAATACGACGGAGGAAAAGATTTTCAGTTGGTGCCAGATCCGCGGGGTAGGCATGCATTAATACATTGTAGGTCGGAGTTAAGACGGATATGTCTTCTCTCACCTGATGGCGGGGTTAATGTTTCCACGGAGTCCGGACACACATATATCCAAAGTATATATAAATTCTGCTATCAATCAGTTTCATATTCTTATTCCGCAATCATACAGTAAGCCCAATCGCTGACACTTCCAACCCCAAAATTCCTCACTCTACCAACACCGTCAACAAAATGACAGGCACTACCTACCCCTCCTTCAACGACAAGACAGAAGCACTAGAAGTCGCTTCTAAATTCCCCGATCAGATAAAAGGGAAGACCATCCTGATCACAGGCGTAAACCTTAAAGGAATCGGGTTCACAACCGCAGAAGCATTGGTAAGTCCCTCCTTCCTTCCCACCCACGCACCCACACCCTAACAACCTTCAGGCCTCCCAATCCCCAAGCAACCTCATCCTAGCTGGCCGCTCCCTCCCCCGAATCCAAGAATGCATCACCGCCCTCCGCACCACCTACCCAACCCCAACCTACCATCCCCTAATCCTCAACCTCTCCTCCCAAGCCTCAGTCCGAAAGGCAGCTACTGAAGTCCTCTCCTGGACCTCCATCCCAAAACTCGACATCCTAATCAACAATGCAGCCCTGATGAATATCCCCGAGCTCACCTTAAGTCCCGAAAACATAGAAATCCAATTCGCCACAAACCACATCGGGCATTTCCTCCTCACCAATTTGCTTATGTCGAAATTATTGAAATCCACGGCTCCCAGAGTGATTAACGTCACCAGCCTCAGTCCGACAGTAGCAGGAATTCGCTGGTCCGACATCAATTTCCAAAAACGCAATAATACCTTACCGAAAGACGAACAACCGCCTTACGAAATGCACCGTGCGTGGGGGACTCCGGACCCAGAAAACGCTTCTTATATCCCGCTTGAGGGGTACAACCAATCCAAAGTAGCCAACGTGCTTTTCTCCATCGGCCTCACCAAACGCCTGTACTCCAAACATAATTTACTTAGTCTGGCGGTTCATCCGGGGGTGATTCAGACGGAGTTGAGTCGGTATGCGAAGCAGGAGACGTTGGATGCTATTCAGGGGATGCGGGAGAGGCGGGTGTTTGAGGAGAAGACGCTGGGGCAGGGGGCGAGTACGAGTGTTGTGGCGGCGGTGGATCCGGCGTTGGGGGCTTTTGAGGGGGAGAGGAATTTGGGGGTTTATTTGTTGGATTGTGCGGTTTGTGATAAGGCTGATGTGAGGGCGGTTAGTGGTGAGGGCGCGGAGAGGTTGTGGGGGGTTAGTGAGGGGTTGGTGGGGGAGAAGTTTGTGTGGTGATGTGTGTGAGGGTAGAATTGATGAGGGATGTGAGGGGAGAATGAGTGCGCTGGAAAAAGGAAGAAATTCTGCTGGCAGAGAGAAGAGAGAGGGGCTTGGAAATGAAGATGTTATCAACTATCCGAAGTCAACAACCTTGATACCTCGCAACAGTTAACTTGAGGAGACTTGAGTTTTGAACATTGTAGATATTTAGACTTGTAGTTGAAACAAAGCTCTCCTTCTTGGGAGACTTCTATAGAATACCAATGACGGCCATGTGGACTTTTCACTCAAGAGAAATACCCGATCCTAGTAAAGACAGAGACCCAAGCCGTGGCACGAGGGGAAAGTGTCGACGGTTGTCGGCCGCTTGGCCGAGAAGCTTGCTCTCTTTAGTACCCGTTCCTAGATCTGAGTTGGAAGTGGAGGTTTCTGATGAGTCCCTACTGTGCGGTGCCATGTGAGCCTCCACTGTTGTATAGGGACGCTGGCGCCCATCGCTGGTGGGACGGGCTTTTGAAAATATGTTGCACGTGATCCACCGGAGGATTTATTAAGCCATGATGTTCCGTTAAGGTCACGGAACGGTTGGGATATATCGAATGTTCAAGCAAACAGACGTAGATTTATCAGGGGAAACACGTGCTTCCTGATCGGGCAATTTTTCGTACCTGACGCGCTAGAACTACCTCGTACTGCGAGGAAAAGGAGGCGGGGCAGCTGGCGGGACTGTGCACCCTACAGAATCTCTGCCACCCGCCCCAGTAACGACGAGATGATATGATTCTTGAGACGATTTTTGAAGCAGGTCGCTCTTGTCAAAATTAGCTTTGTTCTAAATAAGGAAAGTTCCGGCTCAAGACTATTTACGTACAACTACACCCAATTCTTCTTGAAATGCTTCATTTCCATCCTGTACTCCGAAAACTCCTAGGCGTCTGGTATTCAGAGCCCTCCATATATACAATACAACGCCAGTATAGCCTGTGCCCCCCTTATTCTTCCTTATGTTGCACCTCCGCCCACCGTGTTGCCTTGTGCAGCTGTGCATTTATCGCAGCATCTACCATGCTCTGGAACGCATCATCTTTGATATCAACCCACTCTCCTAGTTGCCAGTCGGCTCCTTCTGTTACCAAATCTTCCTTGGGTCTTTCCTCGGGGAAGACCGTGAAGTAGTTGAGATTCCTCAGTTTAGCTAAGTGCCGAAAGCCATAATACTTTACACCGGGAGCCTGGATCTCTGCCACGCTTGATTCTTCTGGCAGCCAGAACATGTGCGTCATTCCAGCTCCAACCAGGCCCAGGAGCACATCCGTGTTTCGTACTATCTTGACTTGGTCCAACAGCTTTGTTGATGCAAAGTCGATCATCTGGAATTTGACTTGGGGCCAGCGAGCCTGTGCCTTCTCGACAAGCTTGTCCTGATTCCTGAGTTTTCTGGTTCCTTTTCGGTCGATGATCGTGACCACTGTTTGTCCGTCTTTGTCGACTTTATCGTCCGCGTCGAGACCAAGGTGGCGATAGAGGCGTCTCAAAAAGGCATTGATGAGGAACGGGTCGTGGCAATTTCCTTCTGACCAAGTGTACTCCCAAAACGGAGAAGTACTTTCCTCGAGCGGAAGAATTACGTTCCCAAGACACTGCGGAGGTAGATCTTTCTGGTAGAGGGGTTCGTTTCCGGTAACCATCTTCCACCAGGCATCCACTTCCAACTGGGTCCCCCTATCATATTCGGTGAATACGACTCGCACGTTAGGGATGTCACTCTCCTTCAGATACGGTGCATTGGTTGCTGGGTTGATGGCCATTTTCAAAACATCGAGTGTGACCATGGATTGCCAGACCTCCAGCATTCTGTGCCAGAAGTTGGGGTGATTCTCTCTCTTCACCAGAAGTGTCCAATTTCCATCGTTGTGCTCTGCGTCGCAGAGATTTGCTCCACTGGCGACGTTTTCTGCCTTGGTGTTGATATCCCACTGCTCCAGGTGGCACTTAACGCTTGTGTCATAAAATCCACGACCCATATCATCCACATTGAGCACATCCTGGAGAGCAGGTGTATGGACTTTCTCTTCGGTGAAATTACGCATGTTGCAATGCATAGCCGTATGTTTCAGTCCTTCACCACGCGTCATGTCGAGGAGAACACCTCTTCCCACACAAAACGATTCCTTCCTGTGTGTGCGGAAGCATTCAAATTTCGAAAGTGATTCCGGCTCGCAGTATTCGATGTGGTGAGAAGCCATGTGTTCGAAATATTTCGAGCCGTAAAGCTTTGGGCACTCATCATCTGCCTTATATATGGGAAGGTAGTCGGTGGGCACTGCGATGGCCGGCGTTGTCAATGCCACAGAATAGAAAGTTGGCGCTGGCGATGTCGAAGACACATGCTTGTTCTGGTTGCCCTTATAAGTAGTGGTGCTTCCACCTTCTTTCCCATGATCTGGCTGTATTTTGATCGGGACGTTCTTAACACTGGTGTCGGCTTCATATTTTCCCCCAGCTACATTGCCAGCTGGTGTCCGAAGCGGTTCCGATAGGTAGGCAAGATCCCGGTAGGTGTAGGCCAGGATCAAGATAGCAACTAAGAAAGGAACCAGCCGGAATGAATAACGGCCATAGGCGATGGCGGGAGGCATCTTTTCAGTTCACGAAATATGGACAGCGTTGAGACATGAGGTTGAAGTAAAGAATTTATCTATCGCAAAAGGAGACGCAGGAAGGGAGAAGAAAAGGGATTCTCGGGTAAGAGATTAGGTATTGGTGCCCTGCCATCGCCGGCCGCAGTCAGCATGCATACTCAAAGCCTCGTACGACGTAAATTTATGTCAGAATCTTCCCGCCTGTTACGACTCTGTTAGGTAAGGTTAGTTGCTCTCACTACGTTTGGCTATAAATATGCGGGCATTAGCATCCAGTAACACCACCGTATTTTGACAGCGTACGATCAGCCCACCTCGTGGCGGTCCAACAGGCGTCCCACAGCTACGCTGCGCCTCTAAATTTAGATACAGTGTCTTTATTGTCAAATGGAATGGCCGCGCTCGCACATATGCAAATTACAAGGTTGCAAATCTTCCGAGTTGGTTGGTTGTTTTATACCAGCGGCTCATATTCCTATTTTCCTGTTCCTTCCTTATGCCTTCTTCATTCTCATTTCCATTCATTATATATGCTGGCGTCGATCGTTTTAGTTTGAATTTGTCCCTCCCACGAAGCTATTGCCTTTCAGTGGGTTTGATCTTATTGATCACTTAAATTGACGACTGTTTCAGGCGCTCAGCCCGCTGGAGCCCTCATCGACTGTAAATTGGAGAGCTACAGTATGAACGACGGCTTGCGAGTTTCAAAGTATCGCCCTGGCTTCAATTCAGCTGTTTGCGCAAAAAGAAGTTGAACGTACTCCTTCCAACCTGTCAAATGTAAGGCTTCCCAATTTCCCCAACATTGAAATCTCAAGACTAAAAGCTTCAACAGGGCCTCCCATTTCCTGGAGACTTTGCCATTTATTCCCTTTTGACTTCTCACCTTGACACTCAACGATGTATCTGTCTTCGTTAAGAAATATTTCGGGGTGAGCGCTGCACCAGTTTGGGTGATGGAGGATTCGGACTCGAAACATGCTGCGGCAAGCATGGAATCAAGTTGATTCGATGCCACTTGTCGATTCGATATCAGTCGTCAAGATCAACAATTCAGCACGTTGAATGTGGAAGAGCGCTGAACACGCTCCGTGAAGATGATCCCTCATCTTTTCCAAACATACGATCCAAATTTTCATGTGGGCTACCGAAGAAGTCTCGTTCCAAGGCCAATCAGCTGCAAGAACGAGCCACCCGTATATGCAGGGCTTCGGATTCGGCCAGAAATCGATAAGACAAGTGCTTATTTCGGGAGCCAAGCCGTTCAAGCTCCGCGATCACTCAGCCTCAAATGCGTGACTTCGGACTTGAATTTGGTGTTTTGCTTTGTATTATTCATCTCGTTTTGCCCAGCAATAAATGAGGCTTTAAAGTATTTCTGCTCATCAATACCGAATACAATAGTCGCTGTCCCGCTGAGGCTGAGGCTGAGCACGGTGGTACGACTTTTCATTTCGTGCACGGTGGTTGAGCACTTTCCACAATTTAAGGTAACCCCTGCTGCGTTGCCGTTGTGGCACAATAGTGGAGATAATCCGACAGATCGGGACACTCGGATGTAACCATCTGATTACCCCTTGTACCCCTATTCTGAAGCGCTGGAGCATCCGGCTGAGGTCGTCCAAAGTCGACGATTGTCGGGATGTCAACTCCTACTCGTTGACAAGTTTCAGGAGAAAGATCCAGCCGACTGCGGTCACGATTTTTGATCACGATTTGAGAGGCGGTGCTGCCGAATTGGAGGTATCTTGATTATGCGAGGAACGCGTCTCATCCGCATCCTCCGATTTGCGCGTTTGATCCTTTCCGATGAGTATCCCACTTCGCCTGCGATTAGGAAGAGGCTGTTGAAAATAGAACTTTCGTTTTTCGATTGATCGATCCTTCGTCTGTATTTTTTCCTTGTATTGAATAATTTTGAGCGACAGTGTTTTAGAATCAAAATATGCCAGACACACTGGGAGGTTCACATTTTCATCGGACCTACCTAGGTAGGGTGGACGTGGCTGGTTTCTGTACGCATTTTCCCACCAAAGTCTCCAGGAATCGAACCCCATATTTTTGCGAAACAAACGCCAGAGAAACCACACAAATCTGGTTATTCCTCCCATTTCGCACCTTTAGAAACCAATTCCGACACCAAAGCAGGCGTATCAAAAGTCGGCATCCAAATATCCGTCTTGTAAAGTCCACAGACCCAATCCCTCTCCTTGAGAAGCACGCCATCAACAAAAGTCTCTGACATCCATGCGGCAGCCTTTTTCTGTGCTACCTCCCACTTGAAAGTTGTCCATATAATTAATCCCTTTGCTCTCAACCTCTCCCACTGGGCTCCCTTCAGACCCATCAACTTCGTCGCCCCAACTAGGGTCCAAGACCGTTCGGAGACCAGTCATGATGGCCTTGAGACCTGGTTTGCCGAGTGGTGCAGTAATAGACGTGTCTATGAAGATGAGTGCTAAAGACGACGACAGAGCTTGGTTGGCGAAGTATGAAGGCAAAGGTGTACTAGTGGATGCTGCTGATGTCTGATGCGAGCGGCGAGGTGACTTCAAATGGAAGCAGAGGCTGGGAGAGGGCTCCGAAAGCCAGTGTGAAGCGTATCCAAGAGAGTCCGATTTAGTGGCGACAAGATGATCTCATGGACTAAATACGAGTCCTGTTTGAAAGGTAACGTCCCGCGAAAGAACAGACCATAGAAGCATCTGGTGATAGTACTACGTGGAAGAAAGTCTGGGTAGGTATGAGGTTCAACAGCTGACTATGCGTAATAGGTGTAGTCTTTCATCGGCTCCGGACGTTCTTGTTCTCTCTGATCATAACGAGGGCCTGGTCCAGTTGATGTAACATCTTGTCGTATGTGATGAGCTGGTACTCGGAAAGATAGTCCTTAACGATGTTGAAGGATCTCGAATTACGCAGGCAACAATCTTTTACCAAGAGAAGTGGACATTTTCGGCATAGAGGCATCGCACACAGGAAGGTCGATAGAAGCCCACCGATATAATCACTGAAATACTGTCAGTGATGTTTGAGACAGGCATGGTCAAAGACTCACGGAAAGCTGCTGGGATGAACTCTGTCGTACTGAAGGGTCTTGCCATTTGGCAGCTAGTTCGGCGAATGTCAAACCTTCACCTTCAGTTTCAATTTCATCTCGAAGATACTGTTGCCATAAATTTTCTTCGGTGAGTGTCAAAACTCCACCTCCGTTTTCATTTTCATCTCCGTCGTCGGTCGAGATGTATCGGACGCGTTTTTTTCTCTCATCATCAACCGTGGCCTGCGGTTCGACGTTTTGTATCCCTCGAACTCGCAGGTCTCGTTGGGCAGCTTGGGCGGCGGATTCTGGCAAATATACACCGAGTTCTTCTCTCAAATCAGGCGCATCCGCAAACAGATGTGTTATTTGGACATAAACGTCTGGAATAGGTTTTGATACTCGTTGGTAAGTTCGCATTATCTTGAGGAATTGTTCAAGGACTTCACGTCTGTTTTGATATCGAGTCTACCAAATAATTAGCTGCGTCATAGCGCGGATTCGTTGGAATTTCCTTGAATCGGTTTAGGTATGCCACAGCTTGGCAATGCTCTAAAGGCTCTCGCTTGTGTATTGTAGGACCGGCGATGGTAGGAATACTGACAGGATTTCTTATGAGGTTAGATATGCATATCTAATCGGCGACTTCCTTGGTTTACTTACAGTTTTTGCAGTATGTCCTCTATCAACTTGACGTTTTTGAAGCAGTCGAGATACTCTTCAGAAGTCGAGACCTTTCCCCCCCGGTCTTTGAGGTTCTCAGACCGGAATAAATCTTTGCTGGTAGCGTCACCTCCTAAATCGATATCAGACAGAAAGAAATCGAGTTTCCGCTTTTTCTTCGAGTGGTCAAACCAGACGGTGCAGCGTTCACTTTCAAGGACACATGTTAGCCACAAAAACTTCGTTCGCATCAAGTTCACAGCGAGGTCAAACATACCAGACACGTCCACCTCCAGGTGCAGCTGTTGTTAGAGTTGAGCCGCACCTCGGCATCGGGCACATTTCGTCAGTGTAAACTTTGTTCGCCGGCTTGTCCATCAATATTGCCATAATTATGGAAGAGCCAGGCCGTACCCGTACGTTCTCCGAAATGACAACTTGACTGTCCTTGGCACTGAATATTTCATAATTACCTGCTTGGACTCTCGACGACCCAGGCCCTTCAAGGAATCGATGCTTGATGATTACATTGAGGAGTTCGAAGTCGTACTCTGAAGGAACTAGGAATTTGAAACCAAGGGCGTCTTCCACGATAAGCGGGTCTTGGAAGTAGGTCCACTTGGCATTAGGGGTGGCTAGAGATCCTCTAATTTCGAGGACGACTCCGTAAATCTGTTGAGTTGAAACACTGTATTGCAATTTCCAAGTCAGCTTGTATCCCCAGAGAGGTCGCATCGAGTGATTTGCATACCAGACTTTCGCAACCATCTCGCCTAGAGATTTCAGTGACGAACCAATCTCTCCGCTAACCATGCCAAATAGCGTCGTGAGTATCTGATTGGCATTCTGCACCGCAGCAGTCTGCTTTATTATACTATCTTTGATCCATTGCATCAGCGACCTTGTATTATCCAACCTTTCTCGAATATGCAGTTGATCCAGCTCCCCCTTTTCAAATGCAAGATTCATTTTTTCCAATCCATGCTCTGCCAGTAATATATTGATCGTCCCAATATGTATATTCAAGTAGCTCTGCAAATTTTTTATTTCGTCCTTCTCTCCAAATGCCCATCGCACCTTATCTGCCGTCTTCTTGAAAGTATTTGCTCCACCCCACATGCCCAAAGCCTTATCATATTTCTTTATTTTACCTAAGAATTGTTCGAGAGGCCGCTGACAGCTCAGCGCCGCGTATTTTATCGACTCGAGATTCGCAGAGGCGCCATTTGTCGGCAATTTATCGAGATGCTTCAACGCATGGTCAAGGGACTCGAGCTCTCGAAGTAGCTCCTGGTATTCGGACTTCGAGCCACCGGCTTCGCGTAGGCTATTGGTGATATCTGCGATAAGCTTTCCTACGGCGAGAAAGTCTCCGACAGAGAAGCCAAAAGACATTGCCAAGTTCCGCGCTAGTGAGTAAATTGCTTCAAAGAGAGGACATATGTATGTTGAGGTCAGAGAACTGCGAGCTTCAGCTGCTAGAATATGGACGCGAGGACGTTGCTGATGCATAGCCACGATCGAGGGGTCACCAGGATGTGCCTCGTCAGCCACAGCTGCAGGGCGCGCTTAATCAGTGACAAACCACGAGAAATAATATTCGTCGACTCCTTAGACATTAAATCCACAAGAGTAGGGCCAGTGCCTTGATTAATCTTACGAGACTTGTAAAGAAACATTTCTTCCTTCTCGGAGAGTTGTAGCCGTGGGCGAATGCCCCGCGTCTACTTTCGGATGCCATGCTATCCTTCTCTGTGAGTATAGGAAGGCTTCACAGCAAGAAATCAGCTACTTAAATTGCTGCCGCTTTTGAGTCAACGACCCCTTTCCTGTGCAGAATGAAAGAAGAAGTTGATGGCCTGGGAAAGTCAGTGTGTGGAACCTCGCAACCGCGCGTTATTAGCGACGCGAAGCAATTCACGGTATCACGTGCAAATGGAAAGGGGCTCCTCATATGGCATTGGAAAGTATATGTGTAGAACTGAGTAGTCAGAGACTCAGAACTAGAGAGGGGAAAGGGCAACTGAAGAGTGCAGATGATAGATTGTTGGTGCTTTAAGAAGGCGGTGACATTCTTGGTTGATTTGACATGTCCTAGGTACGCATTTGTATTTCTAGTTTATATTTAACTTTTATCGATGGTCTGCAATTATTTGTTCTAATAAGAATTTCTATTTTTTGTGCTTGGCTTAGCCAAATAGAACCTTAGCTAAATGCCTTTTTGCATCCTCTGGCTCCCACTCAACGAATTTACACTCTTTTGTTTCCTCCATCTTCCATTCCACGAAAGTTTCCACGGCGTTTTTCTCAGCCTCACTTAAAAGATGCAGCCTTGTTTTCTACAGCTCATCCTTAGGAACTTCATTCTGTCTGATTCCAAAGAATCTTTCGTCCAAGTATTTCCAGAAGATAGTGTCAAACATCCAACTCTTCCTCGCTGCATAAGTTAGACATGTACGTCGACAACGGGACTTCCATGCTCCTCTCTTTGGACTCCGTGGATGCTTCAGCTTGCCGCATAGCTGCTAACCAAAGTTTCATGCGTGGCTCATAGAAGTTAACCCAATCGTCAATGCCATTTCCCCACATATCTGGCGCATCGAGGACCAACCACCATGGCGGATCAAGGGAGAATTGACTAGGAGCAGTATACGTGAATTCCCAGTCAATGATAGCGGCAATATTGTCAGTGTCGTCAAGAAGAAAGTTGCCTGGTCGTAGCTCGTCGCAACAGAGCCGAAAAGAGTCCGCATTTGGCGATGCGGGCGAAGAAATTGTGCTCATGGTCTTGGATTGTGCTGACCAGTCGTCCTCTTTGAAACCAAAGGTTGAAATTTTGCCCTCCCTTGTAAGCCTGCAGAAGAGTTGGCGAGCGACATATTTGTTTCTGCAGTCATCTGCTGAGATAACAAGGTCGTTATACTGAAAAACAAACTGAGCTAAATGCATATCTACGAGCTCGGTATACTATTCGTCGACTATCCCAAATATCTTCTCCCTTGAAGGAATATCGAGGATAAAATACATGTCAGTTGAAGCATATCGTTGATGTCACAGATGATCGGGCACGCAGCAACGGAAAAGGAACCTTCGCTGGACTCGACCAAGGACCCAATACAAGAAAAAGTATACTGCCAAAGCTCGAGCAAGCAACTCGCCACCTTTCTGTAAAATTCTTCGAGAAAATCCTCTGAAATATTAGGGTCCAAAACAAATGGTTTACTATTATCGTCATTAGTGGCGTTGAAAACAAACGCCATGGAGTAATAATATTCGATATACTTGATGATCAGGTAATATCCTAGTTCAGAAATATTTCTCTGAAAAAATACTGGCACAATTGGGATTTGTGTTTGCTTTTCAATATAGTTGGCAATTGAAGCCTCAATCAAGGTCTTCTCCTCAGGGAATTGGGCCCAGCAGGATATAGGCCTTCGAACTATGATCTCGAAGGAAAACCCTTCGACTTGTAATCTATATACAATATTGAAGCCGCCAATGTTCATGGGAGTAACCCAGGTTGCAGGACTATCAAACTTTTCCGTTGCCAATACCTCCACAAGGCGGACGGCAGATGTCTTCTGTCGCATCTCTAACTGCACTTTGTCCCATTCCTCGTCGTTATTATCCCATATTAGGTTATCATAGTCTTCTCAAAGTTCTGGTACAATTCACGCTAATTATAATTTTGTTTTGAATAGCGGTGACTGGGGAAGGAGGAGGAGTGAGACTTTGAAACCTCGCTAGCGACGCTTTCCAATACGGTAGCACGTGCACTCCAGTAGCTAGGATTAAAACCGGGGAAACCACCGTGAGATCGTAGAGAGATCCGTCGTAGTGTCAAACGTCCAGCTCTTATTAGATGATCGACTCAGGGGAGATTGGTGGAAAACTTTCGCAGCTGGAGACGCTCAAGTCCGAGTTAATTCGATATGTCTGGCCATCTTGTTGACGTGCAAGAGCCGTTACAGGCCCAGGAGTCATCTCAAAATCCTCGGGAGGTACAACGCTGTCTGGTGTTCTATCCCTGGATTTGCAAAGCGCTATTCCATCGGAAATACATAACGCCGTATCGATTACAAGAAGGATGATGGTACTGATGAGGGTATATTTCAGTCGCCAGTCTATTTTGTTTTTCTCCGTGTCATTGTCTGGTGTATGTATCGTAGTACTGTTCGAAGCGTTCTGCTGCAATTCTGGACTAGTAACATTCGGAATTTGACATGATACAAGGTCGATAAACGTTGCAACACAGATTATGGCACAAACCGCGCATCTCCATACTCGGTGTTTCCGCGGAAAATCTCGCGGGTTCCTGCGCGATGATATTTCGAAGCCGCCCAACAGCCAGAGCGATCCTACCCATAGACCACATAGGAACTATACAATATGAGCAAACATATAGATAGATACCATGGTCAAGCATACCAAAAATAGCTCATACCAAAATGAAAAGCCTTTGCCGGTTTTCTGCTTTGCAATCAGTGTATAAAATTTAAGTAGTTGAATTGAGTAGAGGCCGTAGCTCAACTCAATTCAAGCGTTTTTGAAGCTCATTCAAAACCACTTAAATATAATTTAAATATAATTTAAATATAATTTAAGTTGTTTCTCACGTAGGTGGCGTAGTAGCAATTAATAGGAATTGTACAATTAAAATTGCCGAACTGCTAGAAATAACCTCGGCCGTTCCGAAACTTAATTTAATTTAATAAAATATTATATTTATCGTTTGGCCGATAAAAAACCCCGAGATCCGATTTTTAATTATTATCGATTTATAATAATTTATAAAATTATATAAAAAATTATTAAAAATATAAAAAAATTAAAAATCAATAATTTAAAATTAGAATTTAATTTTTAATTATTTGAAATCTAAAATTATTTAATTTTGATACAAATTTATTATAAAAATAATAAATTTTCTCGATTATTCGATTATTTTTTAATATTTAAAAAATTATATTAAATTAATATTTTATTTTATAAAAAATTTTTTATTTATAAATTTATTTTAAATATTTTAATTTAAATTTTTTTATAAATTTTTTTTAAAAAATAATTTTAATTATATTTTAGATTTTATCGAAAAATAATCGAAATTATTTAAAAAATATTATTTATTAAAATTTTTTGATTTTTTATATCTAAATTTTATTTTTATATTAAATTATTGAATTATTATTATTAAATATTTGATTAAAAATTATAAATATTTTTTATTAATTTTTTTTATTAATTTAAATTAATATATTTATAAAAAAATATAACAAAATCAGAAAATAAATTATATTATTAATAATTATATATAATATATTAAAATTAAATATAAATCAATTATTTTAATTTTAAATTATAATATTAATTCTAATAATAAATTATTTTTAATTATTTTTTAAAATATTTTAAAATATTATTTTATATATTAATATAAATATTAATTATTATATTAAATATATTTAATTTACCCTTAAATTAAACAATTATAATCGATTGTTTTATAAATTAAAAAATTCAAAAAAAATCTAAAATTTTTTTTAAAATTTTTAATAATAAAATATTTAAAAAAAAATTTTTAAATTTTATTATTAATAATAATATTTTATTTTCGGTTATTTATTTTTTAAAATTTAAAAATATTATTATATATATTAAAAAATAAATTAAATCTTTATATTAATAAATATAAAAGTTAATTAAATTTTAAAAATCTTTTTATAATTTATAATCAAATATTAAAAAAAAAATTAAATTTAATTTTTATTTTCAAAAAATAAAAAATTATAAATTTTTTAATTAATCAAAAATCGTTTAATAGAATTTTTTTTTTGATATTTGATATATAAATTATATTAAATCAACAAATATATTTAAGAATAATTTTATAAATATTAAATATTATTAAATTTTTATATTAAATTTTTATTAATTTTTATAAATAATTATATTTTTAATAAAAATATAAAATTATATATTTTTTTTCTAAAAATATAAAATTTTAAAAATAGATATTCTAGGATTTATTTGAATGAAATTTTATTAGAATTATTAAAAAAATTTAATATAAAATTTGATATTATTAAATAAATTATAAATATTTAATCTAATATTTTTAATATTTATTAATAATTTTTTATAATATTATTTAAAATAATATTTCTTTTAATAATATTTTTATTCAAGAATTTAAAAATTATTATAATTTATTAGAAATTAAATTTTATAAAAATATAACTTATATAATCTATATTTTAAATTTTAATATTTAAAATATTTTGAAAATTATTATTAAAAATAAATATAATTCGCTTAATAATAATATTTTTAATATTGAAAATAATAAAAATAAAAATATTATTTATAAATTATTTTTTTAATTTTTTAATTAATATAATTTTTAATAATTTATTTTAAATTATTTATTTTAAAAACAAATTCGAAAAATTATAATTGTTTTTAAATATAGCCAAAAAAATATCTATTTTTTAAAAAAATAAATATTTGTTATAAATATTCAAAAATCTATTATATTTTAGCTAAATTAATATTTTTTATTAATTTTTTTATTAATTTTTATTAATTTTATATATATATTTATTAATTTAATATTAGATCAAAAAATACAATAATTTTTTATATATAATATAATTAAAAATTTTATTAATTTTTGGCTTGTTATAAAAATTATAATTAATTTTTCAAAATCAAAGATTTTTAAAAATAAAAATTTATTATTAATAAATAATAAAATCAATTATTTATAAAAAATTTTTAAAATTTTTAAAATATTTATTAAAATTATTATTAAATTTTAAATCGAAATTTATCCGACGATTTATTATATAATTCTTGAAATTTATTCTATTTATAATTGTTTAGATAGGATTAAAAAAGAATTAAATATAAATTTAATTTTTAATTTCTAAAATAATTTATTAATATTTTGTCAAAAAAAATTATAAAAAATATATTTATTAATTTTTATTAAATAAAATGCGAATTTTAATAATATTATTAATAAAAATATATCAAAATTACGGAAATATTATTTCTGTAATATTTTTATTAATAAAAAAAATAAAACTATTTATATAATTTTATTATTAGATCCTCGAATTAAACAAAAAGATTTAGAGGATATTAATATTATTTCGGGGTAAATTATAAATATATATAATAAACTTTTATTTGAATATATAAAATTCGTTTAATTTTATTAATTTTTTTATTAATTAAAATTAGAATAATTTATTAATATATATTAAAAATAAATTAAAAATTCAATATAATTTAATTTTATCTTTTTTATAACAAACAAAAGAATTAGATATTTATAAAAATAATTTTAATAAACTTGGAATATATATAGAAACTAATAATGATAAAAAAATAAACAAATTGTAAGGATATTTAAAAAAAAAAAAATAATATTAAAAATAAATAAATTTTTATATTTATTTATTATTTAATAATTATTCAATAATTATTAATCCAAATAATTTATATTAATTTATTTAATTTTTTTAGATCTATCCCCTTAATTAATGGAAAAATAAAAAAAATAAATATTTTATATTATTTATAATAATACAAAAATATCTCGAAATCTTTATTATTTTAGTTTCTTCCAAAAAATATTTTTCTCAAAGGGCTAATATTATAATTAAAAAAAAAAATAGATTTAATAAAATCAATTTTGAGAAAATTATATATTTTAAAAATTGGAGAATTGGAGATATAAGAAAAAAAAATAAAAAAGAAATTAATAATATTAGGAATATTTTTTTTGATTTTATTATTATTTATTAGTAATTTATATTTTCTTTGATTTTTTATTATAGAAAATTAATCTTTTATATTTAATTATTTAGAAAAATTTATAAAAAATATTTTTTTTAAATTATTATTTTATTTTATTTATTTTGGTTTAAATTCTAAAAATAGGTACTCACGTGAAAATTATCTAAATTATATTTAAATTATTCAAAATATACCATTCAATTCAAGCCTTTTTAGACCTCATTCAAAACCACTTAAATATAATTTAAATATAATTTAAATTATACTTAAATTGCCGAATTTTTTTTGAAACACTGTTTGCAATGCTATACGACAATCCGAGAAAGAAACTTAGGCAATTTGCCAGTATCTCAGCACCTGCCAGTAGCATCATACTCTTGTCGATCAATGATAGTGACATTTTTGGTTTTCGTACACGGTCGAAGTCGTGAGAAATTGTACTGTTCCGTTGTCTAGAAATCGAAAGAGAAAAAGGGGCCAGAAAGCGAGAGGCAGCAGCAGCAGAATCAATCAACGTAATATTGGGAAGAAGTCTCGTCAATTGGTTTCTATTTGATCATTCTGACAGTGTTCTGGCAAGATACTGCAATCAGGGCGTTGCGGGCGCCTCCTTCCCAAAGTCTGATAGAGTAGGAGCGACTGCATGCTGTTTGGTATCTTCCCTGAACCTTTTCTCAAGTTCCTGTCGGCGAGAAACCTGGCCTGCAAGATCCAGCATCCATTTGATCCTGTCCTCCTCTTGTAGATCTATGAATTTACCGACGATATGATGCAGGGTAAAAATCCAGATTAAAACCACCAATGCGTAAACGACGATCACCACGCCGACCAAAACGACCACAATATCAACGGGTCTTCTCACAAACTCCTCGCAGAAGATATTGTAGTCACAAAAATGCACGGGCAGTGTCAAAAACGGAGGGTCTTCAGAATGGTTGCAAAAGTTTGCTACCAGCTCGATATCGTTGGTCGCCATGATTTCTGTTTTATCTAATATGAGTAAGTACCTCTTCGCGAAACAAGGAAATAATATTCTTGTGTACTCACAAAATCTGTAGCGATTGATGATATTTTGGAATGCGCGAAGATGTACGTCGGTTGTAAAGTTGTCGAATATTTTATATAATTTTGCCGAAACTTGAAGTTGTGTTCGTGATGTAATAACGTATGTACTAGCTTCATCTCATTAGTCATGGTGATATAATTCTTCTGTTTTTAGTTCCGAAGAGCAACGCGCTAGAGAATTAAAAAACTCGTTTAATAATATTATAAAACCAAACTCCTCATCATTTTTGTCCCATATTAAATTATCATACTCCTCCCAAGGTTCTTACATAACTAATATCAATTTAATTTTGTTTTTGAAAATAATAATTAAGCAACGAGGGATATATAATTTTAAAACCTCGCTAGCGACGCTTTCCAATACCGTAGTATATGCCCTCCAGTAGCTAGCATTGACACCCAGGAAACCACCGTGAGAGTGGAGAGAGATATAGATCCATCATTTTTCTGTTATACAGAAAGAGAGTTAAGGACTTCGACGCAAATGGACTACATTCACTGGGGTTGGGACTGAAAAACAGTGAACATAGCACGAAAACAAAACACTTAGTGTTAAATCGGTAAACACTTCGCTGTCATTGCTAAATGTATTGTACAGTATGATTTTACAGAACTTTCTCCAGAAAAAGACGCCAGGCTCCTTCTACCAAAACTCCATATAACCCCTCAGAAAATCCCCATTTCCATCCCCGCCAAGTCCCAACCCCCATATCCTCCCCAAGAAAAAAGCACAGCAACTAAGGAAATAGTGCACCCCTTTGCAAGTCGACAGCCACATATATGTTTATGGAGACTGCACACCAGTCTTCTGCTGAGTCGACAACTCAGGCGTAGCAGCAGCCGGGCATCCCACTCCCTTCTTGCCAGTGAAACTCTGCAGAGTAACGATCATGGCAGTAGCCCTGGTCTTCTGTGTATTCGCATCCTTAACCTTGGGATCGGTGTTGAAAGTAATTGGGATGTCGAGGACCTTGCCAGCAGCGACATTGGCGGTCAGCTTAGCGATGAACTCGTCGCGGGAAGGTGGGCAGTTGGTGGGGATAGCCACGCCATTGGCGCCTTTGCCGGAGCCGGCAACGATGCTGAAGTGGGGGATGAGTGTGGGGTCGATGGCGGCGGCGGCAGCAGCGGCTCTTGCTCCGACCTCAGAAGCGTCGAGGACGGTGGGGAGGGCAGAGGCGCCGAAAGCGAGAAGGGAAAATGCGGCGGCGGTGGTGAAGAATTGCATCTTGACTGAGTGTAGTAGGAAGATTGAAAATTGTTGTAATGTTTGTGGTATAAGAATATACAGTGTGGAAGATAAAATAACCAGTTGGTATAATAGAAAGTCTTGAAGGAGTGACAAAAGTTTGTATACAGAAAGAGATATTCTCGTCAAGAGATGAATGGATAATAGTCAACTGAGGAAAGTGTTGTAGAACTGGAATGCTCAATTAAGTGCCGGATAAGATGCCCTTAAAGTACTTCTTCATTGCAACACCATTATGGCCGCGACTACGCGTGACAGTTTCCCTATCATCAAAAAGACAGGATTCAATGGCAAGCAGCCCTTGTTGAATGCAAAGGATCGTTTGAGGCCTTGACATAGCCCGGCGGCGTGGTTGTTCTCGAATCAACCGGTACTGTCTCCGTTTTCACAAGTTGGATGCCAAATCTCAAGCTGGATGGGGTAAAAAGCTAGAATGGCCTCAGAATCGCATGGAGGGGCCGGTAAAGCATGATTCACATAGAAATGAATGCGATTTCATCGACGAATCCTTTGAATCCTGTGCGAAAAGTCAAAACACGCGCGTTGCAACAGACGCGGGGTCGTCGGTTTTCCCCAAAATCCCGTCGCCAATCAACGTCCAACGTTCCCCCCTGTCCCCGACTTAAGCGAGTTTCAAGCCACCATCGGATGAACATTATGAAACTGTGCACCTGCGATTTTGGAAGCTTTTCAGAGGAAGCCAGAAATGTGCTCAATCCACACTATTTTTGGAGGCGGTTGATTGGTGATCAGGCGATGGAGGTATTTCACTTCCTAACAGAGTATATCCCTTCGATCAAAATGCTAGAAGTGAAAGTCTTCTAAACTTGGTCAACCATCTAGCGAAGCAATGGAATCGTTTTCTCTCGAAGCGGAGGAAGTGAAAAGAAACTTCGATACACTAGATTGCAACGTATGATCCCAGGATAGCTATATGAAGGGTTGATTTTCGAAACTTTATGCATTCTGCCCCGAGGAATTTTACAAACCCTCATCTAGTGGCAGCTAATAGGACAGGTCGGCAAAACGACCACAGAACAGATTGCCGGTAGATCGGCAATCACTCTCAAGGATTCCTTGAGATAAAGTAAACACAGATCATGGCTCGGCGACGAGACCATCGAGACGTTTAGAAGCCGTCTGCGCCACTCTAAAAATTGTCCTTGACCGGCATCTCTATTCCTTCCTTACTTATCAATGTCGGCGGCGATGAACTGAATAATTATTGACTAATCAATTCCTCTTATGACGGTGGAAAATACTACGAACAGAGAGCGTTCGAGTGCCAGAGTAGTATTAGTCGCTGTGTTGTATCGAACCCGTAGTCCAACACCATCTACCCTTGCTCTGGACACAAACATCTGCTTCAGCTGCACATTATTGTGTGCAGATAGTGCAGCATTCATTAGGCGAATTCGAAGTCGAGACTCTGGATAAAGGATTCTGTGACAGCTGCTGAGTTCTGAAGTTGGGACGTTGTGAAACTCAGAAACTGTGAGGCGCGGGGTTATCGATGTGAGGGGCACCCGGCCACATGGCACATGGGTCTAAAGTGGGGAACTGAGGCGTAGTAGCATACCCGATTAGGAGGGGCTATACTTTTGTTCCTGCTGATCAGATGAGGCGATCATGGAGAATATCTGACTCCTCTTGTTTCAGCAAAAATACATTTTCCGTTCTAACCAACCATCCTGTCCTAATTTTCAGAACAGCCTGCTGATCTGTCCCAGCACCTCCGAGTTCCAGGTCGGGAAAATCATTTCCTGGGATCTATTTTCATTCGCCATCCTGAGGGTCCTTCCCTAGATCTCATATCGAAGAGAACATAGCATCGCTTGTCAGGATGTCACTGCCCCTGAGTTCGCATATGCAACATCATCATACCCTCTTCTGCTCCTGGGATATGATTCTAATGACATTCGTTACTATATTCCGGCACAATGTTTCAAAAAAAATTCGGCAATTTAAGTATGCCTAAGACTAATATGAGGTACGAATAATGGGTTGAAGGTTCCGGGATTAATGAACTAAAACTTATACTAAAATCTTTAATAGTAAGAAAGATATAATATAACTTTTTTAAAGCCCGATTTTTGGTCCTCGATTTTATATATAACGCTAAATTCTTTTAGAAAGGTCCATTTATAATTATATTTCAGTCACTTTTCTATATAGCAAATTAATTTCTTTTAGTTGAAAGATGTAACGTTTACTATTGTACAGTCGGTTCCAGGTGCTGTTCGCCACTTTTTCCTAATAAAGTTTAGTCTTAGCTAGGGTAATGATAGGATTATCCACCCCACCAATCCACACAAAAATGAAAATATACTCCAAAAAAATAAACAAAAATGGGACGTATACCAAAAACCTCTAGAAAAGAAATTTCATTTACTAAAAGAACTAAAATAATAGACTACTATAAATTTAGTTATTCAATATCCTCCATTTATCAATCTTTTAGACTACCCTGTTTTATAATCCGCTTTATTATAAATAGATATAAAAATGAAAAAAATCTAGATTTTAAAAATAAACCCCGGTTTGGAATTATCCTTACCTTATTTTCTAAAAATAAAAAACATTTTTTTCGCTATATTACTACTTATATCAAAAATACCTTTTTCATCTTCTATTCATTTTCTAAATCTAATAAAAAGTTAAAATATATTATAATTAAGAAAATTTTAAAAATATATAGTAAAACTAAAAAAAGACCAAAAAAAAAATCTTAATTAAAAAAAAACAATAAAATTAAAAAATTAAATTTTGGTAAAATCTAGGAAAAAAATAATAAAAAACCAAATATTATTTATTGGTCTAATAAAATTATTTTTATATAGGAAAAAACAATAATATATATTATATGATATATAGGCCTAGGGAGAAATATGAAGATTATAATTTAAAACCAATTTTTAAATCGGGTTATATTATAATAGAGATATAGAACTATTTTTATAAAAATTAAATAAGACTTCTAATTATTATCCCTAAAGGAGGCACTATAATAACAAAATATTATATTAAAATCCTCAAGAAATATTTTATTCTTTTCTATAAAAAAATAATAAAAAAATATAAATATAAAATAATAATACAAAAAAATAATATTTTTTGGTATAAAACTAAAAATATAAAAGATTTTTTGGAGAAACAAAAGGTGAAAATTCTTTCTTAACCTCTATAATCATTAGATTTCTTTTTTATTAAAAATATTATTAGCAAGATATATTATAAGATCAAAAATATTAATTAAATAAAAGAATCTTCAATAGAAATTTGGTTTATTATTAAGCCGGAAATATTTTTTAAATTAAATAGAAATATAACGTCTAAAATCAGGGCAATAATTGAGAATAAAAGAGGATATATTAAATATTAATTTAATTTCAATCTGAATCTATTTATAAACTAATTGGTTGAGTAATTAATTTTTTATATATCCTTTAATATGCAGAAGGCTTCGCGATCACATGGCGAACAGCACCTGGAACCAACTGTACTATCTTAATACATTTGTTAGATTTATGTCTAAAATTTTTCATAAGAAATAATCACAATATTAATATAATTATTATAAATATAAAAATATTATTTGAATTAAATATAAAGTTTCTATTTTATAAAAAAAATCCTAGTTTTATATAAAATTTTTAAATTTTTAAAATTCTAAAATTTATTGTATTATAATTACCAAATTTTAGAATTAAAATATTTATAATTCCTGATTTATAATATTATTTTTATTTTATTTTAATATATTTTTATATTTGAATATATTTAAAAAAAATATTAATAATTATTTATAATAACTTTTTTTATAATATTTTTTATTACAAATAATAAAATATATAAATAATTAATTTTTTTTATAAAATTAAATTTTATTTTTTATGTACGAAAATTAAAAAATTATATATAATATTAATTTGATTTATTATATCAAATATATTTATTTAAAAAAAATATATAATATTAAAATATTTATAATTTATAATTAAAAAATATTAAAAATAATAAACTTATTAAATAATAATTAAAATTATTAATTGTTTAAATTATTATATATATTAATATAAATTTTTAAAAAAATATAAAATTAAAATATTTTATTATAATTTAAATAGATAAATTAAAAAAAAATATAAATTTTTATTTTTTATTAATTTAATTTTAATATTTAATTTATTTTTTACATCGGGACCCCTACAAAGTATCGGATTAATAGGATTCTCGGCTAATCCTAGGATTATATCAAAATTTTAATAAATTTTTATTTTTATTAAAATTAATATAATTAATTAAATTTTTTTTTAAATTTTTAAAATTAATAAATTTTTTATATATTTAAATATTTATATCAAATTTAGATATAAAAATATTAAATTTTATATAATCAACTTTTTATTATATAATCGATATTAAATATTAATATTTATTAAATTTGAATTTTAATAATATTATATATATATATAAATTTTTAAAAAAAATTTGATATAATTAAAAATATTTATATTAATATAAATAATTATAATATAAAAATTTAAATAAATTTATTATATAATTTATATATTAATTAAAAAATTTATTAAAAATTTAAAATTAAAGTTTATTATTATTAATAAAATTTTTTATTTATAAAAATAAAATATTAATATTATTAAAATTAACAAAAACAAATTTCAATCTAATTTTTAAATAAAAATTATTAATTCTAAAAATCTAATCAAATTCTTGGTTAATTGTAGAATTTTCGCGAATTTGTTAAGCCGATTTTTTCCGAAAAATGTGAAGGTCCTGATATAATGTTGGTATTATAAAAGGTTTACGTAGTACGTATCAAAAGAGGGGTTGTAGTGGAAGATTATAATTGTATTGTAGGTTCTAGGAAGCTCTTATAGCTGCTAAGCGAGCCACCTAAACTAGCGTGGAAGTCACATGACTAATATGTCACGACATATAATAATTTAATAGTTGAATATTTTTTCAATTTTATATTTAATATTAAAATTGATCAATTATATTTTTATAATAAAAATAAATAATATTTTTAATAATATTAATTTAAAAAAAATATATAAAATATTAAATAAACATTTATAATTAATAAATTTTTTTATTTTTTATAATTTAATTTTATATTTAATTTTTTTTAATATAGATTTTATATTATAATATATATTATAATATATATTACGAATGATACCCAGGCAGCAGGTATATTATAATATAGATAATTCGGCCCTAAGATTTGGCAATTTTATATTTAATAAAAAGGCCAAATAATAAGAAGAGTATACCGCATCTTTTCTAATAGTGGTTTAAATTTAATAATAAGGAAAAAGAATCTTATATTGGTCCCTCTTGTAACGATTGCTCTGGTTGCTGACTCAGCGCGTACGTCGGGTTGGTGTCTGAGGTTCTTCGAAGGGAGTTATCACTATATCGGTGTAGCCGTTACAAATATAGGAATACTAATATATTGAAATATTATTTGAGTTGAGCACGAAGCTCCTATCTAATAAATGAAGACCCTGCTTTATATAAAACCTTTATATTTCCGTGGATCCTTTCTTGGCGGGGATCCCCCACGTGACGTCTGTCACGTGATTTCCTTGAGCGTCGGCTTCTCTGTGCAGTGATCCACTGCCGAGCCTCAGGGCCGATGCTGTCCATGCCGAGAATTACCCTTTTCCTGGGTTCCGTTCGTAACACCTCTTTCTATAAAAAGAAAGATTTTATATTTATATACAAGATCTCAGGAAACTAACTAAATCATATAATAAAGCCCATTACCTAATCACCCACTACATTAATTTAAATAATATTTTAATATATTGATATTTTTATATTTATAATAATTATATTAATATTATAATTATTTCCTACAAAGAGTCTTAGATATAAATCTGTCACAGCGAGGTGTATTATAGCGCACGTACCACGGGCCCAATCTCGCTTAAATATTTAAAAAATAATTTTTATAATTTTTTTTATAATAAATATTTTATAAATAAAATAATAATTTCCAATTATTTTTATAAATTTTATAAATTCAATAACAAATTTAAAAATAAAATTAATTGAATTCAATAATAATTAATATTTAAATATAATATTTATTAATTAAATATTTTTAAAATAATAAATTTAAATAATTAATAAAATATAATAAATATTTTTTTAAAAAAAATTATTAATAAAATATAAAAAATAATTATAATAAATAATTTAAAAAAAATAATTAAAATATTAATTTAAATATTTTTAAATTTTTAAATTTTAATTTTAAATTTTTTGAATACTATAATAATTATTTTATTATTATATCAAAAATTTATATATTTAATTATTTTATTTTTAAATAAATAATTTTATTTTTAAATTTAATAATATTAAAAAAAATATATATTATTAATAATATACAACCACAAATATAAAGGGAGTTCAATTAGTGTAGAATTGACTAAAGAACAAGAGCCTAGCTATGGGAAAACGCCTTATATGCATGTGTTCACGTGTCTGCGAACCACGTGCCACACCCCCTTTTCCACTACTACAATAATAAAAATTATATAATTAAATAAGATATTTGAAATTTTATAAATAATTAATTTAAAATTTTTTAATATAATAATATAAATATATATAATTTCAAAAAAATATTATTTTTTATAATTTAATTATTAAATTAAATTATATTTTTAAAATTAATTATATTTTTAAAATTTATAATATAAACAAAATTATTTAATTATTTTTTTTTATATTATTAATTATATAAATTTATTATTTTATAATTAATTCAAAAATTAAATTGTATCAAAATTTAAAATATATTAAAAATTCCAAATTAAAATAATATTAAATAAATTAAATTAAATACTCCAAATTATTATATTAATTAATATTAGAAAAAAATATAATATTAATATTTATATTTTCAAAAATTGATTTTTAAAAATTTTATTAATTATAATTATTTATATATTGACTTAGATTTAAAATCAAAAACATAAATTTATTTTTATAAATCTAAATATTATTATTATTTATAAAAAATCAAATAATTAATATTTAATATAAATAAATAAAAATTACACCAAATATATCAAATAATAATTTATTAATATTAAATAAATTTTTATATAAAAAATAAATCAAAAATAAATTAAAAATTGATAATATTAATAAAAAATATAAAAATAAAAATAATAAAATCAATTTTATAATAATTTTAATTGATTTTTTTATAATAAAATTTTTTTTTATATTATATAATTAATTATATTAATTATATAAAAATATTATTTATTTAACTAATAATAAATTTTTTTAATTTTAATTTTATTAAATTATATTTATATAACTAATTTATAAAAATTGGAATTTAATTTTTTTTAATAATTATTATAAATTTTAAGATTTTAAGAAAATAATAATAAAATAAAATTAATATTTAAAAATATTATATTAATATTATTTTTAAATTTTTATTTAATTCTTTATTTATAAAAAAAAATTATATTATAAAATAATATAATTAAATAAATTAATTTATTAAATTAAAAATTTTTGCAATAATTAATTTAATAATAAATAATTTAATTTTCTTATTATAAAATAAAT
>Ga0247778_1000468_pt1 | contig 51166 bp, 45 predicted proteins | sample UWRJL049202B5_FD_179939 | JGI IMG/M metagenome (GOLD analysis project Ga0247778, IMG submission 179939) | Plant litter microbial communities from Arlington Agricultural Research Station in Wisconsin, United States - UWRJ-L049-202B-5 | ecosystem: Environmental > Terrestrial > Plant litter >... | reverse complement strand
AAAGTTTGTTGGATGACAGCCGAATGCAGCGAACAAAGCTTCTCTTCTCTATAATATTACCCCTTTCCAACTCAGTATCGTATAATAGTTTCTGATACTTCACTTTTCCATAAATGACGACAAGTGTAAGGGAACGCAGTCATTCCCGATTTGAAAATTATTCGTTGTCCAATTTGGAGTTCCCAAAAATACAGCCTCAAACTCAAGTACCCCTTAGAATCGAATCAAGACATTCTCTTTAAAGAAAAGCGCATAATTCGGCATCTAGTCCAGAAATAAGGGGCGGGATCGACAACCCATAAACCGGGGAAATTGAGACCTATCGTCTGAGCTTTGGAAGGTTCAAGGGAAAGACCCTGGAAAGCTTGGAGAAAGAGTGTGAAGGATAGTATATTCGTTAACTGATCCGAAAAAACGTTGCGAAAGGCAACCCTAACTTGACTGTGGCATTGTTCAAATATGTTCCTGTTCCGGAGGTTGTGGCAGAGAGCCCATTCGAGGAAGCCCGCAACACCCAAAGAAATGAGAGTTTCCTGACCGGAATCTCGACACCCCCCAGGAATCAAGTTCACGTGATTTCGCGCCGCCCCTGCCCAGGCTCGTTCAGGCCTGGCTCGGCTTCAGCTCGTATCTGCTAAAATCTATTTAACTATTGTTGGTACGGCGGGGTATCACCTAGCTAAGCGCTTAGTCTCTGGTAAGTGATCTGTATCATCCTGACCAAAGCACGTGCTCACTACCCCGAACTGACGTCTATGAACCGACAGATGGACGACGTCGGTAGTAGAACTGATGCATTCTTAAAATACTAAGGTGAAGAGCTGAGAACAGCTCTGAATGATGCTAATTTACAGGATTCTACCAGGCGGTGAAGGTCACGTGGCAGGTCTGGAACTAGAACCATCACACTGGTACTTCTTATAGGCTGTGCTGGCACTAAAACCAGCTAAAGAAGCCTGTCACGTAGGTCAGGCAGAACGCTTTGAGCGTGGCCGTGACATAAAGTAAACTACTACTTACTGTAAGGTACGAGAGTTAAATTGTTACGGATACACACGTGGCCAAGGGACCCTAGGCGCAGAGGCTGTTCGCAGACACAGGAGAAACAAGCATGTCCCACTCAAGAGCCGAAAATCAAATCTAAGTACATGGAACAGTCACGTGGTTTTATATATAGGATTTGGGGTTCAAAATTTTGGATAAACAACCGACCGATTTTTCATTCCCACATTGGGAATAAGGAGAAATGACTGTGGTCCGAAGTAGATTTTGAGATATGGGCTTCGACAATAATGGAGAGGATACCTTGGGCAGATCTAGGACCCTGGGATGTCATTTCTTTACCGCGGTATTGGTATAGAGATAGAAAGAGGTCTCGGAGAATTCTTTGGCGAGTCTGTAATCAAATTTAATCAGAATGATAACTTTCAAAACTCATCAGCTTCATGATTTACTTGATGGGAATATATATACCTGCAATCACATTTCTCTCGACACAAACACACAGTTTTCTTCTTAGTGGAAAGCAGCTTCAAAAACCAAGTTGACCATCACCTCTCAACTGCAAATGTTTCTTGGTTCAATCGCAGACTGTTATTATTACCTAAACTCAAATTGATCAAGACCAACCACTGCAAGTACTTCAAGTACGAAACGCATAATGAAATAACTGATATTCAAACTTGAGAAAGCCCCCCGTAAATCTCTGATTGTGGGATGCGAAGAAATGGTCTTCAGGTTCGTCTTTGATGAATAGGCTGAGGCACCCGTGCCAGCCATTTTGGCTCACTGACCAAACACAATAATCGCAAAAAGGGGTCCAGTTATTACGACTATCGTTTTCGTTTGAAGCCCAGAATCCTACTTCAGAGCAGATCGGAGGCTTAAAATCATAAGTGGAGCGTGAGCTAATAATGAGAGACCAAGTAATTCCCGCCTTGGTATATGTTTCAAATGTCTTGTCGCCTCGGATCATGTGAGGAACGGCTAAAATTGCGAGGTTCACGATATCGTGTAGCGGGTGAATGCTGCATGACTGTACCGTCTGCGTAAAGGGCTCGGGTGGGATCGTTGGAGTTCTGACCGTCGAAGGGCTGCTGAGCATTATCGAAGAGCATAGTTTGCATAGGCAACTGTCCCGGGAATTCCATATTTGCGTCTAGCTGATAGCCGGTCTCGAATGCGTTTTGTGGGTCGAAATTTCCGTTGTATTGAAGAGAAGTACCTCCTTGCATATGCATAGAGGTGGCAGTAAAGCCCTGGTATGGATTCATAGCTCTCGAGCTGATAGCCTGGGAGGGAATTATGCGGGATTCGATTGCTTGGGCGTAAATCCGGTCCGCAGGAGTGACTTGGGGGCTGTTTGAATGTGCGAGGCGTGTCGCATCAGCCTGCGACGTTCCTCGATGGGGTGTACGATGACTTCTGACGTTTTCAATGGTCAATTGGTTGGTATTCTGGTCTCCAATCGTTGTACCCCCGCTTGATGACCCTACTTCCAAGTAAGAACCCTCTAATAACGAGCTCTGAAATCCCGATGAGGATCCAAGATTGAGGTCTTGGATCCCGGGTGAGAGTGAAAGTATCAGAGTCTGCGTAGCAACATCAACAGCTCGCGAAAGTGTTACGACATCCATAAACATGCTTCCAGCGTTGACCTCGCGATGCAGAGCAGCTTCATATAGCTTCTGAAAACTACCCACTGGACTATCTCCAGAGACTGTAAACTGGGTTTGAGTTCCACCTCGAGGATGCCCTGGAAAAGTTACGACATTGCCTGGGAGATATTAATAGGGGGGAGATGAATAAACTTACATGGATTAGAGGGCGTTTCTTTCTCTGGAAACAGCACCGCCCAGATTCCATTCCATTTTTGTACTGTGTTCTTGGGGAGAGGGCATGGCGCTTTGCTCTTTTTATTCGGCTGTTTGCTGAGACGGCTCAGTTCGACCCACTGGGCATCACTAATGCCTTCTTTAAGAATTTGGAGTTGCAGCAGGCATGGGGTTTCAAGTCTCTGGTGTTCCACGAGTTTTCTGGATTGAATGGCATGATTTGATCCATCAAAGATGAACCCACAGCGAAGGCACTGGACATGGGTATGAATTCGTCTCAAGTGTTCCCTATTGAAGTCAATAAAACGAGTATTCGACTATTACAAAGAGGCTAACGTACTTGAGCCGCTGCATATTGGTAAATCCTGGCCCTTCACAAGTTCTGTATTTCCCCCTTCTGCTCGTTGCATCCGGGTGATAAAGCGCGTTATACTTTTCAGGATCCATTTTCCAAAATGGACAAGCAAGCAAAGGATCTCCATCAATTTCATCGTCAGGTTCGTTCTCTTTCATCTTCTTAGGATACCTGCCCTCTTGGCCCTCTTCATCCTCTCTGTTTTCTTCTCCCCCTGTCCCACTTCCATTCGCAGGTCTCTGCCGTTTCCCTTGCTTCCCCGAGCCGCTTGATACCTGATAGCCATAAGATGACTGAGTCTGTCCCGAGCTCCCCGAACCCGTTTCGCTTGAATTTGGTGAATATTTGATGCCTGGAATCCAGGACGTCACTTTTCCTTTTGCAATGTCTCTTGAGTTATGAAGGCCGAGGATATTGTTGAGATTGCACAAAAAGAAAGCTGCAAGATCCATATCGTATCGAAAGGCTTTGAGAACGGAGGCTTCCAGATTATGGGTTTGCAGACTCCAAGAATCATTGGAATTTTCATCATCATCGTCATCGTCGTAAGAATCGTCAGTTTCTTCCGAGCTACTGGAGTCCTCCATGTCACTATTTATGTCTTCCATAGTTGCCTGGGGGGCAGCCGTATTGGTAACCCTAGAATCTGCAGAGTTATACTGCTGGTTGTTGCCCGCTGCCATCACGGTCACTGCGGGTACTTGGGCAAATCTCTTGGTTCTGGGGAGATTACCTTGTCAGACCTGTGGAATTTCTTAGGGATACGGAATGAATGCCTTACATGTCTGAATTCTCACCGACCAGGGCGCGGGGAGATGGTGCAATGGCTTCGTATGAACTTCTTGCAACCGAACCAGCACGTCCCATGGAATTTGGTCTTGCTGAAGTTAGACTTGTGGGTATTTGAATTTGCAGAAGTTTTACTTACTCTGGACTGAATTGGCGACCCAATGAACAAGGCATATGTTGTCCTAGGACTGGCCACCGATCTTGTTGCTCAAGAGACTGAAAATCGGTAGAAGGATTAGAATGCTCAAAGTTAGTAGCTACCGAAGAAGTCCGAGATCCACTCGTAGAGCCATTGGTGAGAGAAGGGAGATCATCGTCATCCTTGAGACGGAAAGGGACATGGTGAAAAGGCTCTGGACTGTCTCTGAGTGGGTCAGAACCGATTCGTGGACTTGCTACCTCCGACAAGTCTCCACCACTGCCGCCATCTTGAGGATTTTTGACCTGTCCTCTGAGATCTGGTGTCGATTGCCTATGCAAGCTCCCGTCTCGCAGAAATTGTGTATGATGCATCGAATTTTGATGTCGAGTATGGACATCCAAGTTCTGTTCCAAAAACTAAGGATTCATAAACACCAATTGTTAACTGTAGTTTCCGTGATGATGGTGCGCCAAGAATGAAAGAAAAGTGAGCAATGACTTAAATATGACTGCAACACCTTCCTTTAAAGAGCCGCCGTATCTAAGTATGGCCCGAAACAGTGTCATCTTTCCAGGGCATCGCCTGTGGCATGGCTCATTGTCAGGTCATCCTATTGCCATGGATCACGCGCCGCACGGTCTCTTTCGAGACATTATTGCCAGCGCAGATGCGCGGCTGGAAGCTCGCGCATCTGCGCTGGGCGATCTTTTTGTGTTGGGGCTTCTTTATTTCAGGGGTCTGAAATTGATGGTGTTGTGATATACACTCCTGTTGGTCCACGCACAAGGCTGAGAGATATAGCCTCCGCGCATCTGCGCGGCCATTCTGCACAGCCATCTACACAGTGCACATTAACTCCACTAAGCCATTATTATTTCGGGCTTACCGTAGAGTGAAATACGCAAAGCCTTAGGTCGCCATACATGAAGTATTCAATTTCCACGGATGAACGCAAGTGCAACTACAACAGAGCATCAAATCTCAGATTGGGCGTCTCAACGCTATAGCTATTGCATACTCAGCGTGACTTACTAAATTAAGAGGAGGTCAGATACATCCGATGCCAAACATCAGTGGCCAAAATACTTCTCAAATGCTCTCGCCACGTAGAATTCGTTCGACGAAACAAGCAAACCCGATGGAATGCATGCGAGCCCTGAAAATACGTGCGATTCATAAGATATCACTTCCCGAATTCTACATTGCCCAACAAGAAACAGCCTTCGATAGGAACTAACAAATCCTGGAGTCTGAGATGTGTTGGTACTCATATCTTAGACTCCAATTCTACAAGTTCACGAATCGACGATCATTAGCTGTCTGGACTATTGCCAGGCTTTTAATGCTTAACTGTCCCAATTTTCTTAGCCTTCGAGCCGAAAGTCTTTGTGGAGAGGTCTTAGTGTTTGATAGCGGCCACTGAAACGTTCCGGCCTGCAAGTAGCCCAAGTAGAATTTCATTTATTCCCTCGTTCGTTAAAGCTTGACTATATTCTTTCTAGAAGTACGTGTCCATCATCTAATATTTCTGCAAATCTATAAGATCTATGTCTTCTCTAACTGTCAGTCATTGTCAATATACAAAGCGGAGAGGAGGACCCCTACCTAATGACTATCATTTAAGAGACGGACCGAGGCCTCGAGTTACATTCTGCGTATCAACGTTACCGATCTTGTCGCACTAAAGACAGTGGTGTCACGATCGATTTAAAATATTGGCGCCAGCTTCAGCTGTAGTAAACAAGATGCCTGCTGTGTGTCAGTATCTTACTTTTCCCGCCAACTCCGTTCCTCTTTTGAGCCGGGGTCGCCTCAGAATTTCAAATGGGGGTGGGAAGGGATCCTCATTGCCCTGGGTAAGGCGTTAAACTGCTGATGGCCTTCATCTAAGTCGTCGCCTTTTCGCCTCTGTGGATGGAGAAATTCTCGCCACTGAAAACAGTTCTACCTAGCCTCATGATTGTCCCCCTCCAAAATCCTCGAATCCCATCATCTTTCAAAATAGCTTTAATAGCTTCTATTATCGTCGTCGCTACCGCACTCTGACTCTGTTTTGATCGTATCAAAAGGCTGAGTATACAATATTATTATAATATCTGTTTCAGGGCCATGAATTTTCCAAGTAGGAATAAAAATGGCTCCACAAGTATTCAAGTACCCACACCATTTATACTCGACTTTGAAAAATACAAGGGAAAGGGCAAAACTATAGTGGAAGTGAGGGAGGACCTCAACTATTTCCATTTAATCACATCGCCAAAGCTCGCCCCTAGCCCCATTTTTAGAGAGGCTTTAGAAGCATATAGATACTAAATTCCGATAAATCGGCCTATTCTTAGGACACTTCTTTGCTGCTGATCAAAAGGCTTTGTAGTGATGACTGCAATGAGAAAATCGTCGTACATAATTTAGGTGACACGGGGTTTTGCAGAAGTGACGAAGACATTCCTAAAAGGGTGTCGCCCAATTGTGCAGTGGTGGAAGATTGATAGAGGCACCTCCACTTTTGTTTTGATCCTCTTACCCCTATGCCATTCAAGTTCCGAGAATGAGGTTCTCTTCCCACGCGTCCAGAAGAGGCCCTCTTTAATTCGGCCTACTTAGGGTTGAGTTTCCGTGCCTGTCATTTTCTTCATCGGCCACAACGCTATCAGAACAAATCCAGGATCAAGGACGTTCGTGTTCCAACAAAAGCTCTGGGTGTATCCGCTTTAGATACTCGTACAAGGACCAGGCTGCCAAGGTTTTCCCATCTCTGCCTCCGACGGCCACTAGCTTTTCGTATTCCAAAAGCCTCACGGTGATCTTTTCCATGGCCGCCCTGTCTCCCGTCAACCTGTCTTTTAAGTTCTCAATATCCAGTCGATCCAACTCTTTCTCCCACAAATATATAGTAATGAACTCATCGCAGCCGCCGGGACTTGGGTACATTGCGCTTTGAATACTCTCAGATACTTTGTGATCTTGCACCGCAAGCTTGGTCATATCAATGAGCTCATCAGCCTTTGGGAAAATCCCAACTTCTTCTTGGATTTCCCTCAACGCGGCAAGCTTAATGTTACGCTCATCATCAAGTATGCCCGCCGGAATCTCCATGAATGACAGACTGCCAGCCGCCACCCGAGCTTGCTCGGTCATGATAACGTATCTTTCAAGCGGAGCATCAGTCGGTCGTACAATCATGAGGATTGCGACACTACCACCACGTAGAAACACCACGCCCGGAAGGTACTCGTTATTGTCCGTTGTGACTTCAGCAAAGAGTTTGATGAAAAGTACGCGCTTGACACCTTTGATTTCGAATTCATCAAAGGCTTGAATTTTAATCCAACGCAAGAAGTAGTGATCTTCAGCAAATGTGTGGGTAGTAAAACTTTGACGTTTTAGCGATGCCTGGAGAGTCGTGATCCAATTCTGAAACGCCGTGAATCCTAGAACTTTCTCTTTCGTCAACCCCTCCTCCACAAGGCCCTTGGCGAATCGAACTTCGGGAACTCCTGTCTTCGAAGGTATTCCCCAGTTTGGGAGCTCGAACGAATAGCTGGGAGACATTGCCAGGAGTCGCTTCGTATTAATGAAATCGACAAGCTACGGAGAACAGAAACATCGCAGACAGGAAAGAGGGGGAAGTAAGATAACATGGAGAAAGAAGAAACAAGCCACCGGTACAACGAAAGCGACGAGCGAAGGCGGAGCGAGGCTGAGCGTGAGGTTCACCAGGTTTCTCCTCTTTTCTGAGGATAAGGGAAGATAAAGTAGCTGCAGAAGCTGCATGAAGTGGAGACTGGTACTCAAGTCTTACTGGATGCATACGTGGTACCATATTATGCATGATTCTACTTCCGCCCTGGATTTGCGCCGCGGGAAGATAATCCGGGTTTATAAATAGCTTCGTTGCTCTAATTCGCTGTGTCGGTGATTCGTGCAGCCGCCACACGCGCCGGGACTACGCCTCTTGTGTGGGGGCCGCGGCTTCTGACTGGCTTGACAAATGCGTTGTTCATTTGGTGCCCGAGGAGTCGACCACCCAAAAACACGCGGCTCCGCAGTTGTTCTGTTGGTGCCCAAATAATGGGCTTCTCAATAATTTGGACCGGCCCACTTCCTCCGCCCCGGCATTGAAGTTACGAAACTGATAATGCCGTCGTGAAAGCGACCAACATGATCTGCAATGTATGCTTTAGCATGCTACGAGGCCAAGCCGGAAGGCAATGGCGAGGTTCGTTCGATCTTAGTTTCGATCACCAACCAACCGCAGGAAGTCTTAAACAATCAGCCGATATGGCGTGCTGTATATGCCGTCGGGTATGGGAAGACATGCCTGTAGTGTACGACCGTATAAAGGTATGAAGACATCTGGTTCGATCAAACGAATATATGGTTCGAAGCTGATTCTAAAACCAGTTTTCTCCGCTTGAGAAGCGAGCTTTTGTCCTGGCCCATATTTCCGTGTTGCAAAAGCGGCTAGGACAAGAGGATCCAGATCAAAAGCCAGCAGGTCTTTACCGTCTCGATTTCACTTTGAACGGAGCATTGGCAGCTAGATACTGTATTGGAACATTACTACTGAGACAAACAAGTGAATCGTCTCGTTCAGTTTTGAAGACTCTTGACTAACGCGATGAGAAGCAAATAATTCGGAGAGTCGAGTATATACCCCCCAGTCTCGGAGGCTCAACTCACAGGAGGTCCTCAACTTGGCCAGATCTTGGATTGCCAAATGTATCGGGCCAGACCACAAATACTGCCCTACTGGAGATTTCCGCAATCGAGACAACCAGCAACCAGACTCACGAAACGAAAATTCTCCAAATACTAGCGCTAGTAGAAAGCCTCTTAATAGAGCGAGTACCTATATCGAGACTAATCCTCCATTTTACCCCACTCGCTTGATCGAGCTCGGGTCTATCAAAGATGAAGCGGTCAAACTGATTGTAACGAGGAATCCCCCCCACCGCAATGATCAGAGGTTAAAGAAGCCAAAGGGGCACTATGTGACACTGAGTCATTGCTGGGGGAAGACAGGCAATCCATTTTGTCTTAATGAAGGCAATCTCAATGTTTTTCGAGATAGCGGAATACCGCTGAAGGAACTTCCTCGAACCTTTGAGGACGCAATCAACTTTGCTAGGCGGCTGAGCTCTAATATCAAGTATATATGGATCGACTCTATCTGTATAATACAAGGAGATAAAATGGACTGGCTTCATGAATCGACTCAAATGTACCAAGTCTACAGAAATTCGTACTGCAACTTATCAGCAACGGCCGCAGAAGACAGCTCACAAGGCCTCTACGCCGAAAGAAACCCTCAGTATCTTTGGAGTGAAGAGATCAGCCTCAACACTGAAGATATGCTAAGAGTGAAGGGAAAGAGAGATCCACCTGGCCTTAAAGCCCTCATTCAGCGCTGCGACATCGTGGATCCGTCACTCTGGAACCGAAAAGTTGATGCTGCACCTGTTAACAAACGAGCCTGGGTGCTGCAAGAGAGGTTACTAGCCCCTCGGGTGCTTCATTTTTGCGAAGACCAAATTGCTTGGGAGTGCCGTGAACTCGATGCATCCGAAAGCGCGTCCGGAGGCATCGAAAGTTTGGAGCTCAAATCTGGTATTATCAAGGAGAGGGTTCGACTTAAAAGCTTGGTGGTCCAAGAGTACGGCCCCAAGAAATCTCCAGATGCTGCGTCCCACGTCATGTACCAAGCTCACGAAAATTGGAAACGGATTACAGAACGATATTCCTTGACAAATCTAACAGATCCCAAAGATAAGCTCATCGCGCTTGCCGGAATCGCAGAACAAATGTCCAGGCAGACCGGATCAGCATATATCGCTGGCATGTGGAGAAATAAGTACTTTGCCAGCCAGCTCTTGTGGCGTGTCGAAACTATGTACAAGAATGGAAAGTTTTTGTATCCTTCCAAGCGGCCAAAAGAATATCGGGCACCCAGCTTCTCATGGGCTGCAATTGATGCCCCTCAAGGTATCCGTTGCGGAGAGACACAAGAGGAAAGCAATCTTCTCATCAGGGTTACAGAAGTTGCAGTGCAACCCGAATTGCCCCACAGCCGATTTGGTCTTGTCAAGGAAGGCGGATACATCAAAATCAAATGCCAGAGGCTCGCAATCGCGATCGAAAGGAAATCACGCAGAACCGAGAACGGCGATCAACCAGATGTGTATATCTGGACTTTGACAGGAGACAGAGAAGGAGAAGATGCGAAGATGCACCCGAATGTATATCTCGACAGCCCAGAAGATGACTTCGAACAAATCCGCGGTTGGCACAGTTCTATGTGGCTAGTGCCGGCATACAAAAACTCTTCCGGTGATCTCGTTTGCCTTTTATTGCAGCAGAAGAAAGACAATCGTGATCATTTCTGCAGAGTCGGGTTGAGCATAATTCCGCGGTACGTAAGTGCTAGGAATGAATTCATGAATGAGACGTCCGTGGACGAGAATGGGGAATTTAAAGGTGTTAGGAAACGGGAAATTCAGATTGTTTAAGGACTCCAAGCTTGGAAGAAACATGGCGCTGGCATTAAGACAAATTTAATGCGAACAAGGTCGATAGATCATAATAGAGTCGCTGCTTCCTGCGGGTCTGATAATGCGCGGATAGACTGCACTTGCAAATTCTTTTTCCTTTCGTGACCTCTTCGCAACCGGAACGTCACTTGTGATTTAGGGTTTGCTTAGAAGCGATTAGAAGGATTACTTAGTAGTAGCTGAGAGCGATGGGACTAATACTTAATTGTCCGTTCTTACTTCGAGGTAAAAATGAATATCATTGAATTTGAAGCTCAAGATCGAATCGCCCTCGCTTACTAGTCTCATTCACTTCTCAATATCAAAGACAGCTTGCACCTGCATCTCATCAACCATCCACATAGCCATCCATACGTCGCCAGCGATCAGCTTGCTGCCATGGACTCCACACTTCTCCAAACTGCCCAGCCATCCAAGAAACAACGCAGAAGAGAAAGAAAAGCCCTAGAAATGCTTCAAAACCAAAGCGCTATCAGCAATGAGTCTCTTCCAATTCACCCAAGTCAGCCTCAGCCTCGTCCGCATGGTGCCTCTGGTCTGCCTACAAACGCACCCTCTGATCTTCGCGCTATGCACCGATGGAACCCTCAAGACAATAGAGCACAAAGTTTCGTTTCCCCCAGACAAGAAGCAGCATTATCAGCTCGGTGGCAGCCAAACCTTCCGCTACCTCTTCTGCCTTTTCTTATAAACAGCCATCAGTACTATGCATTTGACGAGGATGAAACCGAAAAAGAGGCTCTCAGTCGAAGTCAGATATTTCCATCTATCGAGGCAATTCCCCAACGTCTGCCCACCTCAACCCACCATCGGACTCTTTACATCCAAAAGAGTACTAGGCCATTTATAACTAAGCCATCGGCTACAACACAGAATCAGAATGCGCAACATTCTCTAGATCAGCGAATCAGAGATATAGGCAGTGTTGAAGAATCCACCAAGTCCGCTAATCGAGTCGCCACTACGCAGGTGGGGGCCAATCTTCCAAACGGTGTTGATTATTTGAAATCAAGCAGGGAGCATGACGGAAGCGACGTTCATTCTGCTGGATTTGAGGATCACCAGGACCGAGTCATTAGGCCACCTGCGCCCAAGGTCAAAAATATCCTCCCGCCGCAGGTTGTGACATTGTCGGAGGACGTCATATTTACACCCACTAAAGCCATCCCTCGAGTACGACCAGTGGGCGATGACTTATCTCTTCAGGTAGAGCAATCCTCCGGCACACCTCCTATAAACGCATCCTCGATAGCCGGTTTCAATGTTTCATCTCACATGGGAAATTCACAAGCCGGTCGCGAAGGTGAAGGTGTGTTTAACACTGAACCTTATGTACTTAACTTTGGCAAGTACGAAGGTAAAACCTTAGGAGAGGTCCAAGAAATCGATGTCACTTACATTATGGTATGCAATTTATAGGCCAGCCATCTGGCCATTTCTTGATCACGTAATGCTGACTTGCAAAAAAAATATAGTGGTTAAAAGATCACCAAGTATACAATCGTCAGGCTGGTCTTGCGGAAGGGCTTGCTGCATACGAAAAGTCCGAAGAGGCGAAGATTACTCGGGAACAATTGCGAATGGCTGCGGCTGAGTACCCTATAGTGTGGGGCAAATATGCTGGTAAGTATTCCACAAACACTGGGACTTTCTCAAAGACTTCCTTGTACTTATTGTCTGGCAGGTGTGGCGTTAAAGGACGTTCCGAGAGGATATCGACAGTGGTTGATGGACGACGAGTCAAAAAGCCGGCCTAAGTTGATGGAAATGTTAAAGCTACTGGTATGTTGAGAATTCCTATCTGGACCCAAATCAATCACCCACTAGAAGTGGAAGATTCTGAACTACCGAGATCTTACTGATATCAACTAGGGCCACCGCAAAAAGCAACCAATCACAAGCCCTATACCCTCGTGGTGGGCTCCCGCCGATATGCAAGCAGAGGCCGCTCGCTCTTTCCTCGACGATTATAACCGAGAGGACAGCTTGATATCTCCCTTTGACGCTTTTCGCTTCTTTGGATTGCCTAAGGCCTATTACCTAGAGCGCCTTTCTAATTCGGATGGGAATCACTGGCTTTATCAAGTTTATGATCTGCTGGCCGCATGCGAAGGAAAACCGAGAGCGGAAGCTGCGTTGGAAGACTTTTTGACTCATAATAGTGATCGGGAGGCGGATGGATTTATTATTTAGATGGCAGGCAGTACGTAGATCAGCATCGAATTATAATGTTCCATTTGATCTAGGACAATCTGCTAAGCCGAAAGCGAAGATATGGAACGTGCTGGTGGTGGCTTCTCGCAACGCCACAAGATTAGCTATACTTCGCCTGGAGTCTCAGATCCAAGACATCATACTGCCGCATCCACGTCACCAACTCCGGTAAGGACATTGAGTGGTACCTCCTGCTCTTGACAGTTGACTATCTGTCGTATATAAATTCTCGTAATCGCCCAAACAAAGCCGTTAGGTCCACAATGTGCAGGGTTTACACAGCCTTGCTATATTGGCATCGTACGCTGCGACCGTAGGCCCCAACGTCATCGGTATTAAGAAGTTCAGGCCAATCGTGGTGGAAATCAGTGAAATAGCCTTTCAATTTTTTGCCAGAGACCTGTCGAGAACTTTTACTTCACTCGAAGTCTGTTCTGCCGTACGAGTGCTTCCCTATTATTATTATTTTGTTTCAAATTATTGTTTCTTGTGGGCTCCTTGAATTTATTAGTGATTCTTCTAACTATCGTCGGTGGCTCTAGTTGCCTATAGCGTGGCTTAAAGCGCACACCATCATTGGTGTCGAGCACTGCCACAGTGTGGTTGCGAGGCTGCCCCAGTGGGCATCTTCGAAGGCTGGGAGTGATGTTCCACCCCAGCCACGGGCTGTGCATTTCACGGAGCAACTTCGGTGTGTGTACTTGGTATATATTAGAACGTCAAGTGTTTGAGATGGGCTGGATGACACCCATTGTTAAAATTTCGCCTTTGAAAGATTTACCTTCTCGCATTAGGTACCACTATCCTTTGTGCAATTTCGGCAAACATGGCCCAAACCCCCAAAATCAAGAACGGGTTCTGGAATTCATGGTCTGATTTCGATCGGCAAGGCTGGCGTAAGTGACTTCAGTCTTACACACCGTAGATTATCGCTGAAACCATCATAGAGCTTCAAATAACGGTGTCTAATGATGGTGCAGCATATATTGCAGCTACTGTTGTGGTTCTTCTAGCTCTAGCATCTCCAGTAGCGTATGTTGTCCTGAATCGTATCATCGTTAGAACCTGGGCAACCTTGGAGAAAATTTATCATGAGCGCCAGCTCAGAACGAGACCAGTCATCACGGGCGCAGAAGCCAACGAGGAGACTCCCCTGGTAGAGCGCTCTAAGCGTCGCTCTTGCTACACTTTGATGCGGGAAAAATGGAAAGATTCCAAAACCCCTGACTTTGCAGTGGCTGAATTAGCATGGCTGGGTTGGGAAATTGCCACACATGGTCCAGAAGATAGGACCAAAGCCGACTGTGCTGGTTCTAGAGTGCGGAAATTGTGGACTCGCAAGTGGAAGCTTCTGATATTGACGAGTTTAATCATTTTCAGTCTTTCTACTTTCGGTTTATTCGTGTGGGGAAGTATAGCATCTGCGAGAATTGTCACAAGCTCCGCAGCTCTCTCTGATTCTCCAGATTGCGGGTTCTGGATCCCAGATCCGAAGGCAGATCACCACAAGAATGGAACTGATGGATTTCTCTACCTTCAAGAAGTTGAGGCCGGTGAATACGCAAAAAATTGTTATGGCGCTGCTCGAGGTGCTGATGGCTGCAACTTCTTTGCATCGCAAGACATTCCATATACCGTAAAGGAGAACGATCTTTGCCCTTTCTCGGATGAACTCTGCCTGGAAGGTCGTTCTTCTGCGTTTACCATGAGCACGCCGCTGATCTCATCGAAGATGCTAGGTATCAACGTCCCAACTGGATATCAATTCAACCGAACGACTTCTTGTGCTCCCATCAAACGTGACGGCTTTGTCATCGAAACTGAAGACACATACGATTATTATTATGGGCCAGTGCCGGGCTCTGGTATGCCAACTTGGCGATCACCTAAGTCGTCCGTGAGAGACTTCCCTGGATACCATGTTGCGTGTGTTCTCCGCCTGCTAATTTTGCACCATAAACTTCGACTAACTATTTACTGTAATAGTACATTTTGCTACGAAGAAGCGTACACAGACGAATGGACCCCTCTGCCGGCCTTCTTACCTGAGAAATACGACACCACTACCCTATTACTTATCCAATCTCAAAATAATTATCATTCCAGCCTTCGACATGATCCTATCTTCCCTGCGGAATCTGAGATTGACCCTCCACCACTCACCTACAGACCGCTGTATTACAACAAGGATCCGATCGCCACTATCCTGGCTTGTGTGGACACAGTCTCTGTTTGCTCAGCTGATGGAAGCACCTGCTGGGCAGATATCAACCATCCAACCAAGGATTTATCCTCCCACGTGGAGAAGACCGGTTATTATATGCTCGATATAGCGCTGATGAGGTCGAATGTCTGCAATAGCATCCATTTACGAGGCGGCAGCGCCTTAGATGCACATTCAAAATTACCCTCAAACCTGTCTCTCCCAATATCTCTTCCTCTCGCCACCGAGCAGTGGAAAGTGGAAGCAAGAAAGCTTTTCGAGGGCTCGCTAGCTCGCATTCAGATCGACTTGCGCGATTACATCCGCGGCGCCGCGGCGAATCAACGTGGTTTTGCGAACCATCTGGATTCAGCTTATGAGGATATGTGCAGGACATATAAGTTCCACACAGTGGGATGGAAGAATGTCAATTTGTGGGCATTGAGATTGTTGTTGGTATTGGTGCTGACGGTATATTTGTTGAGCTTTGAAACCAACCGTTTTTCAGAGGAGAAAGAGACGATTGCTGAGTCTATTTGGAACGCTACTGTATTGAGGATGTTAAAAAAATTGCTTGGAGCTAAGAACGCCGTGGAACCAGGCGTGGCGAATGGGACGAATGTCGCCGGTGGTAGAGTTTCGGAGGATCCGAGGTCCCCTGACATACCCCGTCCCGATCGAGAAGCTTCCTGAAGCATAGACCTACCTGTGTACAAGGAGTCGGTTTTCCATCCAGCCGGTTGGATGGGAGGGCTCAGCGTGCTCTACGAACTGTCTATCTAGTAATACATAGCCCTTTCTCTTTTCTACTCTCGTTGACTGAGCCCGATCTTGGTGGAGGATTTTCTAATAGATTGAAAAATCCGTATTATATTACCAATTAAATCCTTTATCCATCGATCCAAATTCACGATTTCGTTTATGCAAGGCAAGAAACTTTAATTCTTTATGCTACTCCTTTTAAGATCTATTATTTTGCTCTCGTGGTTTGTATAAGGTCAAGCAGGTCAGATGTTAAAATATTTTGATTTGAGAATAAACGGTGAACGGTGAACGGTGAACGGAAACTCGCTTTTCTTACACGGACAGAATAGAAAATCTCAACGTTGAATAAACCGGAATCGGTAGACGATTCTTTATAGGGAGGTAGGTCTTGTAACAAAGTACAAACAAGCCAAGTTTGTCAACTAGCGCTGTTGTCAAGATGCCTTTATGAAGAATCATTAACTTGAACGAAAAAGTACATAAATTTTCGAACAAAGGCTACTCAATTTTGTACCTTTTGGGAACCCGAGAAAAGATATAATACATTGTTAGCCATTCAGTAGGTATTCAGCATATCGCTTGCTCCAGCCACTTTTGACTCGAACAAACTTGCATGCTAAATTGGATTCTCCTCCCTACTACTTATACATCATCTAAGCCTCATACACCAATCGCAACCACCATGAGGATGCGGCAACATCTCAGCCGTCTCCTCCGTCGCTTTTGCCCTCTTCTCAGAATTGATTTTGTCTCTATATGCTTGAGCAGCCTCGTCGCTAACTTCAATAGCCCTAGGGTCTCGGATCCCAGAAGGCGAGATCTTATAGCTTACTGCAGTTTCAATGATAGGATTTGTTGACATGTTGATTATGAGAGAAGGGACGAGGTTATTTTGAGTTGAGAATGGTAATGAAAGCTGATGAACGAATGAAAGGGGGCTTTATATAGAATATTGCTGGAGGGCTCGAGGAGTGTCTTTGTTGCTGGTGTAGAAAAATAGCTGGTGGATTGACAGGCTTGTCTCATGGGCTGAGACAGTGGACAAAGAAATTCCCCAGGGAAAGAAGAACGAAACCTTCCGTGAGCGCCATTTCCTTTCAATGTTCATTGAGGTTTCGGATGTCTATTTTTGGGCACTATGTTTATGTAGGGAGCAGTAAGATAATCTTTGTTTGTGATGGACCAGCCTGCAGAGGAAAATGAAACTTATCAACACCCGCGATACTTTAATTGGAGTTGTATCTAAAACCGACCGGTAAGGACTGATTGTAGAAACATATTTTTCGCGCGCCACACTCCGTCCACTCCCCCACCGCACCAGCAGGCCCCTGGAAACCAGGAGCAAGACCCCAAGTCACACATCTTTGCCCATGACACTAATTCCCTTAACCTTCTCCAACTCACCCAAAGCCCCCTCAAACTTAGCCTTAATCATCTTCCACGCCACAGCCCCCAACGGAAGCCTTAACGGAACCCTCTCACCACGCCTAGCAACCCCAAAAATCGTCTCCGCAACAGCAGCAGGCTCAATCATACCCCCACCACCCCCAGCCTTAATACCCATATTCACATAGTGCTCTAACTTGCGAGCGGGCATGTCAGGTGCTGCGTAAGCGGGGTGAGCAGCCGTGCGAGCTTTGCTATGGCCTTCGAAATTGGTCCGCACTCCGCTTGGCTCGACGATGCAGAAATTGACTGTTGAAATTTCACGTTAGAAATTCAAGTAGGGTATGGAAGGAGAAAAGGCCTACTGTTCCAATCAGGATGCATCTCCTTAGCCACACTCTCAGTCCATCCCTCCACAGCGTGCTTACCGGCATGGTAGTAAGCATGACCCGGAAACGCGCAAATTCCAGCTAGGGAAGAGATATTGAAGATCAATCCCCCACGATGCTCTTTAGATTGCCGCATAACTTCAATTGCACGCACAGTCACGCGAGTAGTGCCGAAAAACAACGTTTCGATTTCGGCGTGCGACTCTTCCTCGGTAGCAGACTCGGTGTCGCCAGAGAGAGAATAACCGGCATTGTTGACCACAACATCGAGATAGAAAGCAGCTCCAAAATGTTTCTTTGCTGCCTCGAAAGCAGTGGAGATGGAAGACACGGATGTGACGTCTAAGGCTAGTTTGAGGATATTGGGGCTTCCTTCTGGGAGGTAGGCGAGGTCTGAAGGGTTGCGAGCTGTGGCTATCAGACGCTGGGTTGGCTTGCTTGCAACCAAAGTTGCAAGCTCGCGGCCGATTCCTGATGAGCAGCCGGTGACTTTGGGTAACTTTTAGTAATCTATTTGCACTGAAGAGTTGCGACTTACTCAACCATGTCGCATCCGACGGCAAATTGTAGGGTTTGGTGTTGGGTTCGTTCATTTTGTATCAAATTTTCGTGTGAATTGAAATTTGATGTGTGATACCAAACCCAGAAGAAAGTGATGTCTGTTTTAGTGAAATAAAGCTGTCGTCAAGTCGGAACTTATATACCTAAAATATCTGACCTCGCTTAATACAGGAGGTTGGCTCGGATCCTTCATAGCATGAGTCATGCGGTGTAAATCCATACCATACCGAACACAAATGGGGAATACGGAAACTCCGTTTCCTGTACGCACCTTCAACTGATCAAGGAAAATAAGATATTGACGTGAAATATCGGAAAATTGGAGGCCGTAGATCCTCGTTCTGACGTCTCCACTTCGGCAGTTAAAAGTACTATTTTGGACGACTCTTCGGAGTTCCGCCGTGGATGAACACCAAAATTCGCGAAATTCCTGTGGAATAGTAAAAGCGAAAGATCGAGGTTTGAGTGCCGAAACATTATTCCATGGCGTTCATCAGGAATTCTTCCAATAGGATCAATTCCAGAAGCAAATATTGAAACAAGAAATGGAGTAGTACGAGACGGAGTCACAGCAAATAAGGGGGGGGGGGGGGCTTTTTTTGCCATGGGAAACCACAAAGTACAAATTTCAGCATTGTTCAGGGTCTCTAAAGAATGAAACTTGATGTTAGACGAGGCTACGGATGTCGCAGAATACTCGTACAAAAGATGACGGTTGCTTCGCAAGACCGTGTCAACAGCGCTGACAGAATTTATCACATCTACTAAAGCATCCTCATCAAGAGCGGCGGCGTTTTGAGCCCCGCACACGGCTAGGGATGCTTCGCTTGCTCAAAGCTCCTCTCTTCGGAGGCCAATGATCTCCTCTAGATCTTGACCGTCCTCGATGCTGCGAGCCTCTTCTGTCAGCGTGCTGTCTTGATGCGGACACAGATCTGGGTCGCTTTGGGGCGGGCCCCGCCGGATTCGAGTACTTGAGATTATGGTCCTTGAAATACTGCAGAGCGAATTCGTAAAGAGTCGGCAATGGTGTGGTGGTAAGGTCCGCGTATTCAGTGAGCAGACAATGTGCATCTTCAAGCACTTGGCGTAAATCTGGTGACAGGCAAGAATAACTGGATCTGTAGCGTTTGTGGAGCTCCATCCAAATGAGCAAGCCTTGGGATTGTCTCTCTGTTCGAAATCGAAGTTTTCTCGGAAACATGCCAGCGAATTTGCTTACATCCTCAACGTCAGAATTGCCGAAGATCGGCCTCATGATGAGAATATGTGCGTTGCTCTGTTTGCAGAGGGCAGAGAATCTGGGCCAGCCGTCTTGAGATGCGAAGAATGGGTCCAGGTTCTTGCACGGATCGGACTCGGTCGCCAGTGGAATGTTTAGATCAAGTGGGATATTTCCAAGAGTGCTGTTTTCGGTGAGAGGACTCAAGGTGCCGGTTGCTTCAGCTCGGCTGGGTTCCATCGAAGGAGAAAGCGAGCTGGTAGAATGGCTACCGCCATCGCGGTTAGATAGATGGCCCTGGCGTGGACCAATAGGTGCCGGGCCTGTGAAGTTTTCCCTGACTGCATCAAGTTAGCAACTGAAAGCAAGCCAGGCCGTGAGAGCGACTTGGACAAGGCTCTCCACAAACAGTACACAGCCTTGTATGTAGTAAGATCCTCACATGTCGAGGCTTCAATCGGGATCGGATTGAATTCCTTTTGCGCCCATTCAATCCACCAATCGTATTCGGCCTGGAATTCGTTCGGAGTATGGAACACACCTAGGCGGAGAGCCCTGTCTAGCATTATATCGAACCAGGATTCGAAGGCCATGTTGCTTTGAACGTCGCTGCGGTTGCTGCGGTTGCAGGCAAAGCACACACGGTAAGTAAATAATGCTGGAGATAGTTGATTGATGAAGCTGCACAAAGAAGTGGATGCAACGAAAGGCAGTCAGCCTTGCTTGTTGTGCGGAAGTTGAAGATCTATCGTAGTTGCAGTCGCGCTTTCCTTGGTTTTCGTCTTTGATTCAACTACCCGCTTCCAAGTACGTTTTGAAAGGCAATTGCCTTATTTTGTCACCACGCATCATTTAAAACATGGGTACCCGGGAGACAAATGAGGATGGTACCAATAGGCATATCCTTGATGCCAAACTCAAGCCGGGACCTGTCAATGACGGCGAGAAAGCTGAAGGTACGGCAGATATGCGCGGCGCAATGACTCATCCTTCCACGGCTACGTCCACATATCCGCAATCTTCCCGCGAACCATCAGACCATTGGATGAAGCACGGCCTTCTTCAAGCAATCATTGATCGGGCCTATCTGCTTGCGGAGCGCCAACATCAAGGAGATGGGACCGTATCTCAGGCTAGTATGGCAACCTTCAAACGATGCTTTCTTGCGACACACGGAGCATTCTTGGACTAAAATACGTTTCTTAACAGGTCCCTATGTCCAGTCACGGCCTATTAAAGCTCGCCCCCTCCAAAAACTCGAAGGATCAATACAATGCGCAAACTGTAATCTGGGGCACTTACTTCGAGAGTGCCCAGGGCCAACCGACTCCACAGGTCGCCTTCCCGGTTGTGGAAAGTGCAATACACTTGAGCATACGTTGGTAGAATGTCCAAAGAAGCTTTTAAAGAGCGATGTGAGGTTTTTTGTCTTCAAATCAAGGCACAATAAAGCACCAGTGTATTGGGATGAAGATCTGAAGGACCCGTCAGTACAAGGGTTTCTTTTGGACAATCAGCCGTGGACTGCCGAGTTCTCCCTCACTCAGCCCACTCCACCGTTCTCTAAAGCTGGCTCTATTGTTGATCTTACTTGGACGTGGCTGCTCGAGACCATACCGCTGCAGATACACTTAGGGGTCTCACTAAGACGATTCCGACACGCGAAGATTTTTGATAGGCCTTCACAAAACTCTATGAAATCTTCAGAGATCTCTAGGCTCCAGGGTTCAAGCTTCAACCAGAAGGGATCCGTGGCTCTGAAAGCACAATTACAAACGCGAGCTCGAGATGACGACCCCGATGCTGCTCGCCCGCCACCAGAGAGGCCGCAAATCGAGGAGTTTGGATCCCATCGGCCTGAGCACGAGCAACGAAGCGCGAAGAAGACAATCCCTGGGGTTTTCTTCTGTGATATATGCCTCAGTACAGAACATCCTACAAGGGAGTGCTCTTGGCCATGCCGATATAGTCAAACCTCACCTTACATTAGTCCCCAAAGCAGAGAGGCGAAACAAGAACAACAGACAGGCTATGTAGACAATGAGCACTACGAAGATGCCACGATATACGATCCACTATCCACAGAGTCTCCACGTCGATGTCCTAACTGCGATGGATTGAACCACACCGCGGAGCATTGTTCTGGTGCTTGTGGTAAATGCGGCAGCCTGGACCATAAGACGGATGCTTACCCTTCCTTTTCGCCTGAGCGTCGTTAGCGCTATTGATATATGTTATGATGAGAGTTTGATGCGAGCAATTAGTTATCAATCGCCATACCATTGTATTGTGAGAGTAGGAAATCGTTCAACCTCCGGCTCTAGCATATCCGGGGGACTCGAACCTCGCAGATGCAGTTCCTGGTATCGCAGCTAGAAGAATCGTGTAGATGACCTTTTGAGGCGGCGTTTAGAGGATGGATCATGATCATTGTTTAGGGCAGATGCTGTGGGATGTCGTTGAGACTCTGTATTATAGAAATTTCCTTTTACACAACTTGGCGTCTCTTCCTCAGAGATATCCAGCAAAATCCCATTGCTCTTCGCCTCTTCTAGAACTTTCGTCCACGGCAAGTGGGATCGGGAGGTGTCGTTTCTATCACCCCGCTGCAGCTCAGCTTACTCCCTTAAGACTCTTTGTGAGCTCACTCAGACCTCGGCCTTTACTCAAAAAGTAATCCTATGAGGACACGAAGTAAGCCTAGTTCCGTGAATGAATGTGGCATTGATTTTGGTGGAAGAAAGACCTACCAGAAAGAACGCTAGCAACAACTTAGACGGAAGCCACACAGATCTTGCTTGGGATCCCCTCCATATCATTCCTCCTTTCCTATTTCCCATAATATCGTCTACAAGAGATTTGGCGAATTCATTCACGTTTGATCCTCTTGATCTTTTCGACTGGGATCGGAAGATAAATTCTTTAACTGCCATATAACGGAAATTGGCAGGTAGTTCACGAGTCCCTGATTTTGAGCAAATGGCGTGTTAATAACTTCCGCCATGATCGTCACAACGCTGATACCTAATGGTGCAAGCTCAAGCCGCATCGTCTCCGAGATATTCGTCAACGCAGCCTTAGAAGAGGAATATGGACCTAATTTCAAGCCAAAAATTCAGCATTATCACAAAATATGAAGGCGCACAGCGTCATACTAATCCATGGGGTATTAACACAAGCACCAGCAGTACAAACATTAACCCCCCTCTCCCCTCTCCCCTCTTCCCATCAAAAGCCCCAAAGACCCCTGCACCATCCTAATTACCCCCAAACATTAATGTCATAAACCTATTTCACCCTCTCAATATCCATATCCAAAACTGGTATCGAGAACCCAAACCCAGCATTATTCACCAGGACATTCAGGCCTTTAGAACCTAGGCCTTCAGTCACTGCTTCCACTGCTTCAACGGCCTTGGTGATAGAGGACGGAGATGTGATGTCGAGGGGTAGGATTGTTACGTTGCTGAGAGAGGTTAGAGAGTTGGGTATCTTGGAGGTGTTGCGCGCTGTTGCGGAGATGTGGTGGTTTTTGTGGGCAAGGGCTTGGGCGAGAGCTGAGCCGATGCCGTTGCTTGAACAGCGGTGATGAGGATGGTTTTGGGTCTGCTTGTGCTCATGATGCTTGATGGAATTGGGACGCCAGTCATCAGAGGGCCTTTGCTTGAATTGTATGGCTGTGCTTGTTTCCAATGCATACCAGGATTTTGATTGCTTTAAGAACTCTGTTGTCTCCCATGCCCAACCTCTGGGAATTGGAGATTGGGTACAGTAGTAACCTGTGCTATAAGACTCCGATGTTGGTTCCAACCAATACATTGGCATGCTCAGCCTAAATTGAAAGACCTGTAAGAAGCATGTTGGTACACACAGCTCTTTCGGGTTCAGTGAGATCAGAGACTCAGCTTCCTCGCCGTATTTCGCACTCTTTTGTCGCGATATTGGAATCCCACATCATCTCGCTTTTGTCGGCCTCTCGATTGAAATGCTCACCTATGAAGCTTTTGGCCTTGCGGGTCGTCTTGTTGTTGCAATAATCCTGATTCTTGCGGTGCGTACTCAACAGGAAGCTCCGAACGCCCTCAATCTTTCCGTTCCAAGCTGATAAGCTCGTTCTTTAACAGTATCCCTGAAGAAGACGCAGAGTGATCATTATCAGCAGATTGTGGATAAAGTCCAACGGCGCATGAATTGGGAAGTTGACAGGCCCGATCTTATGTCCTATGTCATCAAGCATAATGATGAGAAGGAAGGAATGTCACTTGGAGAGATTGAAGCCACATTCATGGTTTTGACCACAGCAGGTAGTGAGACGACAGCAACCGTCTTGAGTGGAACATTGAACTATCTCATTGCCGGGCCAGATAAGTTGTTGAGGTTAACACAAGAAATACGCGTAAGGTTTCCGCAAGAAGCAGACATCACACTGGAAGCATTAAATGAACTTCCATACCTCAAAGCCGTTATCCAAGAAGGTTTAAGACTTTGCCCGCCGATTCCGGTCATGCTACCTAGAGTGGTTCCCGAAGAAGGCGATACTGTTTCTGGGACTTGGATCCCAGGTGGGGTAAGTGATTTCTTGTTGCGTTACGGGACAACTGCTGAGATTTCTGGTGGATAGACAAGTGTATCTTTACAAGCATGGTCGCTATTCCGAGACCCAAAATCCTTCTATAAGGCTTGCGAGTACTTGCCAGAGCGTTGGCTACCAAAAGTAGAAAACGATGAAGGGTCTCCTTTCTTTAACGACCAACGTACTGTCTTACAACCATTCAGCACAGGCCCAGGAGCCTGTTTGGGTAAGCATCTAGCGTGGGCGGAGATGAGGCTTATCTTGGCAAGAATTCTTTGGGCATTTGATGTAAAGGTGGCAGGAAAACCGGTGAGATGGGAGGATTTGAGGACTTTTCTCCTTGTTGAGAAAAAAGACATATGGATCAATATCAAAAGTCGAAGCGGCTAAGAAGCCTATTTGAACAAAAAGTTCCTGTTATTTTGCTGAGCGTTCGGGATGTTATTGTGTCGCGACTGTGAGGGAAGAGAGCTGAGATTGATGCCACAGCGAGATAATGTATCTTAACGACATAACATCAGGCTTTAATCTGCAAGGAAGTTGGTAACACACCCATTTGAAATTTGAGGCGTCATAGTACTTTTCCGTAAGTAATTTTAATGTTCGCTATCTGCCAGTGTGGGTCTGCTAAAATCTGACTGTACCAAGACGCGGGACCTCGGGCCAGCAGCACACCGCCCCCGAAATTTTACTCCGCTACCAAACATCTCGTCCTCAACACCACCCTCACCTCACAGTACAAGTCTGCGTCTCAAATACTCAACATGTCATCTTGGCTTCCTCCAAACCACGGACTTCTGCCCTGGGCGCTTCTCATCGTACGTCCTTTCCCAAACCTTGCCCGCCAACAGCAGACTGACCTTTTCAGAATGCCGCTCTTTCCTGGTACAACACTTTCAACGCATATTTCGATCGCAAACTCGTTCATCAACTCTATGAAGGCCCAAATGGCTCCGAAGTCACCGGTCTCTCCGCACGCACCTTTGGTGATTGGACCATTCTGAGCGGTTTCGTGCGGCTTTATGCTGCGTATAACATCACGAACCCTCAGGTATACGCACTCGCGTTCTGGGCGTACTTTGCGATCGTACTTCACTGGACTACTGAGACGTTTGTCTTTCGGACCGCGAAATTGGGGGTGTCTACGTACGTTAGTCTAAGTATTGATGGAGGTATGCTTGTTTGGACGTTTTTGCAGTGGGGCTATTATACAGGGGGAAATTGATGGGCCAATTCAGCTCAAATTTCAATGTTTATTCTGATAAATATTCTTATAAGATTGGTATAATCTGTGCTAGAGTTTAATCCACATGATTTTGGATAGGTGGAATTTCTTCGTGTCTCGGCTGAGAGACAGGTGGATGTCTAGAGCTGCAGAGGGTAGACCAACAGCATGAGCGGGGAACATAGCAACTTCCTGGTCATCGATGATTGTCGGAGTGACGTCCTGATAATTTGGTCATAATTCCGGCGAAATATCGAGTGAAAATGAGGGGCTCGGTTAAAAAAGGGAGGAAGTCGCAACCCCGCTATATCCGCGAATGAACAGTTTCTTATTCTTCATACTGAGAGTGTAAAAGTCTTGCAAAATATTATGAGATTATCATACGTATTGCAGCAGTATTTTATGCTATTGTGGTACCCCCTAGCCCATTCCTCACCCTCAACCCCCACCAGCCACCGCTTATATGGAATTATATTCTATAAAAGATTAGGTCGCATTCTACCATAGAAATGACGCGGCTGCGTAATTATCCCGCCCCCGAAAATATAGAGTTCTAAGGGAAAGGTCTTAGCCAATTAACCGAAACGCACCAAAATTGGTACTTTTGCCTACTTTCTACCAACTAATAACCACAGCCACACTGAATATAATTTTCATTACTGCAAGGTGAGAATAGATAAGTAGTCTCCAAGTCAGGGAAAAAAGTGGCTGACTTAGTTGGTGTGCTCACACCAAAAATCTCGGCCACTTTTCTCCCCGACTCAGAGGTAGCCATAGTACCTTTAGTTTCAATTTGGTTAATTGCAGCAAGTGTTGAAGTAGCTTTTTAAATAAATCTCTGAAGGCAAAATATGAAATTTATATTCCTTAGCTTCCACGCGTTACTATAAAAGAACCACAAGTAGCTAGAAAAATCCCGATAGACAGGACTCATGAGAGTCTTCCAATGAACAGCTTGCAGTACCTACATTATACAGGAAAAGTCGTGGTTGGTGCACAATCATTGGTTATTCTCGCCAACTTTTCGGAGGGGCGGGGTAAATTGGCTAAGGTAAGATTTTTCGGGTGTACCTCATCTGCAGTTCATTTGTTCCGCATACTGCTTCTAGAAATTAGGGTATTATGCTAATTTCATTATAACTATACCTGCTTGCTGCGTACGTACTTTTTAAAAAGGTGTTATAGTTCTAGGGTACGTTGCCTTTGCAACGTTAACGTAACCCCTATGAAGCCTGTGTATTACACCAAGGGCACAAGTGCATTGGCTGCATCTACTCGCGGTGTACTGTAGCCTTCCAAAGCAGTATGAAAGAAATTGGAAAGGTCATCAGAAAACAAAGATACAAAGAAGATCCGATGAGCACTTCACATCATATCCAAGTTCAAGCCCCGACGTTTAACCCCCTTTGCGTAGTTTGTTTCCAATCCGCCAGCAAAAGGCAAAATGGTCTCCTCAAATATCGTAATCCGATGCTTGCCCGTGCTCTCTTCATTGCTCAGCATCAGCTCAGCTGAGGCGCCGTACTGGGGCAAAAGTGATTCACCTACCACTTCCTTCTCTCCCCCAGATGACTAACTACCGCAAGACGAGAGCGAAAACCCCCTAGCAAAAATGGAACCGCACTACAATCCTCACCGCTGGCCCATGACCGTAGACTTCATCCAAGACTCCGACGAGGAAGTAATTGGCGCATGCCAACAATTCCCCGAGTTAGGCGGCGGCCAAGATTGGCAATGGTACCCGCGATACTACGACACAAAAGGCAGCGCATTCTGCCAGACCAGCGACGCAATCAATGTGGGCGTCATGGGTGTAAATCGCTTCCCCGACCAGCGATACGTCAAGACGACGGATGACTGCTACGTGCGCCGGGAATTGCTGTATGAGATCGATAACAGTACTGAGGCGAATTCCCTCGATGAGTTGCCGTGGTGTGGGCCCCTGAGGCCGTGGATGGTGACAGAAATGGATCCTGAGTATGTGAATCAGGGCGATGGAGGGCAGCAGTGGATGAATTGCTGGATGGAGCCCGATATAAACTCGACGTGGATTAAGTCAGATTGGTATTATCCACATGTTGATTGCTGGGTCAATGGGACTTCTGTTGGTACTGGTCCGAACCCAACGTAAGCATCTTAAATTTCTATACCTTTGCTCTTTTGACGTGTGTAATTTGTTAATCCTACTTTCTAGCTTATGGTGGGAGAGTGCCTTTAGGTTGAAAACAGGCGAAAAATGCTATTTCCCATACGAAACTAGTAAAGGGTCGGGGACCCCGGTGAACGGTATGTGTGCCTTAGGATTTTCATTATATATAGTTATTATACGATTATTTCTGGATAGGATCTAATATATTATAGATACCGTAGGATCTCCTGCGGGGCCGTGTTCGGATTGGGATTTTGGTGCTAAAGACTATGATTAAGCTAGGTTGATTTAGTGCTTAGAAATAATCAATTTGCTCACATGTATCTCAAGGACAGAGAACACGAGAACCATATAATTGATGATTGGAGGTGGTTCATTGTTAGAAAACAAAATTAGTTTATTAATCATTCCATGGTAACACGGGTTCGACTGTTAGGATCCGATTACGTGCTAGGCCCCGGGCCGATTATGACATATTCAGTCCTTATCTTTTCGCTCTATCCGAGAATGAGCGGTTTCTTATTTTTCACACTGAGAGTGTAAACAAAGTCCTGCAAAACACTTTGACATTAGCGTATTTATTACAACAGTATTTTATGGTACCGCAAGCGAACTTCAGGCCTAGGCATTTTGTCAAACAAATTTCGCGAGCGAAGTCGCTGTTACTAGGGCTGTATCGGTAACGTCCCGTGAAGCCCATATCATTGATAACGTAGATCCATTCTGCTGCTCAATACCTCGAAACTTGAACATAGGATCGGCGATGTTGAAAAGATGCTCCCAGTCTTCGGTATCCCTCTCCTTAGCATTTTGAATTGCTTTCATCGAGATATCAAAACTCCTGCAAATTAAGGATGAGCGATGTTCGATTTGGGGAACGCGTAAATGAGGATATATTTGGAAGCCTGGGAGTGAAACTTACCTAGCAGATCTCTCTTTATAGGGAGACAGTGTGCAAGGGGCCGGAAGACACAAATCAGAGACCAAGACTCGGGCGCCCTTCTTCAATGCTGGAATCAAACTCTGGATGATTTTCATGGCATATTTGTCGGACCAATCGTGCAAAATCCATCGCAAGAAGTAGAATTCGGCTCCTTTGACCGGTTGTGCCTTGAAGAAATCATGAGACATGAATTGGAGCCTTTTCTCACTCCTTAGATCTTCTGGAACATCGGCGCCCTCGATAACCTCCGGGAGATCTTGGACTACGCACTTGATCCCTGGAAAGGACCTCGCAATTTCCTTCGCCACTTCTCCTCGCCCACCGCCTACATCAACGGTTAGGCCTTCCGAAGCATCCCCCCATTGGAAATTCTTAATGACGTGTTGAACACTGTGGGCAGGTCTTGATTGCATGAAGTTCATGGCTCCTGCCATACGCTGTGTTCGCTCTCGATCTCGGCCTACGAGATCAAACATGGGAATATCAGTACCATATGCGATCGAGAATCCGGTCTCATTTGCCTCTTCGGAACCTGGCTATTTTTGCATTGCATCCACAAGCCTCGTTGTTGAAGGCCACATCTCGCTGCTGAGAAAGTCGACTAGGTATCCGAATGGGGGAATCTCGGCCAACACCTTAGAGGCAGCTGTATGTTCTACTACACCAGGAGAAGGTTCCCGGAATATGTAGAACGTCAAAGCATGGCGTAGGATACGACGGGTGTCAGGTAAGGGCGATGGCACCAAACGTGGAAGTTGTACCTGGAGTGAAGGCCTTCGCAAAACCGAAGCGTTCAATGGCTTGGACAGTTGTCCATGCATTGAGCTATACTCATTTTTAGGTCAGAAATGCAACTGAAGCGAGAAATGGAAGCTCTAACGGATTGATGGGCTATACAGCCTGCAGGACCAAGCATCAGTGCTGTGATCTCATCTGAAGCTTCGAGAACAGCTTCCTGGCCGTTCTGAATGCCGAGTGGAAGCGACAACTTCGGAGGGTATGCAGAATTAAAAGATGGTGTGGGGAGATTTTGCGATGTAAGATAAGTATCAATCTTCTGAGTATGCTCATAAATAATTGAAGCTAATTCGACGATTTTTGTGCGAGGCATTTGTAGTTAACCGAGGGAAATGATCAACAATGGTAGTAATTATGGCTTGTAGAGTCAGACAGGATTCAATGAAATGTGATGATGGGTGATATGAGCGGAGTAAAGTTGCAGGTAAAGTACTACTGGTCCCACTGTTGGTTGGAAAGTCGGAAAACTCTGTTTCCCAGTTTGGCGACTGAATTTTCCAGATCACAATCTTGCACGCAAGACCTTGTTTACTTTCAAATTTAAAGACGAAGTACTGTTAAACTTTTCGTAGTTGACTATTGTCGATCCAGTGCCATCCCATTCTGTCAAAGTATTCATTTTAGCAGGGAAAAGAAAGCTCGCTTCGGAAGAGATCCGTCCTTCTACTAGAATTGGTTTTTTGAGTGCTAGAAGAAGCCTTTGAATAATCCGCAAGCTGACAATAAGGTAACAATTGGCTATGCTCTGCGGCTTACATATGATGTTTGCTGACAATCATAGTGATATCGATATGAATCCAAGCGATTTGGACTAGCTTGCGGACATGATCCACCATACCGGAAGCCCGCAAGAGCTGAACATGGAACTACGAGACCTGACTACCTTGGGACCTAAGGATTGGTGGAATTTTTTCAGTGGCATTTGACAGAACGTGGCTTCAAGAATCTGTGGGCTTCACCGAGGCAGTGAAGCTGGTAGGCAACGAGCTAGGCGCGGGGCTCATAGCTGAGCGGGAAGAAGATGGGTTTGCGACATGGTCTTGAAAGGGATTGAAGGTAAGACACTGCGGCGGAATCCAAGCACCCTTGAAACTTCTTTGAAATGGGGATCTGTTGAGAAGATTATGGGAAGGTAATATGGGATGGGATGGGGAGAGCGAGGGTACTTCTGCCCAGTCCTTAATTTGGTTTTTGTTGCGGCAGAAGCATCTAAGCCACATAAGTTATCAACATGTTTTCCGCATTGGATTTGAGAAGGGACTTGCAGATGCCCTTTGTACATTCAATGTGCTAAACTTGCGGGTCGGTTTCATTCACTGTACAAGGAAAAAGCTCGCTCGTGATTTTCAGGCTTCAACTCTACAAGCTTGACTTCTACCCCTCAAAGATAAGATAGCGAAACCCACTTGGTTGGGATTGAGGAAGTGGGAATCTGAACCATTCTCCAGGTGCGACTCCAAATACTAATGGGCATAGCAACATACTGATTGAACCACAGACGTTGCGCTACCACCCTCACGTTTTCGATCTCAACTCTCAAATACCGGGCCACATCTCAAATTTCACACTGGTCGATACCGCGACAACTACTTTCGAGTTTCCCGATCTCGATACCGCACTAGATAGTCTCGAGATGACTGTGCCCCCAAAATCATCACTGTTCCGAAATTTTCCTCCCGAGGTCCGAGCAATCATATTCGAAGGAGCAGTCAACTGGGATGGCAAGACACCTGCTTTGATCGTAGCTCTGCGAGCAGACCCAGAGCTATATTTCGAGGCCATGGAAGTGCTCAGCAAATCGTGTGTTTTCACCATGTCGAGTAGGAATAAGCAAGCACGGAAGGTTATGCCTCAAAGCGTGTACAAGAATATCCAGCGGCTAAGGATGGAGACTAAAGAGTATGGATCTTCCTTCCTTAACTACGCCACAAGGCTTCGCTGACTGAGTGAGTTTCTCATGGCTTTATCCCACAACAATTCCAATCGGATCCGGTCTGCGAACTGTCTCGTTGAAGTGCAATTCGCCTTTGAGTACGACGTGGATTCGCGTTTCGGTATGGCTGGACAATTCGACCGCCTTCATCAGATCGCGAAGTTTTGGACGAAGGGACTGAGGACAATTGAGAAGTTTTCATTGATAGTCGCGCCTCGTCCATTTATTCACTGGGAAATCTTGATGCCTGGCCATTCTAGAGCTAACCACCAACCCGATATCCTCTTCGGAGGGTTGATCAAGAACATCAGCAGTGAACTTGGGACAGAGGCGAAGGAGGCGCGTACTGAGAATGGAGAGACCTGGATTTGGCAACGATCGAAGGGTATGGGTTTGTCTGGACAGAGGAGGTTTAAAAAGATTTTGCTTTCGGGTACGCAGGCTGGGTTGAATTGGAAGACAGGGGAGTTTAGAGCAGCATGGAAGATTACTCATTGTTTCCGCTAGTCTCCAGCGGCTAAATAAAATTCAGTCGGGGATTTTGAGGGTCATCAGGTAGCAGTCCATTGAGGTGGGACTATCTCAACCATTTTGATTCCTTGGTGTCTCTGAAGATGGCGTCACTGACTGGTTGATTCCAGTATCCTGGATCATTTCCAGAATGGAATGACGCGTCATAACTGAAACTACCCTGTTTGTGGCCATAAATCGTCAAGTGATCAAACTATAATTCTACTCGTTGTAATCCGCCACCCTGAGCGCATGCAGAAAAGTGCTACAACAAACTGTTTTTTTGTTTTTTTTTTTTGGTTTACTCATTCTACGAGCCTCAAATTCCCGAAACCCAAGTCCGAGCTACTTCGCGGGCGCGGGATGGTCTGTGGCCCTCGTGTAGGAGTATGCCTAGTTTCTGGTGTCGTAAACTCTTATGTTTGAAAGAATGTCCAGAGCTTACAAGGAGTAATGGCCAATTTAAGGTGGACTGTGATCATTGAAATCTCACATGGAGAAATGAAGCTGTTTTTCTATACTGTCTTGGTACCTCTCCAGATGCCCCTCGAGAAGTTGGGCCATTCTGAAAGACTTTAATTGAGCTACTAGCTAGGGCATTGCTTCAATTTTGAGCGTGAGACAAGATTCTACTCTGAATCCCAAGTGATTCCTAATCTCATACGAAGCAAGCTTTGAATAATAGCATCGCCAGCCTTGCCCTTAATCTTTACCTTTGTATTGCTATCTATATGTTGAGGAGGGAACAAGGAGTCACTTATTGGGCGGCCAATCAGTAAATCCAAGAGATTAAATATTTCGCCCGCCTCTTCAGGTGACAGAGAATCAGCTGCAACCCTGTCGTTGCTCAGGTTACAATGCATGCCTCTAGTCCGTGCAAAGTAACCCAAGTAATCCAAATCAACTTGTAAGGGGTATTTTCCGGGTTCGTGAGAATAGTAGCGGTTCACGTTGAGAGATTCACGCCGCCCTAGGTGAACCTGATCAAAGACCTCAGCTGTCATGGCGTTAGTTGCTATTTTTGGCGATATATGGTTATTAAGTGACATAGTAACAGCAGCTAGTAGCCATATCGATGGCTCAAAACAGTGAGTTTCACCCACAGCGAAACCCTCATAACTGCAGAATGCGTGACCTTCTGATCCCTCGAAATTAAGCTGGCTTTCGAACTGTGATTGCATCCCTTGAACGTCGACTAAATCAAGATGGTATACTTTGATCCAGTGATAGCAGTGCTTGAAATAGATTTCATGAGGAACCACAAGTTCGGCCCCTGATGCTTGGTTTTCCACTTCATCCAAGCAAGAAGACTCTGGAACCAAGACTGCCGGGCGACTATCTTGGGGCTTGGGATAGCTCGCAACTCTCCATACTGAGCTTATTCGCGCTGTATCGAGAAATTCCTTGGCGCCCGCTTGCAAGCTCGCGAGAACAGCCTATTCAAATGTTAGTTGTGGGCTAGTGGTCTAACGATCATACCCACCCGAAGACTCCTATGGACTCAAGAGCAAAGAGAGCGGCAGTCACTGCGTTACTGCGTTCGCCTAATTTTTTTCGCTCCTTGACACTTCGTGTATTGCTATATAACTTGGGGGGCTCTTTCAGTTCCAGGTCCCGTGAGTGCATTTGTTCCTGTAATATTCGCAAGGCTTCTTTCAACTCATCAATCTGAGAGCGAGTATCTTTATGATCTTCTTGGTTCGCTGCGGTGACCACCCTGATCACTTCGACCTCACTCGATTTTATCAAGTCTTCCGTTCTGTTGAGCGCACTTTCATGCTGTTCTGTCGCTCTCGATGCCTGACTTGTTATAACTTCTCTTGTCAATTTGTGATCTGCTTCATTGGCTGCGTTCACAGTGGAAATGGCTTTCGTGATAATCGAACGAGTATCATTGTGTTGCTCTTCGGTATGTGTTATTATTTCACCACCGAGCTCGCGGATTTCAGTCATCTGTGCTTTCAAGATAGTATCGAAGACATCGCGCTGATTGATAATGGCGTCGAGAGCATCTTTCGTTCCGCGGTCGCAATGGCTCGAGTAGGACCGAACGTTTGATTGGAGGTTATAGAGTTGAGATCTACAGATGGTAAGTTACTGCGATTCCTCGAAGGATGTTCAATACAACCCACCGGATTTTGACCACAATATGTAAATTCAATTTCTCTCAGAAACTTGCCAACCGATGTTCCAGATCATGAATTTTATCCTTACTCCAAACGCTCCGAAGTGCTTTTTGCATGGTTTTCCATTTGCCTCCGTCCGCCTTCAGCTTCCGAAGTGCTGTGATCAACTCGCATGCTGTCGTTGCTAGGTCTTGGCAGAGCTTTCCGAGAACGGCGTCTCCGTTGGATTTAGTGGATTGCTCTAACTCATCTTTTAGAAGAACCAGATGATCAGCGGCTGCCTCTATTGCGTCATTTTCGGCCGAGGCTCCATGGGTGTCGCGACCAATTTCGACGGTTTGGATATAACCTGGCTGGAGAAAGAGACTAATTGGACAATGTTCGACACGACACCGACGGCGGCGAGTACCTCCATGGCGTCAAATATATCCGCGGTGGAGTAATTGTAGAAAAAAGTTTGCGTCGGTCCACGGCCGCGTCCTTTGTTAAAGTGTGTTTGGACGACAAGGCTGTCGAGGCTGTGTATGCAAGCACAGTCGCTGCCCTCCTGTTGTGTTACCCAAAAAAGCCCATCACACGTGTCAAATCTTACCGACGGTTTCTCTGCTCTTACAAAAGCTTACATGTTCTGCTTCTCTAGGGGTATATCTTTCCAATAGTGAATATACATCGTCATGTTCCAGAGACCTCAGAAGATCGAGATCCCTGACTCATTTGTCCTTATGTCTTTTACGTGCCCTCACACGACCCGTATTTAAGAAGCAAATGTGCACGATCTCGGGCTGCTTCTGTGATAATCAAATCGATGCCCTGAAACAAGGATGATATCACTACTGCACAGGTGACGCTCTCGTGGTGGGAAATAACAAGGCTCTACGGAGTCTGGGGAACTAATTTACTATGAATATAACAGCAAGGCCTTGAATGACATTGCATCTAGCTTCAAAGCCATAGACCAGAAAAGAAAGGGAAAGCCGAGAGAGGCATATGCAAGGAGAAAAAGTTGCCGGGTACTGCTAGTATGGATGCCATTCTGAGTACATGATGAAGAAGCTTCTGGTCTAAGTTACAATCGTCGAGCCGGGAAGTTTTCCGTCGATACGAAATTCCTGTTTCTGCGCACCCGAATGAATGTATATGCTCATATTCCACATTGTCTGCTTTCCGTATGATGTCCTGATAAGCCATTCCAATCCTCAAGAGAGCTGATTCTCTGAATGGCCTTGAGATTGATCCCTGCTGTATGCGAATTAGCTGTGAGACATTAAGATCTCGGGTTCCATATTACCGTCTTGAAAAATAATCTTCCTGTGACACACCGGTTGCTATGTTTGCTCTTAAGAAATCAAGGACAATCATAACATGGTCCTCATGACGCAAAGCTTTCTCCAACTCAGGTGGGCGGGTATAGAACCACTGATTGTATTTCCATATTGTCGTTGTAAGTTCTTGAGTGTCAGCGCAGCGCTGTCCAGATGCGAAAAAGGCGCTCATGAGTTCCCCAGCTGTTAGGAAAACATGAAAGAATATCGCCTCTCGATAGAGTGTAGCGGTGGTGAGAAGCTGATCGTCAGATAATTTGGTAGATGTGCGGTCATTTTCTTGATGAGTAATGCCAAAAGCCCAAGTTAGAGAGTCTTGGAAAGATTGATAAAAAACAGACATCTTGTACAATAAGCCTACACCATCCAGCTGCCAGGTGTCAAAAATCGACTTCAAAAGGAGGTCATAGTCGTCTGGAACTATCTGCACAACTCCAAAACGAATATCATATTCGGTATGAAAGTAGCGCAAAAAGGTCTTGGTGGAAAATCCAAACCACTGTAAGATCTCGGTAGGTATACTATCCGATATCCAGCCGCAAGAACAGTGACCTGTTTGCGTAATATCGCGGTAGCCATCGATGTTATTGGAGCGGGAAAGCAGGCATGGTGTACTGTTGAGGGTATCACGTTTAACGTGTTCCATTGTTTTCAGTTCCACCCAAAGGAAATGTGAAGAGCCGTGGTAATGCGGTGGTAGACAAGAGGATGTCTCCTCGTTAGAATTAAGTACGGATGCAAGTCTCAAATTTTTCAAATTTTTCCTGGGCTTCTTCGGATAACCAAAATCGAAAAACTTGGTGCAAAGTGCCTGCAAACGACTTTTCATGGCTATCTGTAACTCGTTTGCTATTGCAGCATCCAGTTCGCATATCTTTCCGAGACGCTGAACGTCATCAAACAGGTGGAGGAGTACCAATAATTGGAGCTTCGAGTCCGTTAGGTTTTCGAAATGCGAGAACATTATGCTCAAAGCTAGCATCTCCGTCTGCTCAACTAGACCAACAATCTCGCGAAATTCAGGTTTCATGTAAAGTAGGATCTTTTTCAAGTGCACAATGCTGTGAAAGTAAGATTGCCAATGGGGAAGATTATGACCCATCGGAACTAGGACCCTCAACCTCCACGGTCGCTCGAGAACATTCAGGATCGGAGCTGAGCTGCCCAAAAACGTTTTACACTGCTCATGAATGGAATGAGGCGTAGGAGAAAGGAGTTTTCCTAGCTGTTTTCCTAGCTTGTCTACAACAGAATCAGCTTACGTTACATCCTCATAGCAAAGAAATAGTAACCTACCACTTGGATAAAATAGAGTGAAATCTGTCAATTTCCACCTGATTGTACAAGTCCACATGAAACTAGTTGAGCTGTAACCTCGTTTCTGCCAATAGGTTTTGCACCAATCACAAGGGCGTTTACCGGAACACTGAGCGTTGTAAGTATTGAATAGAGAGGAGGTTCTTATCAGGATATTACCTTTCGTTTAAGGAGAAAGCAAAATAAACAAGATCCGCCGGCTTTGATAACCTTCTCTTTATTTTCGGGATCCGTACGACGGGGACGTTTAGATTGAAGGCTTTCGCATGGTACCACCGCATGGAAGAATTATTGAGGAGCTCCAATACTACTTGCAAGATGGCTAGCAACAGACCGCTCTTGGTCTTGAACACTCTCCGGGGATCGGGCTCTCTTGCGCTTGGTTCTTTTGGGACTCGGGCGAGACGGCCCGTAATAGGGCAAGAATAAAGTCGAAGTTGGCGGGATTGGTTGTGGACTTTGTCTGTAGGGCAATTCGGCCAACCTTGGCTGCATGGAGTGGTTTTCCGAAGAAGAGGTGGGAATATCTGGTGTCCTAAGTTGAAACTGATCGGTCATACCAAAGGAAGGTACGCCAGGCGTGATGAGACTTGAAAGTTCCGCCGACTGGAATTCGAACGATACATGATCCGATGGCGTTTTAAGGTGCTGGTAATTAGAATCATAAGGTATCATGTCCATATTAGTCGTGCTTGGATCGTTAATTGGCTGTGTATGATGTTGACGGAGAATATAATTGCTGGCAACGTGCGCCGAATCCCGAAACTAGGAATTGGATATAAATTAGCGGGGCTTAGGATATCAACACCCAGGTACAGTACACTTACAAATATATCACTGCTCTGGTTGAGGCAGCTGGTCATTCCATTCTGAAGAACTGGACCAGCTGCTAGTTCCATACCGTTCTCGGAAGCAAGCATATCACTGGCTTGCTCGGTACTGCTTTCAATTTGCCCCTGACCAGCTTCACCAGTCTCTAAGTTCAGTATTCCCTCGAAATCATTGGCACTGTGGCTGCCTTCAGAAACGAAACATTCGGGGCGCAGATTTTGCGGCTGTGTTGATAATATCTTGAGCAATTCTCGTTCCCTTTCCTCGAGCATCTTAAGCTTACGCTCAAGCTTGATGTTTTCAATTTGACGCCTTACTTCTTGTAATTCTTCCGAAGGGTTTCCAGGGATTGCCGACTCAATTTGTTGCAAGGTAATATTGCTTCTTGTCTCGTTGGGCTCTGAGGGTGCCGCGTAAGGTTCAAATACTTCTGCGGCGGGATGGGTGATTTTTAAAGAGGGGAAGAGGGTTAAGAAGGTCGAGGGTGTCCCGGTTAGTGAGGCTAATAGGAATATTTTAGAACGGCAGGGCGCGGGGATGGGGAAAGTGGACTAGGAGGGGAAGGGGAAGGATGGGGATATGGTTTAGGGTGTCATGATGCTGATGCTGTGGCGAAGGGGGGGTTGATCGTTTCGGGACTTGACATATTTGTACTAGAAGTTGGAATGCTAAGGCATGATTGCTATCTTCTTGGTGTACAAGCTCCTAAACCTTCGATAGTTCCACGATCGCACTGTACAGGTACTCAATTACAAATACGCTGGACCATTCACACTAAGGCCCTCCAGCCAAATTCATCTAATCCCAACATGTAGCTACTAAACAAACAGCTCCGCTTGCAACGACTACCCTAATTTTGCCGTATTCAGAATCAGATCTCGCAATTGGTTGTAGGCTTGCACCGCCACGATGCACCCCACGCATCGTGGCTTCCCTCCGCTGGCACCTTGGACCTCGCACCTCCCTGGCTGTCTTCACTCACCACGTATCTGCTCTTTCTAGCTTACTTCTTTCGTTCAAGTTACAACAAATCACCATCAATGCTCTCCCGCCACGGCAGCAAGCAGCCCGTCCACTCTATCCCCGGCGCTTCTCCAGCCTCAAAATCAGCTGAAGAAGACGAGGCTGTGCCTCCAGCTTCTGGCACTTGCTCATTCTGTCAAGATTCTGTATTTACATCAGAACTCCTAATAAATCTCAAGGCGGCTCAGGATGCTGGCGAGCGCAATGTGGACTTGAAATATACAAGATCCACGGATGAGCTACATCAGTCGGTTGTCGACGGATGTAAATGGTGTGAGAAATTGGTCGAGGGAATCTCTACTGCTGTTCATCTGGACTATTGGAGGGAGCGGTGGGAGAGGGGAGAGAGTGATGGGAGCTCGATGAATGAGAGTGATGGTGAGGACGATGAAGATGGAAAGTACGAATCCGATGGAGAGAAGCCCGAGGGGGGCACAAGATCAGATAACGAAGACGATAATCCCGGAGCGGCTGACTGGGAGTTCGGTCTCAAAAAGCTTCAGGAGTACCAAGGCTCGGTGTCAGTGGAGGTTGATTTCATCCGATATGGTGCATCGGACACATTCTCGATGGTAGAAGTCTCGCTTGAGATGTCGCAAAGTGAGGAGGAATCTCAGACCGGTTGTGTTTTCGCCCTCAAAGGGGACGACGCTGTGAATTTGACGTTTGAGATTTTCGCGGGACAAGGTATGCCACCCCAGACAGCCTCGAGATATTTTGGACCTGACCAGATCATAGAATCAGAGAAACGCGCTGTCTTCTCACCTTTCCCTGAAGTTTACAATTTGGGATCGGAACATTGTTATCAACAGGCCCAGGCTTGGATTCAAGAATATCAAGAGCATTCTGAATTTTCATGGCCAGACGATTTTCTACCTATGGCCCCGGAACCACGACGTCTTATTGACCTATCTGATCCTTCTAAGCCTAGGATTGCTCAGCACCCTGAGTATCGAGTCCCGTACACAGCACTCAGCTATGTTTGGGGGCAGAACCAAACTTACACCCTTACTCAATCAACACTTCATCGCAAACAGGAGTCGCTAGATATCTCCGAAGTTCCTCAGACTATCAAAGACGCCATCGATGTCTCACGGCGCTTGGGGTATCAGTATCTCTGGGTAGATGCTCTTTGTATCATCCAAGACGATACTTCTGATATGGAGAGGGAACTCCAAGCGATGGGTGCCATTTACAATAAGAGCGCTGTCACCATAATCGCTGCGAATGCGACGTCCTGTGCAGCTGGATTTCTGAAGCCAACGATACCCTCAGGTTTCTTCATCCATCCATTCTCAATATCATTTTCGGGGGCGACGAGTCAAACCGTTAGGCTGGCTTACCGGTCCACTTACACATCCCAAATAGACCCGATAAATTCACGCGCTTGGACGCTACAGGAGCGTATCTCCTCGACTCGGTGTCTCTTTTATTCCAACTCAGGTCTAAAATGGTCTTGCGACTCTTGTACAATCGACACCGGGGCTCCATCAGACTCACCCAGTCCATTCCCTCGCCTTTTTTGTCCCGAACGCCCGGACGACGAGATTCTACAGGAGTATCTGAGAGACAGGTGGCTGGAAATCCGGGCTGAGTATACTTCCCGTCAACTCACTTACGGAAAAGATAAACTTCCAGCCATCGCAGCCATGGCGCAGAACATAGCGGAGCAAACTGGCTGGACATATGTTGCGGGGTTATGGGATGAGTTTCTTTTCCAAGACTTGCATTGGAAAGTCGATCTTCGCACCCATATCTTGTCACCTGGCACGGAAGGCACGATTTATACTTTAGCGCAGCGACCTGCAGAATGGCGTGCTCCCAGTTGGAGTTGGGCCGCTGTGGATGACCCTATTGTCGATGTCGGCGATGACCCCCGAGAAGAATTCTTCTTTAAGATCTTTCTGCCGGAGTCCTACAGATACGAAACCTCTTCCACCTCCCCTGGTACGAGAGACGCCGTCGAAGTTGAAGGGAAGATCCTCTGGCTCCCTTGGAAAGAGGCAGGCAAAGCCGATTTGACGGACATCTTCCTACTCGATCGTTCTCCTGACGCGACGGAATACATTATCGGTGAGGCATCCCTTGATGCCCTCGAGCCAGAGCTGAAAGAGGGCGTGGAGGTGGGGGCTTTAGCTATGAGCTTGTTGAGGCACGAAGGGAGGAAGAGAAATCCAGTAGAGGGAATGCTGGTCTTGCCGGTCCCTGATGAGCCTGATGGGACTGTTAGGCGCATTGGTTTCTTCAGCATCTACAGCGAGACGTTGTTCGATGATGTTGAGCCGAGGACATTGTGGCTTGTTTGAGCTTTGGAGAATGACAATTGGAGCCTATGGAAAGAAAGGGGGCTACAAGTAACTCGTCAGCGCAAAGACTTGACGATGTTTGAACATCCAACGACAGAACGAAATCGTGCCCCCTGGACTGCGCGGTTGACTGGACTCTCTTGCTTAATTCACTCCACGCGATTAAAACAGCACAGCCTCAACTTTCCCCATTGGTGACGAGCTGACGCCTCGTGGCGCTTGAAGATGCAACTTTCCGACAATCATACCACTCTACACACAACTACTGCATCTTCCCACACTTTCTCATGCACAGTTCAAAATATATAATTGAAGAATTTTCTTGACTTTTTTCCCAGTAACAAAAGTATCTTTATTCTTCTCGGAGCTATTTTCACAAACTTTCTTGAAGAAATCTTCAGATGATTTACGCTTTGGCATCGTGAAGAATTATACAATAATAAAAACAAAATAATAAAATAAAAAGGATTAAAATAATATAAAATATATAATATTATCTGGAAAAAAATATTAAAAATAACCTAGTAATTAAATTAAGAAGAAAAAATTCAAATTATAAATAGAAATAAAAAAAAGATTTATAAAAAATAATAGTAATTTTTTCTTTTTTAAATAAAACTTTTATATTATTTATAATATAACGTAAATCTATTGTAGTGGGTGATCAGGTGATGGGCTTCATCATGTGATTTAGCTAGTTTCCTGGGATCTTGCATATAAATGCAACATCAGCACCTTTATATTTTTCGGAAAAAATCGGCTTAGCAGATTCGCGGGTTTCCTGCGATTAGTTAAAAATTTGATTAGATTAGTAGAATCATCAGCACCTTTATATTTTTCGGAAAAAATCGGTTTAGCAGATTTGCGGGTTTCCTACGATTAATTGAGAATCTGACCAAATTAATAAAATTAATAATTTTTATTTAAGAATCTTAATTTTTTTTAAAATTTGACCCGATTAGAATTAGATTAGGAATTTTTTTTGCTAGTTTTAATAATATTAATAATTAGTTTCTATAAATAGAAACTTTTTATTAATAATAATAATTTTAAATTTTAAATTTTTAATAATTTTTTTAATTGGTGCACAAATCATATAATAGACTCGCTTAAGCCCTTATATTATAATTATTTATATTAATATAAATATTTTTAGCTATATCAAATTTTTTTTTAAAGTTTATATATGTATATATTTATATTATATAAATATAATATTATTTAATATATTATACAATATAATAAACAATTATATTATTAAAATTTGGATTTAATAAATATCGATATTTAATATCAATTATATAAAATTTGGTATAGATAAATATTTGGATATATAAAATATTTATTAATTCTAAGATTTTAAAAAAAAATTATTAATCCTAAGAATCTTGGCTAATTATATCAATTCCAACAAGGATGGAAATCCATTAAGATTCTGACATAATCCTAGGATTAGCCGAGAATCCCACTAATCCGATACTTTGTAGGGGTCCTAATGAAGATCTCTCTTTCGGTAGAAAGAATAACGAATACAAGATTCTTTTTCCTCACTATCGAGTTCAAACCGCTATTAGAAGGGATGCGGTATACTCTTCTTATTATTTGGCCTTTTTACTATTTTCATAAAGGTCCAATTTAGGATTTTTTGGGAACTTATTTAGACTCCTTAAGGATTATCGTTAAAATCTAATAAAAATAAATAAATTTTTTTTTAATTTATACTTAATTTAATTAGAGATTAAATATATAAATAAATAATAAATATTATTCAGGTTATTTAAACTATTTAGATAAATTGGATAAAAAAAAGGTAAATTGAGAATAATTAATACCTAAGTAGAGACAACGAGTTTACTAACCGACCTTGGGATAACGAAAAAAAAAAGTTGTGTTCAACTACCAAAATCTACATCTGAAATCCCCCATATGTGTACGCCCAAAGAAGCTCCCTCGCCGAGCTACTATAAATTCACACCTCAGTAATCAGTCCACCATGAAGCCTGTTGCTGAGCCCTGGTCGCGCGCCGACATACTCTCTTTACTCCAGTTGATTACTACAATTCTTGTGGCTATCGTCAATTTCATTTGGCACTTGATTATTCAAGGTAGGAAGTGTTCCAATGCTAGACTAGCACCGTATGTTCAAAGATCTAACTATATTCTCAGCGCGTCGTTTGGGCCAGTCCGGCAACTCAACCAAGTGAGATATGCTCAGAGTATACCTGGGTTTTCTGCAGGGCTTTTTTCTGCGAGATTTGAAAGGTTAGTTGTCACTATGGAGAGAGTGAGATTAGAGCTGATGTTGATATACTAGGAAAGCTGGATGGGGCGGAGTGGGAAAATTAAATGGCAGAGAGGACTGGATCTACTAAGAGCATATGGGTGGACTTCAAGCATAAAATCGAGGTCTCTTTTCTAGCGTGCAAATAGATTTCAAACATTAGTGTTTCTGGTTTATTTCTAGCCGTTGGACCAGATTCTCTATTCCTAAACAGCCAGTGGCGGAATATCTCGTTCACTAGAGACTTCCCGAATGCGTGTGCATTAGGAGCCTAATCGTATAAGTCTGTGGAGTTTAGGGCATTTCGCAAAAATCCCAAATAAATCAAATAATTAAATATTGGAATTTTGACTGATAGGACGAAACATTTGTTAATAACTTGCCTATCCAATAAATGAATAAGAATTTTGTATAACTGTTGCGTGAGAAATAATAATAATAAAGAGTTTGGATTTCTCTGGAGCCTGAAGCGAGGCTCGGCAGGCGCTGAAAATACTGAAAAGGCCAAATAATAAGAAGAGTATACCGCATCCCTTTTAATAGCGGTTTGAACTCAATAATGAGGAAAAAGAATCTTGTATTGGTTGTTCTCTCTACGGAAAGAGAGATCTTGCATTTATATGCAAGATCTCAGGAAACTAGTTAAATCACATGATCGAGCCAATCACCTGATCACCCACTACAATACCCTGAACTCCACAGACTTATGCGATTAGGCTCGTTACGAGCCTGATATGGATGGTCCGTGTTTTCAGGCTGTCAGGCCAACAAAACCATCAATTGCATGTATTTTAATAGATTTTAATTAAGAGTTGACCATCTATAGTATTGTATTAATATTTTTATCTAATATTTTTATTCTAATATCAATTTATTTATTTATTCTTATAATATTCTAGTCCATTCTTCTAATATTATTTCCTATATCTCGATTATTATAATAGATTATTTCTAATATTTATATAATATTTATTTAATCCTTTTTTAGCATTTTTTAATAAAATTTATATCAAGATTTATAAAAAGATATAATATTAAAATAATTTTATATTTTGTATATTATTATATATAACAATTGTAGATAGTTTTATAACTATATATAATATTATTATTCTTTATAAATAATAATTCTATAAAGGGCCGGAGAATATATATAACGGCTGTAAATATTTCCAGAATTAATTATAAATATTCTAGGACTTAGATTAAATAATTTATTTATTTAAATATATTTTTTTTTCTAATATTTTTAACAAATATAAAAAGATTTTTATAATTATAATTTATAATTCCCCAAATATTAATTGATTTTATATTTTTTTTATAAAATTAATATTAAATATAATTTAAATAATAATATTTTTTTATTTTCTTAATAATTTTTTGTTTTATAATTTTATTTTCTATTAAAAATATAATTTTATTTAACCAGAAGATTTTTAATTATTTTTTATATTAAAATATATATAATTGCCCAAAAAAATCGGATTAAAATTTAGATTATTATAAAATAAAATTTTTGATATATAATATATTGAAAATAATTTTTTTATTTATAATAAATTATAAATATTTGAAAGTTATAAATTAAATTCAATTTATCCTGGAAATATATTTAATTAAATATTTAAATATTTCAAAAATTTAATAAATATTTAATAATTTTATTAATTTTAGAATTTAAAAAAATATTTATAGATTTGTGACGGTTCGGTTCTTGGAGCGTTATGGTCATATGATAAATCATGTAACGCCCAACCGTCACCTATATATTAATTTCACTTCTTTTCTTTTTCTTAATTTTTTATTTTTAGATTCTAAGAAATATCGAGTATTTTAATTTTATAATTTATTATATTTATATTATCTAAAGATTATTATAATTATATTTAAGAAAATATTCTAATATTTTATAAAATAATATCTATTTCAAAAAACTTTAATTATTTCTTAAAATTATCTATTTTTTATAATAAGAAATTATAAAATATTAAATAATAACTAAATCCTCCAAGAAATTACTTCTTTTGATAATAAATATTTTATAATTTCTATAAAAAACTGTTAGCACAACCGCGGCAATAAAAAAAAAAAACAATCTCGAGAATTATAATAATATATCTAAATTAAAATATTTTATTTTAACGAATTTTTTGAAATATAAAATATTTTAATTATTAATAAAAATAATATTTTTATTTTTTTTTTAAATTTCAACAATTTTTTAATTTATAATAATTTATAATATTTTATATTTTTTTTATTTATTTTGTCAAATTCCAAATTTTATTTTTCGCTAATAATTTATATAATAAATTAAAATAATTTTATTTATAAATAAATTTTAAAAATTTCTAAAATTTCTACAATCTTTTTTAGAAATGCAAAATTAAAAAATTCTAAAAAATTTTATAAAAATTATTATTTTATTTCAATTATTGTAAAATATAAATTTAGATTATTAAATAGATTTAATCCCTTATATTATTTAATTTTCAAATCTAATTATCGAATAATTTTTAAAAAAAATTATATAAAATATCAAAAATAATTTAAAATATAAAATTTTAATATTTTTAATTAATTTTATATTGAAAATCTTATTTTTATTATATTAAAATATATATAATATTTTTATTAATCTTATTTCTGGAGATTTAATTAATTTCTCCGAATTAATTCGAAAAAATTTGGAATTTATATTTTATATAAATTTTTTAATAAAAACTAAAATATTATATATCAAACAATAATTTTTTTTTGATTATATAAAATATATAAAATTATTTGAAAATTGATAAAATTCCTTGATATTTTAAAAAAATTATTATATCTCAATTTCTTGATAATAATATTATAAATTTTTTATTCAAATTTTAAAAAATTTAAATAAAAAAGAAATTTGTTTTTAATATTGATTATTATTTTATTAAATAATATTACTAATATTTCGTTAAATAAATTATTATTAATAAAATCAACGAATATTTAATCAATAATAAAATAAAAAAGTTCTAAAACAATAATATAATAAAAAAATTAATAAAAAATATTAAAAATTTTATATAAAATTTTTTTAAATTTAAAAAATATAAAAAAATATAAAAAAATTTTTAAAAATCTCGATTATAATAAAAAAAAAATATTTTTTTTCCGAGATTTTATTATTAAATTTTAATTTAAAATTTTTAAAATTTGAATATTAAAAAAAAATTAATCCGAAAAAATTTGGAATAAAATAAAAAATAATTTTAAAAGATTTTTTATTAATTAATAATAATATATTTAAAATAATTTCGAAATTATTATTTAAATAAAATTTATTATTAAATTCTAAAATAATTTTTTAAAAATTTAAAAAATTAAATATTATTAAATTTTTATAATAATTTATTTTTTTTAATTTATTTTTAATATTATCTGAATATATTTTTTTATTCTAAAAATTAATTTTTTTGTATCAATATTATTTATATATAAAATATCGATTATTCAATATATTGATTTCGATCTTTTATATAAATTAATTTTTTTAATATTGATCATTTATTTTAATTAACCAAATTATTTATTATTTTTATAATTAATTTAATCATTTTACAAATAATCTTTTTTGCAAAAATTATATTATTTATATTATTGAAAAAATTTTTTTTAAATTTATCGAGGAAAATATTAATAAAAATAAATAAGAAATAATAATAATAGATAAAAATTGATCAGAAAATAGTAATATTTAAAAAAAAAATTTATTTTAAATAGATTTTTTAATTTAAATCAAATAAATTTGAAAAAATTAATAAATAACTAATATTTTATAATTTTATATAATTTAATATTTATTAATATTAAAATTAATAAATTTGTTTTTTTTTACAAAATAAAAATTTATCAATTAATTTATCAATTATAATTAAAATTGAAATTTTTTTTATTTATTATTTTTATATAAAATTATAATAAAAAAATATTTTTATTAATTATTAAATATTTTATAATAAATTTTATCGTCGATTATAAAAAAATATTTAATATTTTTTTTTTGATTCTTGATTTCGATTTTTATAATATAATTCTCGGTTAAATTTAAATAATTATTTTCGATATAATATTTGATTATTATAAAAAAATATTTAATTGGTCTAAATAATATTTTTTAATTTAATTTTTTTTTTAAATAATATTATTATATTTTTAGAAATAATTGAAAAAAAAATTTTTGATTTGGAAATCTAAAAAAATATTTAATAATATAATAAATAAATTAATTATAATATTATATACCATTAATCGGATTTAAACTCCATAATCTTTAATTATATAATATTAATAAAAAACAAAAATAAAATATTTTTTAATAATAAAATTATTTCGAAAAAAATATTTTTAAAAAAAATATTCTAATATCAAATTGAAATTTATTTGAGCCTGATTTGGAAAAATCTAAAATTTATATCCTTCTATTTATTTAAAACGGTTTTTATTTTTTAAATAATAATTATTTTAATAATAAATTTTAATTTAAAAATAATTTTTATTTCCAAAAATAATTTTCCTAGAATAACTAACACAAAATTATTTTTATTTCAAAATATTTTATAAAAACCTTATTTTTTTATTTAATTTAGGTTCGATCAAATAAAAAATAATAATTTTATTTATTTTTTTATTTAATTTTGATTTAGGTAAAAAAAAAATAAAAATTTATATAAAATATTTATTAATAAAATATTTATTAATAAAATATTTATTAATAAAATATTTATCGATAAAAACATTCTCGAAAATAATTTTATTAATTTGAATCAATTAAAATTATTTATATAAAATTTTAGATTTTATATAATACGATTATTTAGAAAAAATTTTTTTTATAATAAATTATAATTCGATTTAAAAATTATAAAAATTAAATTGAAAAAAAATCTTTATAAAAAATTATATTTTATTATTATATAATTATTTTAATAATTAATTTTTTTATAACAATTAAAAGAAATAATTTTATTAAATATTATATTGATTTCCGATTTTATATTTTATTTTAATTATATAAATGTCGAAAATGAATTTTATATTATTAATTTATATAAAATCAATAAATTGATTATAAAAAAATTTATAAATAAAATTTTAAAAATTTATAATTTAAAAATAATTATATTTTTTTATATTTTTAATTTTTAAAAAATAAACAAAAATCGAGAAATAATTTTTATAATTTATTATTTATAAATATATATTTTTTCTAAATAAGTTTCTAATTATTTATTTTTATTTCGAGATTATAATTATAAAATCAAATTAAAAAAAAAAAATTTTTTATATAATTTAATTTATAATTTTTTTTATAAAATATTATTAAAAAAATTATAAATAATAAAAAAATATTTTAAAAATAATTTAATTAAAAATTTTATCGAATTTAATTAAATTTTATTTATAATATTAATTTTTTTTATCAAAAAATTTAAAAATAATTTTCGATTTTATATTAATTTTAAAAAATTTAATTTTTTTATTAAAAAAAATTAATATTTATTTTTTTTAATTGACAAAATATTAATTTAATTTATTTTTATTAAAATCTATATTAAATTAAATATTTATTAAATATTTTATAAAATCTAAATAAATTTTATTTCTAAAAAATTAATAATATTCTAAATATATTATAAAATTTATAAATATAAAATTTTATTTTTCGATTTAACCAATAATTTTATAATTTATTAATATTATATAAATAATATTTTTTTTGATTATTTCGATAATTTCTATATTATATATTTTAATAATATTTTTATTTATTCCGACGATTTTTTAGAATATAATAAATATATTAATAAAATTTTTATTAAATTCAATATTATTAAATTATAAATCGATTTTAAAAAATATAAATTTAATATTATTAATATTAAATATTTAGATTTTATTATTTTTATTAATAATTTTTAAATTAATTTTGAAAAAATAAAAATTATTTACGATTAATATTTTTTAATTTCTATTAAAAATATTTAATTTTTTTTAGGTTTTTGTAATTTTTATCGATAATTTATTTATAATTATAATAAAATTTTATAATTATTTATATAATTAATTAAAAAAAATATTTTTTTTATTTTTATTTAAGAATATTAAATAATATTTGATAAATTGAAAAATTATTTAATTTTAATTTTAGTTTTTTAATATTATAATTCTAAATTTTTATATATATTAGAAATTAATATTTCTGATAATATTATAATAATTATTTTTTTATAAAAATATAATAATAAATAAAAATTTATTATTTTTTTTTCGAAAACTTTTTTATTAACAGAATTTAATTATATTATTTATAATAAAAAAATAATAATTATTATTAAATTATTTAAAAAATAACAAACTAAATTATTTGGATTTTTATATAATATATTTATATTTATAAATTATAAAGTTTTTGAATATTTCATAATTATAAAATTATTAAATATTTAATAAATTAAATAAATAGAGATATTGGTTGATTTTAGAATTTTAATCATATATTATTCGAGAAAAAAAAATAATATCAATATTTAAAATATTATCAAAAAAATTTAACAAATATAATATTTATTATAAAAAAATTAAATCGATCTAACAATTTAAAAAAAAATTATAACAAAAAATAAAAATAATATAATAATTAATTTAATTTGTTAAAATAAAATATTATTATTATTAAAATTTTTAAAATCGATTATCAATTAAATATTTATAATTAATTATAATTTAAAATTTTTGAAAATATTATAATATTAAATAAAATTTTTTAAATTAATTTGGAAAAATTTGAAATTTTTAAATAATTTTTTTTTATATTAAAATTATTTAATAATTTTAGATATTAAATTTTTTTATATTTATTTAATCCAAGAAATTTATAATTAGATTTTTATAATCTATTTAAATAAAAATAAAATATATTATTTTTTTTAATTAATATATTATTAATTTCGGATAAATATTGATATAATTTAATATTATTATAATTATTATATTTATCGTTGATTTTTAATTTTTAAAAATAAAAAATTTAAATTATTTTAATCTTTTTTTATTTTTAATAAATCTTGGCAATATATTATTATTAATTTTTATAATTTTAATTTCGATAAATATAAATTCGATAATATTTTCATATTTATAAATTAATTATTAAAAAAAATTATTAATATTTTTTATTAAAAAAAAATAATAACAAATAAATTGATTTATTTTTATATTTATTATATTTATCGATATTTTGGGTTTTTATAAATTATTATTTTTAATCAAAAATCTTAATTTATTATTAAATTTTAGAAAAAATTGAATATTATTTTAGATATGAAAATTATATATTTAATTATATATTATTCATAAATCGATAACTAAATAAAAATTTATAATTAATATCTGGAGAAAAAATTATATTTTTTCGTTAATTATTATCAAAATAATTGATCAAATCTATTATTTTTAATAAATTATATATAATTAATTTTATTATATAACTTTTTTGGTAGATTATTTCTATTTGAAGTATTAAAAAATTATTTATTTAAAATATTATAAAATTAATATTCGAATAATAATTTTTTTAAAAATCAATTTATTATCGAAATAATTTATAATATAATAAAAAATATATACCAAATTTATAAAAAAATTAAAAAATATATAATAATTGTTTAAATATTAATAAAAAAATTTATTAATAAAAATTGTTATAAAATTATTTTTGAATTTAAATAAAAAATTTAATTCAATATAAAATTATTTTTAATTTTGTAATTTTTATAAAAATTAAATTATTTTTAAAATAATTTTTTTAAAATATTAAGTAAAAAAAGAAATTTTTATAAATTAGAATTTTTTATTATTATAAAAATCTATTTTATTTTTTTATCTAATTATTTATAATTAAATTTTAATAATTTTTTATAAAATTAAAAATTTATATTAAAAAATAAAATCAATATTATTAGAGATCAAAAATATAAAATCTAAAATATTATTATTATTTGATTGGTTCGAAAAAAGTTTTTATATTAAATTAATTAATTAAGATTTAATATAAATTTGGAATAATATTTATTATTTAATTTGAAATATTTTTTATATAAATTTAAGAATTTTTATTATATTAATCTAATATAATTTAGATCCCTGTACATTTTATTAAATTAGATTAAAATATAAAAAAATAATATAAATAATTATAATTATTTAAATAATAATATATTAATAAATAAAAATTTAAAAATAAACTTTTTTGGAAAAAAGAAATAATATAACGATTCAATTTTTGGAATATTATAATTATATAATAAATTATATAATATTCAACTATTACTTATATATTAATTTCATTTCTTTTTTTTTTTTTAATTTTTCACTTTT
>Ga0247778_1000467_pt1 | contig 51276 bp, 59 predicted proteins | sample UWRJL049202B5_FD_179939 | JGI IMG/M metagenome (GOLD analysis project Ga0247778, IMG submission 179939) | Plant litter microbial communities from Arlington Agricultural Research Station in Wisconsin, United States - UWRJ-L049-202B-5 | ecosystem: Environmental > Terrestrial > Plant litter >... | reverse complement strand
ACGGGATGGATTGTGGGGGGGGTTATTTCATCGTTGCGGGGGAGGCGGGATTTAGTTGGACTGGAGGGGGAGGGGGAGGTGTATGCTGTGCGGCGTTGTTGGTGTAGATTAAGTCTTGATGATAGAGGAGGGTGCGAGAGCGTTGGCGCGATGAAGATGCGGTGCAGAGCGCGTGCGGGCGTTATGTGGGATAAGGAGAGGCATTTTGAAGCCCTCATTTTGGAATTGAGTAAGGGGAGGATTAGAGTGGTGTTGTGAAGTGCTCAAGCTTCTCCCTGTATTGCGTTGAAGAGAGCTCACCTCGCGAAAAAAAAGTCGAAGTCCGAGCTCCACAACAGCTCATCTGCAAGGCTGAGCCTCGCCTCATCTCATCCTCCTCCCCAATCATTCTCGTGACCTCCCCCCTCAAACCCCCCAAAACATGCCTTCCCAACTCCTCACCTCCCTCCGGCACCGACTCCTAAACCAATATGCAGGGCACCCTTTCCGCCTCTTCACCACAGCCCTCAAATCACTCTTCCTCTACCACGTCATCATCACACACTTCTACACCATCCAAGCCACGATGGGCGCGTCTATGCTGCCCACACTAAGTGCATTCGGGGACTCGGTGTTGATTTCACAGCATTATAGGAGGGGGCGGGATGTGAGGGTAGGCGATGTGGTGGCGTTTTTGAGTGTGGTTGAGGATGGGGAGAGGGTTATTAAGAGGGTTGTTGGCTTGGAGGGGGATTTTGTGAGGCTGGGGGAGGGGGATAAGATGTTGCAGGTATGCTTTTCTTCATTCCGTGTTTTTTGGTCGAATGTGAAACGGATGGCTGATGAAATTTGGGATAGGTGCCGAAAGGACATTGTTGGGTGGTTGGGGATAATATGCCGTATTCGAGAGATTCGAGGCATTTTGGGCCGTTGCCGATGGCGCTTATTAGAGGGAAGGTCATTGCGAAAGTGTTTCCGTGGAGTGAGAGGGGCTGGATGGCGAATGGGTTGAACCCGGTGGGGGCGAATTAGAATGTATCTTCATTTTGCATCGCTGGATTGGTTATGGCGTTTGGGTTCACAAAAGCTGTATAAATCATTTCCAAGACCGGTTCATACGAACGAACCAATACATCGTATTGATCGGTTTCAAAGGTGGATATCATAAACTCCTATCTAATTACATCGGATAATAGGTTGAAAGCCCTGTATGAGTTGTACCAACTTCAAGGAGAACGTCTCAGAACGTCTGAAAAAGAAATGTATATGGACTGATGGCAAAACTAGGATGTGCTCTTGTATGCCTTGCCATAACCATAAGTCAAAGGTAGCCCTCACTATCCTCACTCCACTAATGCTCGCTACTAAAAAATGAATCCGTGGGTAGATACGCCTAAACACCTCGCCTTTCCACCCAAATGCAAAACTAATAGAACATCTATTTTCAAAGAGGGTGTTTATCCTTCAATGTGTGCAGTCTTAGAACCTTGCCCAAGGAGCTGAAGAGAACGTTGGGCAAGCTGTACGACCTCTCCTTCACCGTCTTCCTCTCCGTCGTCGTCAGAATCGACTTGGGTGTCTGCGATAGTCTTGATCATTTGCACAATTTCTTCGGACTTTCCGATGAGGCTGATTAATTTCTTGTCTTCCGATTCTAAGAGTTGCAATAAGGTCCAGATCGCAATATGTTGAAATGTGGCGTCGCCGCTCGCGAGGAAACGCTGAAGATAACCGTGAATGCCCCCGTTTGGCTCTGTCCAGTCTTGGATGAAGATCGAATAATCGCCAACTAGCCATTTGTCAGTAGAATCCTTCAGGAGTGATGGGTAAACCGTTACCTTTGGAGGAAAGATTACCGAGGGCAGCGGCACTGTTACCCTGCACCTCGATGCTGTCAGAGGCAGTCAATGGAATAAGCACATCGAATACTCCCAGATTTAATAAGTGGGTCTTCAGCTCGTCGCTGAGAGCTAAGACTGCGATAGCTGCGGTCATCTCCGACTGGACACTCAGAGGTACGTCAAGGACCAATTGCTTGCATTTCTGGACAGCGCCTGCTTCCAAGACCAGTGCCTTGTTGCGATCAGAGCTTGCGGCCAAGTTCCGCAAAGTCGAGATGGCATGACATTGTATTTCTTCGTTGTCCGTCGAGCCCAACAAGTCAACTAATGGCTTCAAGAAGCCGGCATCGATAATTGGAGATTCGTTATGAGGATGGATGGAAATATTGCGAATACAGGCGACCGCAGAGAGAATAAGTGGTAAGTATGACGATTGAAGAAGACGGAGTAAAGGTGCCAATCCGCGAGCGCGGACAATCTCAAGTTGGTATTTTTCGTCGGATGCAAGGTTTCGGAGGGCCAGCGCAGCCTGACATTGGACTTTTGGTGATGAAGAGTCCATAAGGTTGACTAAAGACTGGATGAGTCTATTCTCACTCTGCGCAAGTTTCTTCCGGTTGTTCGCATCCACAGCTATGTTGCTCAAAGCAGTTGTACAATAGTATTGGACATCGACGTCGGAGGAAGACAGTAATTGCACGAGAACGGGTATGGCACCGGCATTTACAAGTTGTTGTCGGTTTTCGTCTGCAAGTTGTTAGCCGCCAATATCTGCAATTTTAGAGCAGGGTGCCTACCAGAATGCGTCATATTCAAGAGTGCTCCTGTAGCATTCCTTTGCACCCTCATATCCTTCGATTTCGCTAGCCTAGTCAGCGGACTTAATGCCCCTGATCTCGCAATCTTTGCCTTGTTGTCTTCGTGTGTTGCTAAGTTGGTGATGCATCCAACCGCGTTGCATTGTACCTCGACATTCGGAGACATCATTTGACGAATGAGGGGTTGTAGACCGCCGAGCAGAACAATGGCAGTTTTATTTTCAGCTAGAAAGACTCAGCAACTACCCGAATAATGCTTTATCTCTGCAGAAGAACGACTTACTGTTTACGGCGAGATTCCCAAGCGCGGCGCTGGCTGCCCGCTGCACTTCAATATCCGGGCTCTGTAACAAGAATAGGATGGGTTCGAGGGTGTCTCGGCTGACTTCGCGAACATCTGCATGGCTGTTAGTATCACTTTCATAAGCCAGTGCCCAGCTCCAGTTCGCAGCCGCCATTTCCAAATATTTTGGGCGGGGCAAATCCTTGGGTGGAGATCATCTCAACAGAACCCAAAACTCCACTCCAACACTGCTTTGCTCCAAACAATAATGCCATTTTCCAGTAAGATATAAACGTACCTCGCTCGGTGATCTCTGCAAATGTTAAACTTGCACTGCGTTGTAGGTCGACATTATCGGAGAACACCAGGGTGCTCAAGGCTCGTAAGGGTTCGCCAGAAAAAAAGTCGGTTTCGCCCCGCTGTGAAGATGTCAGTGAATGTAGATATGAGAGCAGAAAGGGCTGCTCGTACGTTCTCGAGATACTGGAGCAAGTCTGCCACTGCCTCTCTTTCGCTCTCGGCCAGAACCGGCTCGTACAGCCCATCGCGGGATTTGGCTGCATGAACCATCAGTATCTCACTCGCTGCTAAAAACTCGAACGTGCATACCTCCACAGCACGAAGATCCACAGGCGCCCATCTCCAAGTGTTGGTCCCGCAGGACTGGGTGTTGTTCTGGTTCGAGGGCAGTTGCGAAGTTGGAATGCCGAAGGTTGAACAAAGCAAAGCAAATCAAGGCCGGGATGCGGTGCGGTGCGGTTCGGAGCGGAGATGTCAACAAAACGGTGGTAATACAAGAACAGAAGGAGCCGCCGCGGCCATCCACTGCGTATCGAAGGGAAAAGGAAGAAAAAGGGTGGAGGGAGTAGTTGGAGTAGTCGGTCGAGGAGGAGATGATTGTTTGTTGAAGTCGTGGACCCTTCGTTCGTGATCGAGCTTGCCTGAAGATAGCTTGGCCTTGGACCAAGGTTGCTGCGCTGCTGCAGTGCAGTGGTGTCGGCGCGCGGAAGTCGCCAAGGAACCCAGCAAGCTTGAAGGCTCGCTGTTCGTCTATTTTCTTCCGGGCCCCCCTCCTCCCCTGTCGCTAAAACAGCTGCGACTGCGACGTTTTTTTGCTCTTCAGAATCACATGCCGCATTAATACAGAGGTGATGATGTATCAGAAGACTGGCGTGTCTCTGAGCTGCGGCTAAGAGACATCACCTCTACGGGATCACGTCCATGGGCACTCGAAGGGTTTCAAGACCTTCCGAATTCTGGGGAGCAGCATACATAACGAGTAAAGAGGCCTCTGCTAGAGCTGCGTGAGGAAGAGCTGCGAACTGCTCCTGCACCACGGTGGAGGCAAGACAGTTCACCGCCCAAATCTCTTTCTAACGTGGCTACTTGGTTTCACCGTTTGCTATGTCTCATGGAGTACAGTTTTAGGAGTAGGTAGAGCAGCATACGATGTTTCCGAAGCCTTGTATCGCGACTATCGTGACGCTATCATGTGATGGTTGTCATGAGTGAGAAGTTGAGGCGCTGCGCTGCCTCGTGTTGTGTTGTAGTGATAGCTATAGCTTCATCAAGGCAGAAGCTTCAGTTGGTAGGTACCATGAAATGTAGATTGTTATCGTAACAACCCCAAGTTATTCTGGTATTGCCTATAGTATAATTTCCCCTCTTGATTTCTCTCTTCAATATAGATTGACTTTACTTTGTCTCTACTTGTCTCCTGGAAGATATGTCACAGGCAACTACTGCCTACGAAGGTGCTTGGGGTCAGTGACGACAAATGAGGCTGCCCAGTACCTACCTACCTGAACATTTGATCAGTACCAAACAGAAGTCTCAATCAAACTTTGAAAATACAAACAGCAAAAATCATCCTCACCAATTTAACAGACGGAAAGGACTGGTGGACCCGCAAAAAAGCAAACAGATCCCACTCCACTCCACTTCTTTCTCTCACTCTCGGCACGGATCAATATTCCCCCAATTTCAATTACGGCAGACGACAGCGGAGTGGGCCCCCCATTCATCAATGACAATCCCATGTACCGTCCCGCACGTGAAGTCCCAACCCCACGTCGATCTGAAGCACCAACTCCAGAAAATCCAGGAATCCTGCTGGCGGCGCGTCTCCCTCATGCTTCTCCAATCCCCCTCGTGAAATTAAAACGACCTTTTTGCTGTTCGCTATCCTAAACCCGCGCCCAGGCTTAGTCCGGGAGGACGCAGCTCACTACTTCTCCAAAAACGTTCCCACGCCAAACAGAGTTAACCTTCGCCCCCATGCCTGATACGGCTGAAGGCCCTCGGCCGCCGGCGTCCAATCCGCCCACGGCCATACTTGGTCACGAGTCGTCGCTGATTGCCCAACCTTCCACTTTCCTTCTTCCCCGAGGCCCAAATCGCGCGATGCAGGACAAACCGTTGAGTGCCGTGGACAAGGACCAGCAGAGCGGGTTGGTGAGTGCACCCCCAGTTCCCCAGTCCCACGCGCATATCATTGCCATACCGTATCGTTGAAAACCCGACGATATGAGCTCCCAGAGGTCTAGACGTCCCTCGACGCAGCGTTGCGCAAAGCCTGTTGAAGGCAAGATAATCACACGCGCAAGAGGGGACCTTATATCGTCGTGTGCCCTGGTATATGCAGCGATAGCACTAAAAAACGTGCAGCTTGGAAGGGCAAAGACCTGCGAGGCTGACATGCTTTTACATTGCAGAAAGCAATCCGAGATTTCCTCAAGATCCGCACCAGTTATGACGTTCTCCCACTTTCCTTCCGTCTGATCATCCTAAATACCGATCTGCTCGTGAAGAAGAGCCTCAATATCCTCCTCCAGAATGGTAATCCCCCACTTTCCCCCCAGAGCAATACAGAGCGCTGATAAGGGTTACCTACAGGCATCGTCTCTGCCCCGCTATGGGATTCTCACACCTCGAGCTTCGCGGGCCTCCTCACCACCTCAGATTACATCAACGTCGTACAATATTACTGGCAAAATCCAGATGCTCTGAACCAGATAGACCAGTTCCGGTTGAGCAGCTTGAGAGGTAGGGCCGAATTCCAAACCGCCTGACATAAGGATTAGGCTGAATATGGCGGTCTAGATATTGAGAAAGCTATCAATGTCCTCCCGCTCGAGACGTTGTCCGTCCATCCCGCACGTCCCCTCTACGAAGCCTGTACACAGATGCTGAAAACTCGAGCGCGGCGGATTCCCCTTGTAGACATTGATGACGAGACCGGACGGGAGATGGTAGTTAGTGTAATCACACAATACCGAATCCTGAAGTTCATAGCTGTCAATGTGGTCCAGACCGAGATGCTGAAGAAAACTGTCTCGGAAATCGGTCTCGGCACCTACGGCGACTTGCAGACGGCAAACATGGATACCACGGTAATCGACGTCATCCATATGATGGTAAAGTACAGTATTTCTAGCGTGCCAATCCTTGATGAGGAACAGCATGTCTTGAATGTCTTTGAAGCCGTGGATGTGATTGCGATCATCAAGGGTGGCGTTTACGACGACCTGGAAACGAGCGTTGGAGACGCATTATCAAAGAGAGCAGAGGATTTCGCAGGGATCTACACATGCTCCGAGGAGGATAGGCTAGATTCGATATTTGATACGATTCGAAAGTCAAGGGTACATCGACTGGTTGTAATTGATGAAGAAAACCGTTTGAAGGGAGTCATCTCACTTTCAGACATTCTGAAATATGTTCTTCTACATGGGGCTGAAGACGAAGACGAATAGGTACAGGATATTGGATCATAACGACATCTCACGAACAGGGGGCGTTGCATAGCGAAATGGCGTACGGAAGACTTGGGCATACCACGATGCCAAGTCCATATAGATCTCTTTTAACTCCTCTTCGATAATACCAATAGGTTGTCATTCTAAATTGAAGATTTTTCATCCAGCACCTTTACCTGTCGCACTTTATTGTGAAGCAGAGAGGATGTACAGGAAGTGTGATACAGCTAGAGCGGTTAACGAACTTCAGACTTGTCGCAATGAACGTCCCCAATTTTCTATTTCGTACTATCAAATCAATTGGGAGGACGGATCATGGAGGTCATTGCGGCCAGGTGCGACTTGGAGATGCATTCAGTCAGTATAGGAAGGTGCTTCCCACGATTACCTTCAAAACTGGCCATCCCACAACGAAGCAAGCAGTACTCCCACGATTTCTTCACGGATTATGTGAAGGACACGACGCGTCAAAATGCCATCCTTCCATCATGGTCTTATTTCTCGTTCATCATCAGCAACATTATCAGCGTCACACCCCCAAGAGATCCGCGATGGCTCCTTCGAAGACATGGCCATTGCCCAAGAACTGTTGAATCAACCGAGGATACTACGCAGCCAGACAACATTGACCGGCTTTCTCAGCGGCCCGCAAGGACTCCAGATAGCGCACAGTCAGGTTGAATACGATGGATTGAAGGACGAGAAACACTCTCGACAGGCTATGCGAACAAGCAACACTTGGACCTCGTCAAGTGGAGAGGTGCTTTCGGATCATGATGAGATTGATGATCGCACGCTGTTTGTTGGGGAGTACAATCGACTTGCGCTGAAGGTACGACCTCCTCTAGGGCGGTGTGAGATGGCACTGACGTTGATCAACAGCATGGTGTGCGAGCGATTGTGCCGGACGACTTCGACGCTAACGTGAGTAAGATCGACTCGCATACCATCATGCTTCACTAATCAGTCTCCCAGGACGAATCAACCAACGCCTCTGGTAAAGCCGGTGGCTGGTTTGCCAGAAAATTCCGTCGGAGAACACCTTCGAATCAGAGTGGGAAGCCCGAAAGACACGCAAGACATAAACGCAGCATCAGTGATCTTTCCCTCCGACTGAAGAATGCGAAAAAGGATAGCTTGAAAGATAAAAATTTGCAAGAGCTAGTTCGCCTTTGCGGATTGAGCCTTTTGTATCTGCCGGCTGAATACGCCGCTGGCAGCTTGGCTGTTCCAACGTGTTTCCGTGCCACAGCACAGTATCTCGTTCAGCATGGTCAGTAGCTTTTGTCTCCTTTCCGAGCTTGTGCTGATTATTTTCAGCACCTTCTGCTAGAGGCGTCTTTCGAATTCCGGGATCTCATCACATTGTCGCTGCTCTCTATAATCACTACTGTAATAAAAATGTCGACGGCGACTTCATCGCTGGTACCGTTCGTTGTCCCACCGTTCCGGAGCACATCAAATGTGATGTGCACGATGTTGCGTCGGCGTTCAAAAAGTTCCTATCTGGCCTTCCCGGTGGCATCCTGGGCTCTCTTACACTTTTTGATGCCCTCATTTCTATCCAAAGCCAATTCCAAGGAGATCCAGAGTTGACGAGAACAAAACAGAGCAAAGTTCGAGCAAGACTCATCGCTCTGGCTATATCCACTCTTAGATCGCAATACAGGCGTGATCTGATTTGCGCAGTGTTTGGGCTTCTCTGCATGATTGGTCGTGCAGCGGAGATGACGCGAAGAGAGGATGACAAAGGAAGACCACTACCTACATCTGATCTCATGGGATACGGAGCACTTGGAATTGTCTTCGGTCCGCTACTCATTGGAGACCTACTCGAAAATTATACTATGCACCTTGCGGACCCACGTGGAGGTCTAATTTTACTTCCAGTCAGCCCGCCAAAGTCCAGGAAAGAGAGGCAGAAGAAACGAACCAGCTCGGATGAAGGCCGTACATTCAATACTCACGTGGACAAAATCAAGGTGGCCAACAACATCACCGAGATGGTCATCACGCATTGGAGGGATATCGTTCGGCATCTGAAGAATGTCGGCGCCTTGAAAGTCGTCGCAGGCCACAAATCGCTTGTGTTCAGGGGACCAAAACCACCCTTCCTACGTCCTTCGGCTTCGGAAACATTCGCCCTGCGAAAGCCGCCGGACTGGGACGATAAGACTCCTATAAGGAGAGGAGAGGGAGGCGATTCCCCCACTCCAATTCGGCGTAAGTCTCAATTTACAGATTTGATTACCTGTCACTAACCATGATCTTTGTTTATATAGGGTTCAGTAACTTCAGTAGCAATGTTGAGAGTCGCAATAGCAGCACTTCTGAGTCGCAGCAAGATGCATTGGTTGTCAGAAAACAGCGTTCGAGATCTCGACCATTGTCTAGTCAGATCTTGTCAGGACAGAAATCCATGAGGAGTATTCTCTCGCCGACGGCAGAAGAAGGTTCGAGCGAGCATTCGCCAATCGGTATCCAGCCACAGAGTCAAAAGGAAACTCCACGGCAAGATGATTTATCTAAGGAGAGCACTCTCCCTCCTCCACCTCCGCCCTTCCCAATTACTGGAACCCCAATAGATCATTCCCAGTACCGCAGCGACAAGGAGAAGTCTAAAATTCAAGAGAAATCAACAGACACTGTTCACAGTGGGTCGTCAAATCATAAAAAGGGCAAATTGTCCAAGACCCCTCGAAGTCACAAGAAACAGAAAGATCGTTCGAAGACTAGCGAAAAGTCTGCTGAAAGCCTAGGCGATGCTACTACAGATCAGGAACGAGGGAAAGCTGAAAACACCAGAAGATTAATTGAAACACCCTCCAAGAATGGTGGCATTGATTACTTCGCGAAAAAAGCGCAAGCTGATCAAGAGGTGTACTTTTACTCGCCGACCAAACATGCTGTCAAGCCTCAAAATTCCAACTCGACACTCAAGCCCCAAGACCCAAATATAAGAATCACCAAAGCTTCGGATATCGTTCCAGAAGGAACTGTGTCTGCGCAGCTTCGACGGATTGCGGCAAGTGAGCCGGGCCAACCACCAGGACTTCGGCTTCCGGGTTCTCGCAGGCTATCGAAAACTACGCATGTCGAGCCCATTCAGAAACATGCCTGGGCGAATATCCAGAAAGTCGTCAGCAATGACCCGTTGTCTAGAATCTCACATGAGGAGGACGAAGCATCGCTGGCTGCTCTTGCTAAAGCAATGGAATCTGAAGAAATATTAATACAAGATCATGCAGCGCCCGTCAAGAAAGATCTTCCAGCAGTCGCACAGGAAGCGGACCAGGCTGGTCTAATTTTAATGCCGTCTGAACAGATGAACACCAACAAGAAGGACCACCTTTCAAGGGTCTCTCACGAGGAGGACCTAGCTTCTTTAGCTGACCTGGCAAGAGCCTTAGATTCCCAAGAATCTTCATCGGGAAGTTATGACCTACTCAAGAGCAACGATGCCAAGCCTCAAGGCCAGACTTCTCATCTATCGGAGAATCAAGGCGCCCCTAGACCATCATCGCCTCCCTCAATCATCCCTGTCACTATGGTTCGTAATTCCGCGATTCCAATACCAGTTCGTCGGCCGCATAGCCCGCAGAAGTATTCCAATAGCCCAAGTCCTACCAAAAAATCTCCGTCGAAGATCCCGGAGGCAAGTCATCCCATTCTTGGGGTTTCTGACAAATCTTCGGTCAGACCTCGTGGTAGCAGTGTCAAAGCTCTTGCTGCTAAATTCAACAATCCAGAGCCTGAAAAAACACCAAGTTCGTCTCCAACGAGATCTCCGGCCAAAACACTCGCTACGAACAAAAAAGGTGACGAATCACCGGGACGGCAAAGCCTCGTGGCTCCTTATACTAGAAATACGCCTTCGCCAGCAAAGTCTCAGAAATCAAGAAAATCGGAGAAAACGCCACAATTGACCCAACCTACAAAGCCCGTCGAAAGGCAAATCCAGTTTGATAGCAAACAGCCATCTATAGAGCCGAAGCTTAGCCCTATCAAAAGCGAGAGTCCACGTAGGATTTTAAGGTCGTCTATCGATGATTCTACGCCGCTTCGGCATGTTGAAAAATCCGTCGAGTCAATGAGGAGCTCTTATTCTTTCACGGTCAATGCAACCAATCCGTTCTCGGTGCCTCTGAAACCGGTGAAAGACACTGAATCAAAAGGAGGATTCACGGCCTGCCCGTACGATGGTCCTTCTAGTACTCCGAGCTCCGGAGGGACTCCCACTGTAATTGACCCCGCTCCAGAAGACGCTGCGCAAGGTCAATTATGGGCACCGACTAGCTCCCAAGTAACAGGAAGGACCATCGAAAGACGCCGATCTCCTTCACCTATACAAGATGTCCTTGGGATCTCGCCAACTATTCTCATACCGGCAAGCCCAGCCCCTGTTCTTGGCCGTAGCGCTTCCGTGTTGCATACCCAAATTACAACTCTACAAACCCAAATTTCGAAAAAGAACGAACAGCTAAGGCAGCTGAGGCAGCAATTGGACGCAAGAAGCAGCTTCGACGTCGGAAACCTCAGCAGGCAACTCAGGGAGACGAAGAATGAACTTCAAATGTGGAAGACGAGAGCTGAAAATGCTGAGAAGCAAGTGGAACGGCTCTCCAAGGCGCAGTCCATTTCCCGAAATTCCTCGACCAGCAGAAGCGTTCGCAAACGATCAGTCGATTACTCATCGCGTATGCAACAACCAAGCACTGATTCTGAGAATGGCTGTAAAAACGCTGAAAGGAGCCGGAAACCGCCGCATGGATTGGACGGTGCAGCTAGCTCGGAGTGGAATTCGGAGGAGAGTAGTCAGACTGTTATTCGTGACATTCGAAGTGCTGTTGCTGGGAGCGAGTATAGTATTTGGAGGGAGCGGACTATGAACGCCCTCAGCTTTAAGGGCCTGCCGGAGCTGGAGTGAGTATATCAATGGTATTGGAATGGTATAGCTAGAGTGCCCACTTGGTGATGTTGGAATAGGGGGAGATATCACGTGTTAGCATACTTACTGTTTGCTTTCCTCCAATTGTTACGCGCTTGTTGTATCGGATAGTGGTCGATTAGATAGTTTACCCTCTAATAGAAACGATTGTTTTGTATTCACTAGTCTCAGCCTTAAAGGTGAAGTCCAACCTTCGGCAGTCAATCACCGCCTTATTCGCTAGTGAAGATCAGACATCTCCACTTGACTTCCCCGATGTCGCCTTGATTCTTCAAATCATCTTCAATCGCATTTCATACCTTTCCTTTCCCTTACACCTCTAACCCGCTCATTTTCTTCACCTCAACCCCATTCTCACGAACCCAGCACAATGGACTATCAATCCGACCACCCCTGGCCAACAATGCAAGAAACATACCTCCGCAGCACACAATTCATCGATCTCCCTCCACCACCTAGGATCGAAATTCCAAGGGGACGCTGGGGGTTGGGTTTGAGTCTCGGTTCGTCTTCCCCCGTTTTCTGAATTTCTTGTGGGGGATGGGGAGCTGATGAAGGGGGAGGTTGAATGGGATAGTGATTTATGATATCTTGCTTGGTGTACCGTTTTCGTTGGCTTGTGTTTATGGTGTCGATCTCTGTCCTAAACGCTTTAAACTTCAAGAGCTCGAGATGAGTGTTACGAGTTCGAGAGGTCAGTCTTGCTTTGGTGAATTCGAGAATAAGAAATACTGATGTGGGATTTAATTAACAGCGCTTTTCGTGCTGGTGAATGTCCTATTTATTGCGTATTGGGGCCTGGTGGTTGAGATGTGGGAGAGGGAACGTGTGCTTAGGGGCGTGAAGAAGGAGAGTGAGTGGTGGGGGCTTGTGGGGGAGATGTTGGAGGAGAGGAAGGCGGAAGAAGAGGAGGTGGATGATGAGTGGTTGATTGGGATGCAGTTGAGGGAAAGGGAAATTAGGGATTCTGACAGTGATGGGGATGAGATGTAAAGGAGCTGGTGGGAAGCTGCGGGGTGGCGGAAGGTTTTGAGATGGGTTGGAGGGGTTCTGATTGCGAGGGATGGGAGACATGGTGGTGTTTCTGGTTGAGGGCAAACAAATTCGGCGCGGTGGTTCTGGTGTGGGAAAATAGGGGGATTGGATGATTGCTTGGACTTTTTTCTTAAGAGGCTAGGGACTCAGAGCATACAAACTCCAGCGGCCTTAACTATAAGATTTTCGTCCCGCAGGAATATTGAATTAGAGGCCCCCGACTACAACTTTCAAAACGCAATAGACCAAAGTGCTTCAAACAGAGATAACTCGTAAGTCACCAGCTCAAGAGGCAAATTGTGCTGTCTGTTGATTCCATGCCTTGCTATCGCCTTCTTGTTGCTAATAGAATACCAGTGACTGGTAACATGAAGTCGTGCAGCAATTCGACGCCAATTTCTTGGAGTACCATTACCTCTGGGGCTGCCAGCTTGAACCAACCACGCCGGGAGCCTATGACAGTGAGTTTGACATCGACTACTGAAGGCGCTTCTCGATATCGTATTACTTCCTCATACTAAAGTATGCATCTCGCTTTCTTGCAGTGGTGATTGTTTTATGTTCGATAGTGGGAACCACAAATATTGACTTAGGATCCCAATGCACGCGAGTGCATTCACGCAGAGCACACATCCCTAAGTTCAAACTGCCTTCTCGCAATCCTTTCGCAGTTTTCTCATATGCGGAAACAATTTCTTCCATGTGAAAAGTACGTTCAGCCTCTAAGATCTCTCGATCCTGTTCCAATTCAAGACTACCCTCTGAATCTTGGAAGAACAATTCTTCGTTGACATCGGCTGCGCTGATGTCGTCCATCATTACCAAATGAGCGCAATCTTTGGTATCGTGAGCCCTAGCGACCACTATGATAGTCTTAATCGCAGACAGCGACCTGAGCACGTAGAGCACTTTATGTTCTCCTTCCCAGCCATTCAACCACCAACTCTTAGGTAGTCCATCACAAATTGCCAACTTTTCCACCTTCCTTAGATCTGGGCCTAAGTCCCTCGGTACATACGAAGCATCAGACTCCATTGCATCTTCCCCATAAGCATCTGGATTGGCAACCATCCAGTCCACGTACAGAGTATCTCTCTTGAAATCGAACCAAATAGTTGGGTAGGAGGTAGGACCGAAGGCCAGCGTGTAAACATTGGTGGCAATTTTACGCGATTCTCGACATACAGATAAAGCTGGAATTGTGGATTGGGAGTTGAAGGCCAGCTTCTTGGGTGGTGGCCTCCCGTCTAGACACTCAGGATCGAAGAAGGACTCGTCTTTGGTGGTCTTGTTCGACCATATCCGGTCCGTGTACCCGGGCAAAAGGAGGGTTGCTATTAGGTAGACGACACGTGGTTGGAAAGTAGCTTTCCATACCGCTTCCCGGAGATCAAAGGGAAGACGGGGGAATAGATGAAATTGCCTGTCCTTATTTAGGTCACTGGCTTCCATATTTATGCGTGATAGGGAATAATTGCTGAAGTCCTCGGTATAGTGAAAGAGGTACTGTAGTACGTGTCGCGTGAAAAATAAGAACACGGGTGGTTACATAATCAGTGAATGACTGATCGAGCCAATATAATCCATTTATCTTGTGTTTTTTAGCAAGAACAGTAATAGACGAAGTCTTCGCTTGGAGTTGGAGGGAGTATATAGATACTGAAAGCAGGCCTGTAACATCACAATTTTCTGTCTGACAGTCTGGTAATATTCAACTTGCTCCAGGGATCGTAACAACGTCACTATTCCTCAATACCCTGCCCAAGTAATTTTGTGCTATGGTATCACCGTCATCTATGTCTCTATGTCACACCTGAGCGGCACTCGGTTGAAGTTGTCGGGTAACTTCATCAGAAGTTCCTCAATTTATCCATACCCAACATGTCTTGGAACAGCCACAGCTGAAGAGGCTGTCTAGTTGCCATAGCAGCATACTGCCCAGTAGAAGTCGTAACCTCTCTTTCCTCGTCTTCACTGTCTGCATCGAAGTCTACCTCAACCGAGTCATCTGATCTCCACACATAATTCTCTGCTGCTTCTGCCTCCACTGCCTCTAATCAATCTTCCGTTGTCTCGCATAAACAGCCTTGGAGCTCCTCAGCGGTACAGATCCGCGTGCCTTCGGGGGCACGGCAGTAGCTGTCATGGCACCACACGTTAAAGGGAAGCGGGCAGCACCGACAACCGGCTTGAATAACACTTCGACCGTCAGAGGCAGTGAAGGGATTCTCGTTGCCGCAAACAAACTGAGTTGGGCCAACGAAGATAGAGCCCGCGCAATTCTCAGCGGAGCAGGACGGCTTTGGTGAGACGGGACATTGTTGAGCATCCACCGGACGAATGGCTGCTGCCGTTGAGGCAACAGCGACCGTGTCGCTCTCAAAAGCACCGCAGATAATGGCGGCGGAATTTATTAAAATGAGATAGACGCAAGAAGGACGTAGCATTTTGACATGCTTGATTGTGAGCATTTAGGACGTTTTCAAAGCTGAGACTTAATGACGTGAACAAAGTAGGGATGACCATGGACGTTCTATTTTCTTAAATGTTGGAATGTGGGGCACCAGCCATATGGTACTGGTACGACACCAAGACTTGAATGGTACAACTTTGGTCCTTTGAATAAACATGGCCCACTTCTTCTTGAGTTTGACTTCAATACTTAGATTTAGAACTGTGCGAAATGATAATTGGGATTCACGACAGGGTTCATAATCTGAATGGTAATCTTAGTTTTTGACGAAGGTGTCGAGAGTTTGGTTTGATTTGAAATTGCTACTAGAAGTAAAATGCGATGTTTCGCGGGTAATAACGGTGTATATCTCCAAAAATGTCTATCCTTTACGCCATGTATCTGACAGTATAAAATATACTACCACACCGTCCTATGTTCAAAGAGATTACCGGGGCGAGTAATCTCTTGTGCGATCTGCCGTACGTTCTTCCTTCCTTCTGAGACCATGCTTATCAACGAGACAACAATCGCTTGGATAATATCCAACTATGCTTGGCCACCGGAAACAGGAAAAGCCATTATGTCCGCAAGTCGTCTTTGCCCCTCTACCGTGGTTTTGAGAGCAACAAGATGATCGGCCATTCGTTCCATCCAATTTGTAATGCCTATGGAATCGTACTCTACCTCCAGAGTGCGAACATTCTCGGGGTTTTCGGGGCAGCAGTCTTCCGGATGATGATAATGGCATCCGCATTCTGGGCCATCATATCCGGGCCGGGGTTTTTCATAACCAACTCCATACTTGGCAAGCAGGAGCAACGTTGGGTTCCACCGATTCCAGTCCCAAGTTGGCCATGTGCGGCTGACGGTCTTCCTTAGTTCATAGAACAGATCATGGTATGTCGCAGAGAATTTAAATCTACGCCACAGTTGATACAGGAAAAAGTAGATTCCTTTCCCGACCGTACGTGGATACATGCCCTTGTGATCGGTCACACAAAAGCTTTGTCGAAGTTGAGTGGATCTAGCTTCCCATTCCGGCCTGTGAATGAGCCGGTCCAGTGGCACGCCTCTGATCAAGCACTTGGGCCCGTCAGGTGAGAACTTAGTTGAGTCTTCCAACTCACGCCAGGCTCTGATGACTTTCCAATCGAAGCCTGGTTGAAAGGCCACAAACTTGCTGGCCTGGCCCTTTGAGTCTAAGCTCCATGCTTGATATTTTCCTGGTCTATCATCGACTTCTGCTACGATTAGGTCAGTCCCGCCATAGCGTCGTACAATAGTCACTGAATTTGACCCACGGAATCCTTGCAAGTTAGGCCATTCGTCACCGAAAGTTCCTTCACACGCAAGGAATCCTTCATCAAAATCTAGGTCGTCGTCCATGGCGATGTGTCGGATGCTCCTCTTTTCGTCGTTGCTGATGCCGGCAACGCACCTCTGCGCACCTGAGAGGGAAAGGTTTCCCATTCCAAGATAGAACGTGTCTATCTCGAAGTCAAAGTAAATCTTTGGCGCTGCACCATCAATTCCAAAGGCAATCGTGTAGTGTTGTAGGGCGAAATGTCTCGCTTCGGCGTTGACATGAAGAATATTCGGAATGGCGGACTCCGAATAGCAGTCTTTGGATTGATGGTCGTAACGTATTCCCACAATACGAGGCAGGATACAGTAGTCCCAATTGATTAATCGCACCTCGGGAGGAAGCTCTGGGAACTTTGTAAATTCGTTGAGACGATCGGCGTACATGTAGCCCACTGCAGGGTACGTCTCGCGAATTAAAGATCGTAAAACTCTTGGTGGAGTATCGTAAGATGAACGATTTGTTTCTGTAGGTTAAATTGCAAGCCTTTAGCGGAATACAACAGCTTACAGGCGTTTCATATTGCCTGGCAAACTTTCCTGGAATTCGGTTTCGAGCGAGCAGACAGTCAAAAACGAAAGTGTTGGACGGGCAAGTATATGGAAGAACTTACCGTCCGGAATAAGACACCAATTTGACTCATCATAACCCCACTCGGGCAAGAAGCCCTCGCTTTCTTGGCCTAAAGGAGCCGCCATCATATAAGTAATTCTCGCGGGTTTGTGGAGTCACAGAAGCGGCGTTACACTTCCTCGAGATTGCCTCCTGGATGATAGCCTTCAAGTCGGTTGTATGCAAAAGAAAACTTGAAAAGGGTTTGAGTGTGCGAAATTCGGATTTCAATTGTGTCACGGGTGTTTATCGCAATTCTCTGGTAGCGAGCCTGAGAAAGGGGAGCGAACCTCACCAGATCGGGCCTAGCGTTCCTTGGATCATTATATGATTAGCCCGCACAACATCGTGAATACACGTGTTCCTTCAGTCTCGCCGACTTAGATGTCCCATTCTAAGTGGGCTCTCAACGCATGTACCTTCGTGAACATTTGTATGATTTCGAAGACTGATTGCTTAAAATTGTTGTGGCCCAACTTTGCGTTTGTCGCGGTACACTTATCTGGTCCAGCTGGTCCTATCGAGGTAGAGTAATAAAACAAGTTTCGAATATCATAAACATATGATGTTTTTATCATAGACTTGCTTTGACTACGCCAGATCAAGTAGCCCACTCGAGAATTCGCAAGACTTAGTAGCGAATTTCGCCCTTAGAATGAAACATGGCATATCTATAGAAAACGCCAAAGAGGGCTAATTATGAATGACAGGTAATCTAAATGCGGACTGGACCGAGACCATGCTTTTCAATGACGGTCCACCACGTCGACTAGAATCTAGTCTGCCCTATTTTCGAAGCGATTTCTTGCCGACACTATAAATTCAAATTATTTGACTAGCTGTAACTAACATGCAACTTATTTCCGGGATAAAATTAACCACCTCTATCATTTATTTCTCCTTCGTAACTCACAATGGCGAGATCTTCTAGAAAGCCGCGCTTTGAGCCTGATTGGGAAAATGGATTTGTCTGGCATAAAGTGCGTTTTCCAGATCGTACGTGAACTCTCTTGTATATCTCCAACCTTACAAATTTTTAAAAACACGATCGCTGACAATATGAAACAGTTGAAAACAGGACGCCTTACACCGTTCTACCTACGACTGTATTTGACGCTGTCCGCAAAACTTACCACGAAGTTCCATTCCGGGTTTCTCATCACACCTGGTTTGCCTACTTTCGGAAACTTCCACCGGAAATACGACGAATGATCTGGAATCTAAGTCTCCCGGACGCGCGAGTAGTCCCCATATTTTATGATGTGTCCACCCAAATTACCCGCTCAGACTGCCCGATACCTCACCAGCTGCATGTCAATCGTGAGGCTAGAGATGTTGCACTGGAGCATTATGAGTTAGCATTTGGTACAGGGCCTAACCCCCCAAATGTGTTTTTCGACTTCAGTAAGGACGAGATATATCTTGGCGTTGGAAACATTCATCGAGGGGTCAGCATTGAATTTCTTTTGGAGATTAACCGAAGTCCACTGCAAAGTCGAAAGATCCAAAAGATAACCATGGACGAGATGCTTGATACTCACTTCATGTTTTTTGATGATCGATGGGAGAGTGTTTTGGGTGAGGCACGGAACCGACTGATGGATATGCCCGCCTTTCAAGGACTCCGGTTGATTACCTTAGTTCGGCATAGGGGAGATTCGGACGCTTTTCTAGCAGAAGTTGACCGCAATCCAGGTGAGGTTCAAAGCTGGAGTATATGTCCCGAGGGTCGAGCCACGTATTTCAGACCTGCCTCGTGCCCTCGGAATTGGTATTGGCAGAGACAGTTTTCAGAAATTTGGGAGAATATGGAGACATTACAACCGTTTCGTATGGGTGATTTCGCGATGGTTTATGGGGGAGACATCTCTGACGGAACTACCATCTCTGGTATGTCTGAGACGACAGACACGAATGGTCCGGTGCATCATTCTGAGGAAGCGGACTCCCTCGATCCATCTGAAGATATGGAAACTTTGGCATTAGGGGATATGGGGGAAGACATGGATAAAAAGGTACGCTTCGAATCTTCCAGATGAGCCCACATTTGTTGGAGCAGTCGATATTGATTGTTTCCAGAAAATGACGTCCACCTCACTGAAACCAATTCCGACCGCCAGAATCGTATCTCTCAGTCGACTTGCTCGCAATAATCCCGCTTGGCAAGCAAGACAGAACTTTCTTCAGGGAAAGACATACGTGTACAAGATACCATGTTTGGTTTCTGAGCATGTTGCAGATCCACTGTGGTTATTCACAGAACTGCAATTAGAGTTTCCAGAATTATATTGGTGGCTCGAGGGATACCTCAACCGACTATTAGGAGGACAGCGCCAGGGGTCACTCGATGATGTAATAATGGTCTTGTGTTCTCGAATTATGAAAACCCCAGGTGTCTGTCTATGCCCCACCAAACACCCACAGAACGATTATCTCTTCTCGATAGAGCAAGCTCTTGCACCTGAAGGGAGCGATTTCCAAAGAATACTAGACGGGATGCTTGCCAGTGTGCGGTCTTTCGTACATTGGTTTTTTAATAACCGGAATCTCAGAGTGGCCTTCTTAGAGCGCTGGCTCCCACGGCTTCCCGCTTATCGATCAAGAGTTTTATCATCGGGCGAACCGGCGGTGCTTTTGGGAACAGAGGTTGTGGCCTATTATTTGATGGGAAAGATCTCTTATGAGCCACTCTTATCATCGTGGTATTAGCTCGAAAAATTGAGACAGAATTACAAAAAGCTAGAATCCATTTGAATTTGACATTCGCCATGAACTTGGTTTCTGAGCATGAACAGAAAAGCTATTTCGCTGCCATAACTGGACAATCGAAGGCTACTAAGCCTGCTTAGTCCCCAGAGCATAAGTTGCTGAACAATAATGAAAATCGGATGTGGCATGATACATGTGCTATGAAACCATCGCTTACAATCCTTTGGGAGAACGAATCGATCCAATTTCGAACAAAATCGAAACCGTTGAATTCAAAAAAGCGTTTTTGCATACCCTGCGTGATTTTTTTGTGGCACATAAGTATGTCTAATTGATGTTCTTTACGTCATGTTTTGAACTCAGCCTAGCTGTCGTTCAGAAGGCCAGTGATGGACAATATACGTGAAAAGGAACCCGCGCCACAAACATCAGCCCGAAAGCGCAGCACAACCACAAAAACTCCCCATCGCTCCAAACTAACATGCAAATTTAAATCACTCGTTACTTCTTGAACACTTCCAAAGGAATACAGAAAACCCAAATCACGAAAGCAAAACATGGGCGTATGTTATCCGGTCTCGACCCTTCCACCTACCTTTAAACTAACAAGCCGCAGGCCCAAGAAAGAGACTTCAACGAATCCGATGATGACACCTCAAATGGAGCCGACAAGAACATGATAACATTCATCGCTATTGGCGTCAGCTTTTTCGCACTCTTCATTCTTTTGGCGGTCGGGACGACCATTTTCAGATTGAAGAGATCGCGCAGGATGTGGAAGCAAATCGATGAGGGTGTGGAGATGGGGAGGGTATATCGGCCGGCTGACAATAGAGAGACCCCTCCAGCGTATCCGGGTGGATATGATGGGGGAAGTTATGGGAATGGAAGTGTAGAAACTGGATTTGTGCAGGGTCAGCCGATCGAAGGGAGTGAGACAGGGGCACCAGCGACGCAAAAAGCGGTGGTGAAACCGTGAGAAAGGGAGAAGGGATGCGACCAGGATGTTATGATACCCAATTCTGTGCGATGATTAGAGCAATGTAAAGCAAATTCTGAAATCGAGACGAGCTGAGGAATAAAGAATTCAACCCCAAAAGAAGAATGTCGAGGACAAGGCTTTAGGAAATGTTTCCCTCAAACTTGAGGCCAGTGGAACATATACATTGAGAGTCTTCTGGCAACGCCTATTACTGGCGCTGCATACATAGTACAAATATGGTACAATCATACACCTATCATCTCCATAGCTGTCTATACTTTGCGCTGGAATGTCTTGCCTCCCATCCCCTAGCCTTCTGTTTCGGCTTCAATGCCACAACCTTCTTCCTCTTGAATTCAACATCTGCACCCTCAATGCCCGCTCTCTGCATAACACCGGCGGCTCCTTCGTCCCAAGTGCTGCGGAAAATGCTCATGCCGATGGGGTTGAGGTTATATTTGGTTTTGAACTTTCGTAACAGGAAGCCATCGCGCTTGATATGCTCCTTGAGTTCCGCTGCGTTCAAAACCTCACCCTCCTTCTGTTGTAGCACGAATACGGAATAGCGGTGGTATGGCGATCCTTTCTGCGCAAATGGTGGCAGCCAAGGCAACACCACTGACTCGTTCGAGATCTTGGATAGAGGTATCGAGTTGATAGTCGGCGAGAGCGGGACATTCGTGGCGATATAATGGCAGCGTGATGTGAAATTATCCGTTTCCACCACAGGCACATCCGAATCCACTACTACAATACTAACAAGCCTCTCTCCTTTATCGAAGACCTGTACTTTCAACCGCGCTGGCACCTCGCTGACACGAGAGTCGACGTATTCTCCATGTTGGACACTGCGTGTCATAAAAGCTAGGCGTACATCGGCCGTTGGTTCGAAATGGGGTAGGACATCGGGGACTACGCTTAGCTGGTTTATGCGCTGGACGATGAGCAGGCGCTGGTATTTCCGCCATTGCTTGTCTGCTAGGTAGCGGTAAATGGGTTTGTTCATATCCCCTGCGACTGTCAGTATCTGGTAAGAGCATGGCAATGCGTTTCTTTCATACCTTCGCCATCCTCGAACCGTTTCTTGATCAGAGGATCATTGATATCGGCCTCTATCTTCAACTTTTCCAAATACCTCCTCATACTGTCTAGCCTTCTGTCCTTCGTAAATTGCCCTCCCTTAATGCTCGCCGGATCTTGAGCCATCAAATTCGATATCCGCAATCTCTCAGTCTTGATTTGCTCCAGCTTCTCGGCTCTGTCTGCCTTCAAGACCTTCAAAGCTTCCTGGAAACATTGGTAGGGTAATTGTTCGAATGGGATATTGTCCGACGACTGCAGAGCAGCTCGGCGACGTCTCGATCCAATCGGAGGTGTCTCGGTTTTCATCAAGGCCTTCTCTCCCTTCTTAGACGTAACGGTATTCGGATCCCAGACCCGCGGAGCTTTTGCAGACTCGACTGCCGCTTCCTCATGTTGGCACGAGGAGCTGGTGAACGTTCGAATTATCCTCGCAGAATGTGACGATGACTGTCCATTCTGCAGACACCGTGTCAATGGCCTTGCGGCCTTTTGACATGCAGACATTATTGGATTGTGGTATTGTGGTTGATGCTCCTGAAATTTGTCGAAGCTCACTTTCGCGGAATTTTGTTCGGATCAACTTTCTTCCATTTTTTGAGCTTGCATCTGTTTTTGACGACGGCCAACTTCACCAACTCCAGAACTCAGCAACCATGGCATCAAAAGGATTGCAGGGCTTCTCGAAGGGTGCAAGGGCACTACGAGCTCTTAGGAGTTCGCAAGACCCATTAACAGTATGCGTTGTTCCTCAATTCTATTGCGCTTCAGCTAACTTCTCAGCAATGTCTTGCACCACAACTCTCGAGGTCAATGGCTACAGAAACCTCGTTACCATCGAGTTCGGCTCAGCAATTTGACCATACGATTCTCCAGAATGCAACAGATACAAGCGCTGAAGCGTTTTCACGTACGGCCAAATGTCCGCAGTTATTCTCTCATACTAACATCAATCCAGCACCCACAGTCCTCACAACCATCTACAAGTTCCCTACCATGGAACCCCTACGCTTCGAATCCTACTCTAGCAAACACCTCTACCTCCCCCTCCGCCGCGATATCCTGCACCGCGCCGTCGTCTTCGAAGGCGACGGAACACGACAAGGAACAGCCAGCACAAAAAACCGCTACGAAGTCCACGGCTCGCACAAAAAGATTCGGCCTCAGAAGGGAACGGGACAGGCTCGTTTGGGCTCGAAACAATCTCCTATGCTGAAAGGTGGTGGAAAGTCTTTTGGTCCCCACCCGCGCGACTTTTCTACGGACCTCCCGAGGAAGATGTACGATTTAGCCTGGCGAACGGCACTGAGTTGGCGGTATAGGAAGGGGGATCTGATTGTATGCGAAGATGGTATGGAAATTGAACACCCTAAGACGCGGTTCGTGAAAGGGATCTTCGAACATAACCGTTGGGGAAAGGAGCATGGGAGATCCTTGATTATCACCTCTGAATACAGGAAGTATTTGTACATGGCTTTGGGTCATGCTGGGGAAGACGGGAGGGCAAAGTTAAGCCACGAAGTTGATGTTAAGGATTTGCTGGAGCTGGGGAGGATTATCATTGAAAAGGGGGCCTTGGATCAGATTTTGAAGGAGCATCAGAGTGATTTGATGTCGAAGGTCAGGGCTGCTGTATAGGTATCGTATATTTGCTGTATTAGAGGCTTTTGGAAGTCCATGTGTACAAAATGTTACTATTACTGATCATATCAGAGTCTGAGATGGAGTGGTGAAGATTTCAATGTGTCAACGGAATGGCATATCTATATTGCCCTGGTCCTCGACTTGAAGATTAGGCGATATGAACCCAAGATCTTACAAGTGGGGAAAGACTGTTCGATTCTGATTTTCATTTTACTCCGCTTCCATTGTTCAATCTATTGCACCTTCCGAAGCTTCGAGTGTGCCACTGTTTTTCACGTCTCTCTGGTCGTTCTTGCTTGAGCTTGGTCCATCTTTTCTGTGTCCCGTTCTCGGAACTGGATCTCTCAAGCCCATCTTTCCAATAGAAGCAGCAATGAAAATGGCGCAGCTTTACCTCCATTCCTGTCAAACCTTTCCTATAGTCTTTGGTGCCCCGCGAACCACAAATTCCCAGAGAAGGACTAGAGGGAACTGAGAATGCAAGGGCAAGGGCAAGCACTTTAAAGGCATATGGGTTTGGAGAAGCCCATAAGGTAAGTCTAAGGATAATACGGCATAGGATATTAATTATACAGGGAAAGTGCTGGTGGCTCCCACCTCATGAGTCTCAGGCAGGAGCAATCTAATATGGCTGGGCGTCACTTGACTTGAAAATGACGATGTCCTCTTACAGCAACCCAAGTGAGGAAGGAGTAACCTTACTATGAATGGGGATCGCCCTCACTTTAAAAAGAGCCATAATGATACACAAAAATCTCAATTCAAACCTCACTCATCCAACCTCGCCTAACCCCCTAAACCTGCGCAACTCCTCAAAAACGGCCACCGTACTCCCCACCTGATCCACGCGTCAACCTCGCGTCTCCCCAAATCCAACTGCACCACGCCTCACAACCACACCCAACATCCAACATCCAACAAACCTCAACACCAATCACAGCCGACCCCCCACCAACAAACCAATCTACCCCCAACTACCAAAATGGGAGACTCACTGCCCACTCCGCGCATCCTAGCCCCACACCTCGATTCCTTCGTAGGTAAACTCGTGCGTATAACAGCGCGTGTGGTTACGTTGAGGGGGGAGAGCGCTATTTTGTTTGTTTCCCCACCCTTATACTCCTACCCAATCATTCCCTTCACTCCCTCCCCTACCCATCCTTTCCCTCTCCCCAATTCTCAATTCCCAAAGAAGGAGAACCCTTGCTAATGTATAAGGAAAAAATAAAGAGATGCAAACGGCAACATAACCGCCCTCCTAAACCGCGATTCCCACCTAACAGTCGGCCATGCTGTAGAGATTACGGGAAAAGTACAGCCGGATTTGAATGTCAAGGTGTATAGGGCTACTGATATGGGGTTGGAGAGGGATTTTGGTATGTCTCTTTATTCTCTCTATTATAAAAGGGAAAGGCGGGCAATGGAGGAGAAGGAAGGGGATGAGGCTGATAAAAGAAATAGATTTTGCGGCTGCGGATGCGCTGGTTGATGCTACGCATCGGTATAAGGAGATTTTTTACGACTGAGGGATGGGGGGAAAGTGAAGGCGGAGAAAGGAAAGAGCATGATATGGTGCGGTATTGATGCCAAATGTGGGTATTATGGCTATGATTCAAGAATGGCATGGCGATTGCTGTTCCACGGAGTTAGCAGGATGGATGCCTCATGGAGGAATAGGTGGGAAAGCAGATATTTGCAAAAAGGAATCACGGGCAATTATATCACATTGAACCAAGACTTTTGCTTGATAATTCTTGATTTATGTTTATTTCAAAGGTCATGTTTCTCCCCATCTCTGCATCGCTATGCTATCATCCGCTCAATGCCCGTATGCACGCATCATCCCCATGAATGCTTCAATGAACGCCATGTTCGCCATACCCCCAATGATCCAAGAACTTCAAACACCACGCTATGCTATACAAGAAAAAAAAAACCAAATAATGAATGGCATCCCCTCTTCAAGATTCCTGAGCCTTCTCACTCTCCTTATCCCTCTTCTGCGGCGATTCCTCAGGCTCGCTCTTCACGACCACCTCATCATTATCACCATGCCCATGCCCGTTATAATTGCTGAATTCATTCCAATTGATACTCTGCATGGTCATAGGATCCTCATAGAGCTGGAACATACGCGGAGGCGAGCTCGGCATTGGAACATCAGTCGAGAAGAAATCTTCCAAATTGAAGTTCACATCTGCAGAGTTGTGACTCAGATTCGGCAGATCTGGTAGACTGCCGAATTCGATCTCGAGATTGCGGGATGGCGATTGATTATTAGCCTCAGACATCAACTGATTCAGCGTTGCGGTGAAAGGGGATTCGAAGACAGAGTTATGATGTCTGGGCGATCGCCGACGAGCGCTGGAGCTCTTCGAAGGAGTCATCGCGAAAAGAAGCTCCCTAGGCGACCTTTGCGATCGAATCGACTTTGAGACGCTCCGTGTAATCGGTCGGTGGCTTGGCGTCTTTCGGGTTGGAGTCTTGAAAGGATTTGGAGCGGGAGACTTTTGCGTTGGGGTTGATGGCCGGGCAATACCTTCCTCGAAGAGCTTCAGAAGGTCCGCATCTGCATTGTCTACCTCCACACCCGGTGGACAATTCTCCTTGTCTGTTGCCTCTACAAATGCTACCAATGCTTCCTTGTTCAGTGGACGAACATCGGTGGCTATTTGTACAACATTCGTCATAACGTCTCCTAGAACCTTTGGTGATCCATCTTTTCTCGGCGAAGGGAAAAGCAGCCTTCGGGTACCGCCCAACTCATCCTCATCCACATCGATTGGGCTGCACCGAAGTCCTTGCCACCGACCTGGGCTCGATTGAATGGCGCGTTTCAAAGCTGCAGATGCAGCATCGGAAGTCATCGCCTTCAATGATCGCTTAGGCGGTTGTGAGCTGGTTGATCGTCGACGGTCGTTGCCTACTGCAGATGGCTCGGCTGACTTTCTGTGCGTAGCGGTCGTATCGGTAGGAGAAACGCCTTCACCGGGCCCCGTCAATCCGCCATGCCCCTGATTTGCATCTGACGGAGGGAAATATGCCTCGGATTGCGGGAAGTTTGCATCTGATGCAGGGAAATTAGCTTCTGAAGTAGGTATCATGAGGCCACTGTTCTGCTGTGATTTCTTTGAGGGTCTTGATGAAGACTTTTTCGGTTTGGGCTCCAATCCCTTTCTAGGAAGTGGTTGGTAAGTGGCCCACTGCGCCTCTGGTCGCTGAGTCTTGTATTTAGACATCCATATTCCACAAGCTGCAATTGTCAGTCTTATTCCACCATTGAAAAATTCCACACTTACGATTGCATAGCAGAAACTCCTTGTAGTCTTCCGCATTGTCATCTCGCCCCAAAGACTTCTTAATAAGCTGGTGGGATGTTGGTTTCCCTTCAGCATCGCGCGATAGTATGATGATGCATGTGACTCTGCCCGCTTCATCCGAATATTCGTGATATCCAGGGTCGCCATCATGTTGCTGAGACCAAGCTTTTCGCCACGTTGGTGTTTCAATAGCTCCACAATTACTGCAGAATGGAGGCATTTCTCCCTTTGCGATCGCTTGCTCTAACTTCTGCCTGATTGATGCCTTCTTGGACAGCGCACCAGCGTTATAATCAGGAGCATCGTACGGATTCGGGTCGTGGAGATACATTGGTGGCATTTGAGATATAGTCTGCTGCATCTGTGTAGGCATAGGGGCTTCTGATGCTGGGTGGGGGGCTTCAGACCATGTTTGAGACCGCTGAAGACTAGAGGGGGGTAAGGCTGGATCACTGGCGGGGATTGTGGGGAGAGTAAGGCTGCCCATTGAAGCAGTGCGAATCATTGTTCGAGATGCTGGTCGTGATCGAGGTGCTGGCGGCTGCGCAACTGGAGCAGGGGCCTCTTGAGCAGGAGCTTGAGAATCTGATGGGCTAAACTCTTGTTGGGGTGCGGGGGACTTTCCTTGGGAACCTTTAGATGAAGGCCGTGACTGAACCACGGGTTGCTTAACTGGCTCAGGTCGGGGCGGTGGTCGAGATGTAGCCCCGTTGTCATCCTTCAAAGGTGCCAGTGCTTGCTGCTCTGGCTGAGGTGGTGATGGTGGACGAGACATGACCTGGCTGTCCTTTCTCTCCTTTCTCAAAGGCGGGAGAACCTGCTGTCCATCTTCCGACATGACACTCCCAGCTCGAGGTTTCGGGGTCTTTGACGAAGCTCTCGACTTTTGGACAGGTTTCGCAGGCTGGATGTTCATTTTCGTCGGTAACAATTCCATTGGGCCAGGCATTACTTCTTCAATCATGAATCCCGAATCATAATGGGCCTGTGATGGTGGAGCTTGGTGTTTGCTGAGATCCTGGCCGGCTTGTTCGAATATATTATGATCTATTTGTATTGGTTCATCATCGTCGTCCCCAAATAGATCCTCAAGTGAGCCACTCATGAATCCAGAATCAGTGCGGGGCATCTGGGGTAAGACTGGACTAGAAGGGCATGGCGGGCTAGATCGAATAGAGGCAGGTCTCGTCCTCATCACAGGTGGTGAAGAGCCGATATCAGGTAAGGTGTCGGAAGGGCTTGGGTTGCGTTCGGGCGAAACATTTGCCGACTCGATTGAGAATCTAGGCTGATCCTCCGGGTTCTCAAGTTGGGGGTAGGGGGACACATGTTGACGTGGTGGCTCTTCTTGGGCCTGAAATGAGTCACGTCGAAGGCTACTTTGCCGTGGTGCTTTGTCCAAGGGGGCATGCTGATTCGCCTTCTGGGGTACCGGGGTAGGGGCTCGGGGGACGCCCTGCAGATGGCTGCCTCCAGCAGGCCCAGGACTCATAGCAATAGGTCGAAACAGACGTATAGATCCTGCAGTGCTCGCAGCGACTCGGAGAGACTCTGGTGCTGCTCCAATTGCTGACTTGCTGTTCCAATCGGTCTGGGTGATCTTCGCTCTCTTCCTTGGTTGCGGTCCATCATCGCCATCTGTTCCCTCCTCGTATCCAGAAGTATTCCCGCCCTTCGGTGCCGTCTTCTTTGGTTGACGAGGCTTTCTCGGTCTCTTGACAGTAGCTCTTGAGGAAGGTCTTGAGGCCTTCTTGGCTGGTTCCGAATTTTCTGCCTGACTATCGTTTCCGGTATTCTGCATGTTGGGGACTTGATTGAAAGGATTTGGGACCGATTGTTGTTGTAAACTGGGACTCAGAAGCTGATTGAAGACTTCCATGCTAGAGCCTTCCCTTTGACTGGTATTTATTGGTGGTGCTGGTGTGACCTTATTTGCCAACTGGGAGAGACTTGGGTTCGACTGGAGGAAGGCAGACCATTCATTGGGATCGAACCCAGGTGGCAGGTGCTTGCTCAGCTCCCTGTATTTATCCATAGCATTGATGTATTCACTTTGTAGTACCGTAGGAACAGGCACGAGCCGCAGCTTGACCTCCAAGGTTTCTTTCACTCCGTTTGAAAAAAGCCCCATGATATTTTTGCAAACGCGTCCAGTGATAAGCTTGCTCGACTGATGAGCTGGGGCATCTGGGGTCGAAGAAGCTGCCGCCAGAGCCCACGATAGCATGCCTTGTCCCACGAGAGGGTTATCGTATTCGGAAAAGTCGTACGCGTAAACGGTGTAGTCCTGGCCCAGTCTTGCAACCAGCTCTGGACTGCATTGCACAATTGCTTGTATACAGGTTTTCAGCTCGATGACTCCGATCGAGGTTGTTTCGTCCATGGCGACAGTTTGTATTTGCAGAACGTGTGGCCATCGTGCTAGGCAGTTGGTCTTATTTTGGTCGTCGAAAGTGTACAGGACCTTGACTGTAGAAATTAAAGACAATTAGTTCTTGAGCTTCTAATCCTCGTCCGAAGAATAGCACGTACGCCTCATTGGCCTCACTGACACTCCATCTTCGTTGCTGCCTCCGTTCATGTTCGTCGTCGGCCCTTGAGATTCTGCGTTTGGCCATTGAGGAGTGGAGCCCTGGGGCATCCCAGCTGGAGACGACATCGCGGGCCTTTTTCCTGGCGGTTAGGTTTGCCAGAATTGAAAGGTCTAGAGAAGTCGTGAAGCTCCTGCGTGGTTATCGTAAAGTTCGTAAAGTCATTGAGCAAAGGTTGGAAGAGGTGGAGTCGCCGAGGAGGTCAAAGTGAAAGAGAACCTGTAATTGTGGTGGCTAGTACCTCCGTACCATGCTCGCGTGTTCGCGAAGTATTTACGCGTAGGCGTAGGGAATGCGGGTGGGTCAAGAACCGTGAATAATATCTGCCGAAAATTTTCTTGTAGCTAAAAATGAATGAATGAATTGAATGGTACAATTCAATCTAAGAAATATAAAGTGTCAAACTTGTATTGAATTGAAGAAAGGCGAATACGTTGTAGAAGCTCTGCAGTAGATGGTAGAGTTGTAGAGTTTGTATGTTGATTCCAATCGCTTCGTCCAATGAAGAAGCCGCGGGAGGGATGATGCTTGGCGTGAGATTAAACCTTAGGTAGCGCGATGCGATGTGGCAGCCTGAGGCGGAAGGAGTCACAGATAAGGCAGCCGCGACTTTATATTCGCGTAAATGGTCGCTTTCGACACCCGCAAAACGTATGGAGTTGCGAAGTCAAATGGCAGCCCACCAACTCGCAAAATAAATCACAAATTTCGGCGGGGGCGGCTTGTCCTTTTTATATTTTCGGCTGCCCTTTGCACTGAGAATCCCGCGCTTATTCCCATGACTCAGCCCCGCTTTAGGCTGATACGTCAACATCCCTATATCACATGACGGACACTCCTTTTTTGTTCAATGTTCTGCAAGCCTGCTATTATCTTTGCGACCGGCAACGTATCGACTGAGATATCTCCGTCAGATCCGATACTCCGTGTCGCCACACAAATATCATACAACGTCCCACAATCTCTCAGCCATTTTTACATCTATACTTTCCAAACAGCTTTGCCATTCTCGCCAACCATTGCGCGCCTTGCCAGAACATCCGCCACCACTTCTTTCACTCCTGCCTGGCCCTGCTTTTGTTTAACGAAGTAGTCCAACACCTCCGTCAAAGTCTTGCCTCCCTTCTTAACCTCTGCCTCAATGTGCCTCTCGTGTGGAAGACCGAAATTGCCATGAGGATATTGCATATAGTCTCCATCCGTCAATAGCTTCAACCGCTCTGCTCCCTCCATTTCAAAGAATGGTCCCGCGAGGTCCTCGTTGTCTCTGACTTTGTCGAGCGGGTATTGGAAGGCCCATTTCGGGTTGTTATCTTTCCGCTTGAGCAGCGCATATACACCTTCGGTAAAATCTGGGTGGCGCATGAACTTCGACGCAATCTGATGCTCTCTCTGGAAAGTCTCCGCGATCGACCAACTCTTACCCAGTTTCATTTGACGGAAGGTCACGTAGAGACTTGTCGGGGACCGAGTCTTCAAAGTCTCGAGGGTCTTTGTCGCCCATTCTCGGATATTGGCAGGTTGGTTGTGTTGTTTGGCTTTCAGTCTCGATAGGAGCTCCTTCACGCTGTCTGCACCAAAACAGTGGTCGATAGCATCTCGCAATGCGCCACTGAGAAGAATTGGCTCGTCATGCGGCAAACCAGTGGAATACTCACCAATAGTCGAATCGATGAGCGCCATCCGATCTTCCAACGGATCATAGTCCTTGAATCGAAGTTCAGCAAGACGACGTTCCAGAGCGGGCAGGGAAGTCGAATGAATATAATGTGTGGCCACTCCGGCATAGTAGGCATTGACACCCTTGAGCCTTTCGCTGGTCATAGCGAGATACGCCCCCGTAGCACCAGCCATCCGAGGTAAGAAGAATGAAGCTCCAACATCCGGGAAGAATCCTATCGTCGTCTCTGGCATGGCGAAAAGAGTCTTTTCCGTAGCTATCCTGAACGGGGCGTGAATACTCAACCCAACTCCACCGCCCATTGTAATTCCATCCATAAATGCCACATACGGCTTTTGATAAGTCGCAATGAGATGATCCAGCTTGTATTCGAGGGCAAAGTAATCCGCCGACCGCTGTTGGCCCTCCTCACCCGTAGTATTCTCCTCTGCCAAATGCATAACATCTCCACCGGCACAAAATGCCTTGGGTCCAGATCCCTTAATGACCACCACATTCGCCATATCCGACTTCGCCCATTCTTGTAACCTAGGCACGATCTTTCTTATCATCGATCCATTGAGGGAATGTAATTTCTTCGGCCGATTGAGCTCGATTGTTCGCAGACCAAATAAAGTATCGAATAGCACATCTTCCTTCTCGTCCGTAGGCAGCTCTTTAATGACTTCCGCAGGCGTTGCTGTAGACATCTGGGCCTCATTAGCATCGCCCCATCAATTCAAGCTCGTCCACAGCTCACTCACCTGTGCTTTACTGCCTGCAAAGGCAGGATTCGTCAGCTTAGCCCGCAACGGCATTCTTCTCGAGCAGCTGTCAAAACAACAGCGCGCCGCCGTCCTTCCCACAAAAGGCCTAACAAACATCAAGAAAACAAGTACAAGAAAAAGGCGCGCCCCAAAAGAAAAGGCCGGGTTACTAACAAAAGAGTGCAGATTAAATCACAAGCTATTTCAGCAGCATCAACATTTTCCCTCTAAAGACCCGTTTCGGCCTGAATCGGCAAGGCCACTCCGCCAAAATTTAAAGTTGAACGCTAAACTGATTCGAGGAGCGTGATGGACGACAGTCTTTCGCGAAGGTCGAGCAGGCTGGAAAATTATTGAAGTTGTGGTTGAATAGCCTACAGCACGACAACGACATCATGGCCGACGCTGCAAAGATCACGTATAGTCCCCTCTCATCTTCCCATATAAGCAAAAGCTAACATTCTCCCCAGCGAACTCCTCAACAAGCCCCGCAACGAACTCACGTTTGTCCCCTCCCCCTCCCATCATTTCCCAATACTAACACCGCTCTTCCAGCGAGTTCGAAATCGCGCAACTCGAAGAACACGAATTCACCTCGGGACCCCTCAGTATCCTCCAAACCGCCGTGCGCTCACACACCCAAGTGCTGATTTCATGCCGCAACAACCGCAAGTTGTTGGCGAGGGTCAAGGCGTTTGATAGGCATTGTAATATGGTGCTGGAGAATGTGAAGGAGATGTGGACGGAGACGCCGAGGAATAGTGCGGGGAAAAAGGGGAGGGCTGTTAATAAGGATCGGTTTATTAGTAAGATGTGAGTTGGATCCCTATCCTATGTCTAGTACCAAGAAGAATTGGTTTATTTTTGGATGGATATTGACAGAGTGCTAATGCGATATGGATAGGTTCCTGAGAGGCGATTCGGTCATCTTGGTTCTCTTGAGCTGAACGTGTGGTTTGGGATTGAGACGGATGAATGTGGGAGCTGGGATATTACACAGGGTTGGCTCATGGTGGTTTCTCTGGACATGGCAAGACACGGCGTTGAAAAGTCGCGGGTTAAATATACCACTTTGTCTTCGAGATTGTGCAACACAAGCAGAACTGAGACGATTCGGATAGCTATAGGCGAATGAAGGATGTCTCCTAGGCACGAGTTTTTAGAGCACAGAATCAACAGGCTAACAATGTGAAGTTGTGATTGTGGAAATGTTCTGTGAGTTCTGATATTTTCAACCGGTTTTTTCAGACTCATTGTAGTTAATGAAATTCATCGATTTGCCTCATATTACTACACGAATAGTCCCAAACGCGCCGGGTTCCCCAGAACTCAACCTCAAACCATCTCATACCCCGGCTCCGACGTCTTTATCCCCGCAAGTCCAAGGAAAAACTCGCTCAAACCCCACGCTCCTGGATCAGGCACCTGCTCAAACCCAGATCCTCCAATATAAACCGTTCTACCCAAGCTAGCCTTCATACCCTTCGTCCCCTCAGCACCTTTCCTTGATGATTCGGCTGCCTTCTTCAAATCTCCGGTAGAGTTAAGAGTCTCAACGAATGGCTGAAGCGCATCAACCAGCGTTCGATCACCGGGTTGGGCGGGAGTATATTTGGAGAGAGCTTCTGAAGCTTGCTTCAACGCTGCACCCCAGACTTTGGGTGTTGCGTCTCCGCTGGAACCCTGTGCTCGGAGAGAGTGGACCAGGGAGTTGAGGTAGATGGCGTATAGAGCGCCAGAGGTTCCGTCCATGGTATTTTCTACGATTTGGACAACTTTGTAGAGATCAACGACTGCATCGCCTGAAAGAGGGGTGTCTGAGAGCATCTTGAGAACAGCTGGGATTTGTTAGTTGGGCACAGATGAGAGAGAGAGAATCGAGCACAAACCTTCGGCTCCTCTCTTTAATCCAATTCCACAATCTCCATCACCTACAACAGTGTCGAATTTGGTGACATCCGGTTCTGCTGCAATCAGTCTTTGCAATGCTGCTGTCAAGACTGTCTTTGTCGTCTCGGGATTGAGTTTCAATCCGCTGGGTGGCACTTCTTCACTACCAGAAGATGCACCCTCTCTCGTGTGACTTGACTTTGCCTCCCAAGTCTCTTTCCTGATGGGTGCAGCCCAACCAGCAGCCTCACTGGGAGCATCCAATAACTGTAACATACTTGGTCCGCCGATATTGGTGTTGACAACATTGAGGATGGAGATGCTGAAACCAAGACCGTTGAGACTTGTCATGTATGTCCCAGCTAAGATTCTAACCGGCTTGATATTGTAGGTCTTCTCCAGTTGGCTGACAACCTCAGCTGTGATTCCGCCAAGTTCAAGAACACTGACACCGCCAAGATTGTTGATCATGAGAACAACCTCATTAGAGTTGACGTTCAAGAAAGCTCGATCCTCATCCTTCCAATCCAGCATCTGTTGGAGCATCCTCTTCACTAATTCTGGCAGGTCGACCTTCGCTCTTCCACTGCCCGGCTCATTGTGAATACCCATCCCAATCTCAACTTCCTCAGTCGCCAGTACTTCATCGGAATTCGGATCCGGGGGGGCTCGGCCAGGAACATGAACATGATCCAAGCTCGCTCCAACACTGACAATATTATCCGCCGTCAACTTCGCCACCTTATAAACATCTTCCAAGCTCGCACCCTGTGCAGCCAGAGCACCAGAAATCTTATGAACCAGAACTGTTCCCGCGATACCTCTTCTTCCAACCTTCCCAGCCTTCTGTCTCCCAACCCCAACATCATCCCCCACAACCAACATCTCAACCTTCAACCCAGCCGCCTTGGCCTTCTCAACCCCCATCCCGAAATTAAGCACATCGCCCGTATAATTCATAACCGTAACCAGGATTCCTTTCTCGCCATCTACGCGTGACATAATAGCTCTCCTGATCTGCTCCGCGCTCGGAGACGCAAAGATAGTTCCAGCAACAGCTGCTGATAGCAATCCCTCCCCGACAAAAGCTCCAAAGCTGGGCTCATGACCGCTTCCTCCTCCTGATATGATAGAAACTTGGGGTGCATGACCAGGTCGTCGGTAGATGATTTTGTTTTCGGAGTCGAGAGCTACGGAGGGGTTCGTGATAGTGAGAGCTTGGAGGGCTGAATTGACTAGATGGGTGGAATCATTGATGAAATGTTTGGCAGACATGATTGCGGTATTTTGACTTAGAAATCAACTAGAAGAATTAAGTTTGAGGAAGATGCAAACAATTTCCCCTCTCGCCCTCCCATTTATAAATGCTCAGCCCATCAACCCGACGATCCAAGGAGCGGGGCAACTTTGGTGCGGGGAGCTCAACTCAAGCCCCACATCGGAAAACCTTCCCCATTCATCCAACCTCCAAAATTTCAACCTCACCTCACCAGCTCAAGTCAACAAACATCTCTCACAACAATACACAATGGCGCAAATCCTGCCCATCGCGGTCCCAGGCCAAATCCTCGGCTCAACAGACCAATACCTCCCCGGCCCCGGCACACACATCCTAAACTCGAACCTCTATGCCTCAATCCTAGGTCCCATCTCCACCTCCGTTCCCCCCAAGGCTCCCGGCCCCGTAAAACGCCTTACAAAAATCACGCCTGCAGCTCCAGCTCCCTTACCTACCGTTTCCATTGCGCGGAATCTGGCTGCTGCGAAAGAGGGAGGGAAAGGGAAGGTGGAGATCTTGCCGGAGGTCAATAGCACGGTGTTGTGTAGAGTGACGAGGATAACGCCCAAGCAGGCAAATGTGGCTATTTTGGTGGTGGGAGAGACGGTCTTAGATGGGGAATGGCAGGGCTTGATTAGGGTGCAGGATGTTAGGGCGACGGAGAAGGATAAAGTTAAGATATTTGAGAGTTTTAGGCCGGGGGATATTGTGCGTGCTGTTGTGGTAAGTGTTCTATTTTGACCAAACTTAAGATGGGGCTTGGAAGCTGATAAAACGCTAGATTTCTCTGGGTGATCAATCGAATTACTATCTCTCGACAGCGAGCAATAATCTGGGGGTTATTATGGCTACAAGCGAGGCGGGGAATGCGATGTATCCGGTTAGCTGGAAGGAATATAAGGATCCGGAGACGGGGGCTAGTGAGAGTCGGAAGGTTGCGAAGCCGTTCTAGGAGGAATGATGTCGAAGATTATGTCTGTATTGCATAGCGCATGGTGTTGGCGTTGGGAATATACCTTTCGAATCTGGAATACGAAATAAAGAATTCGTCTTTGGTGCTGAGGCTGCAAGTTGGTCCTCTAAGCAAGTTGCGCCACGTCAGCCGCCTTTCTCAACTCGGTATTTTAGAACCACGTTTTCGAGCGAAATCGCCAAGTGGCGTTTGTGTACCATTCTGATACATCAAGTGTCTTTCGTCTTCATTTTGTAGATGTGCTTCCTCGTTAATGCGATTTACACAGCTTCTTGAGGTGGGACAGTTCATTTTATTGGTATATTTCTGATTGTTGTTATTTTCGCCCTTAAAATTGCCTCAGCTGATTGGAATCCAATCGATCAGTCCCTTAAATAGAATGACTCGATATGATTATGAAAGAAGCAGTCTCCATTGAACTTATCATTGGTACCAGGTAGTCGGTTCATGCTTTGGTATAGCCTTTAACCCCTCCTTGACAACTTTAGCCATATTCATATGTATCGTCTCAAGCAAACGGATCGCAATATTTTTCAGCCTACTCTCAGGCGTCAAAGCGGTACTTTCCTCAAGATACGTGCTGCCATCACTATCGTCCATTTCTGATGAGACCTCCGCGACGATCCGCAAATATTCATCCACCAACCATTCCTTCAAGTATGCGAGAAGTGGCAATGTGTATAAACCCCTAGGTAATTCACGGAAATCCTCATGTTTGGTTGGGCACAGACAGGGAGCTTGATGCACAATTAGACCACGCATTAGTCCAGGCAGGTCGAAGGACTCGAAGGACCACAGATCTTGTTGGCTGTCCAAAAATTCTTTCGCCCCCCAATCTTCCAGCGGGATTCGTGAGACTTCTCTTACAAATACATTCCGAATACCAATGTAAAATGTTCCGTAATGTTGCAGCAGCACTTGGCAAAAGTCAAAGAAGCCGGTATCCTTGGGAATCAAGCAGCGCCACTCCAAGTCGTACATCTTGTCCTGGAGAAATTTTTGTCTTTCTCTCCATGCTGGAATGTTGGAGAGTCGATTTATCGAGACGTCTCTGACCGTATAATATCGCTGTCCAACAGCCTTGCCTGTGCGCCTTCTCTTCCACAGACTCACCTCCATCTCTCGCCATTCCCTAATAAAATGTTGCCTCCAGGGAGAACGATTATCTGGGATCCGATACGGCGTCCATGGAGAAGCGCGGCCGGCAGGACACACACTTCATACCTGCAGTTCACCTCGATTGTATTCGACTTCTGCTCTGAAAACGTCTGAGTCTCCAGAACGCACAACCACGGTCGCCAAAAAGTCGGGTCCATGAAGCTTAGCTCCTGATGTGGAGTCAAACACGTCGGTGAAAAATCCGCCCTGATCAACGGTGATCCTTCGGGGTCGCTGCTGGTATGGCAGCGGATTTTTCGCATATTCAGTCAAGAAATCTGCTACTAAGTCTCCAATAATATTTCCGACGCCGAAATACAACTCATCTACGCATGAGTCGAACCAAATCGCTGGTGGATTGTTGCCAGTGCCGAACAAAAGAGTGTATCTTTTCCGTGCTATTTTTCTAGCCTCATCATTAACGTGTAGTTGAGGTGGAATAGGGCAATTCGACCACGTAAATTTCGTCGACTTGTTATAAAATATAGGAACGAGGCGCGAACCAGGCAGGCTTAATTCCCAAATTTGGGTACGTAGCTCAATCGGGAGCTTTACAAAGCCATGAAAAGTATTGGAACATAGTCGTTCCTCAATTGCAACGGGTTGTGCCTTGTGATATGTTTCCCGGATAACACCAAGAACAGTCGTCGGTAGCGATGTATAAGGGGATCTGTTTTTCTCTATTCGCAAGCAAATAATCAGTGTAAATTTCTCTTTCAAAATCAAACATTGGTGATGGAATTATGATAGAGTTGCGCACCATATGGAAGACCCATGGGGTCTGCCCCCTCGTCGTCGCTATCCGGCCAGATAGGTTCAAAGAATGCTTTATCCATATTTTAAATTTTCAAATTCAAGCTTTTCTTAATAGAAGCAGGAGAAAAATAAAAATTACAAAAGCCGTTAAAATGATTTAGTAGTGTCTCGAGTCCAATCCGCTTCATACTTCGGGCCCGGTCGCTTTTAGGGTACTAGCAGATGTTATTTTGGTTCCGCACACCAGAGAGGCACCTCAAATTTCATAGAAAAGTCGCCACCAATTATTGAGAAATATATTATCGCTTTCACGCAGTCAAGCACAGTCCTCTTGTTTTTGCTCCTCAGGATTCTAAATGAACCTCGTGGGAACTTTGTTTGACTCCCTTGGAGATGGGAAAGATCTATAAATAATCAAGGCGTTTCACGAGTGATCTTGCCGCTTATGGATTCAAATTTGCCTAGCTGGGAGAATTCCCAGATTCGTCCTCTCATGGGCGTTCGGGCCACGGCATTGAAATTGCAAATGTACTGCCAAATAATCCATTTGTGCATATCGCGCATTATCTAATCTTTTGGATAATGCTTCATTAGTAATTATCCTTGCGTACTGTTGTGTCACGATACCCCTCAGCCTCACCTTGGTGGGAACCTGTTCAGCTTACTTGCCGTATCGTCGCAATCCCCTCCATCACATCAAACGTCCTTCCGAATCTCCTTCGTACAAGACAATATGGGCACATCCTCTTCTATATCTCTTTGCGTCTAGTCTGAAGTCGCATTCCATCAAGTCTGTCGCTGCTGAGCATTTGCTGGGGTTCAATCCGCCCGTCGCTCCAGCCTCGCGACTCGGACCACCACCATTGAGACATCGAGACGAAACAATTATCCATATCGATAAGACCGCTATATACTAGCTTGTATCTCGGTAGTACAAGCGAATCAGCATCTGCGAAGATGATGGAAGAAAGGGAAGAAAGGGAGAACTTCTTCGACGCTCTCAGGGAGGAGATAGCCTCGAAGATGAAGCACTTGGACAATGCCAAAAAGCGATTCATAACAGAAGAGGACCAAAAGGCGATATGGAGTACACACGTAAAAAAAATTATCCATTACATTGGCCTCCAGGACGATATCCAGGAACGGATCGAGCAACACTTCCTGAAGACAGTCATGATACTCGTTAAGATTGGCTGGAAGAAATGGGACACGTTTGGGCGCATATTTCTCGAAACCGAGAACCGGACCGATGAAGAAAACTTTCGTTGCAAATTCCCAGAACTAGCCAGCGAAAGCTTCCTCAACAGCCGAGAAAAGGCACAATGCTTTGTGGACAATCGGGCCTACTTTCGCCCGTGGGTTATCAAAAAGAGCGGGATAGAAGATTTGGACGACCTGGTATGGAGACTCCCTTTTCTTGAAGGGGAAGAAGAGCTTGGCAAGGGGGCATCCGGAAAAGTGACTAAAGAGCTCATCGCCGCGAAGCATTTTTTGATAGATGGCGACTCTGAAAACAAGGTAATTTGAAGCGGCAAGAAGAAGTCCACCTATCTAATTGATCAACAGATTCCGAAGAACGTCGCTTGTAAGTCTTTCAGTTCAAGCGATGATTTCGAGCAAGAGGTAGATATCCTGCACGTCTTGGAGTCGGCTTCAACGCAGCATCAACGCATTGTTCCCTTTCTAGCTGTCATCAGGATTGGCCATGTGTTCAACATCATATCCGAACTTGCTTCAATGCATCTCGGAGATTTTCTCCACGGGAACACTTGCAATATGGATTTCGAATCTATGATAAAAGAGTCGTGGTGGCTAGCTGATGCACTGCATTATCTTCATAACAATCTGACTTTGCCTAATCGTCGTGGTAAAATAGCCTGTTGTCACTTGGACTTGAAGCCTGAAAACATATTAGTTTACAGAGAAGCGGGGGAAGATTCCAATCATCCCGTTGGGAAATGGAAGATATCCGACTTTGGAATATCGTTTATCGCTAGGAAGAAGCCTCAGCCTGCAGATGATAAGACGAAACCCAAAGAAGCCTCACGGTTGGCATTTACTGAGCAAGAGTTAGCGACAGAAAGGTTTGAACCGAGACGGCCTACCGGAACATGGCAACCTCCGGAAGTGAACTCGTTGAGACTTAAGATTTCTGGGCGCAAGAGTGATATTTGGTCTTACGGCTGCATTCTTTTCCAGATTGTTACTCGAAGTCTTACAGGCGCGGACGGACTGGATGAGGTTGATATTCATCGAAGAACAGAAGGCGACGACACCTTTTACAGGGGCGAACAACTCAATCCAGCAGTGGATAAATTCCTTCGCGAGATGGTCGGACGCATCCGAATTCTTCGACCCAATATCCCCCAAATATCAGTGGAAAATTGCCGTGACCTCATAAGAGGCCTGCTCGAAATAGAGCCTGACAAACGTTTGTCTACTGAAGTCATCAAAGATGTCTTAGCACATACTCGGGGTAATCATGCTTTCAAGTTAGGTCTTTCAAATAACGCGGAGGTCAACCCAAGGACTCCTGTGATCTGTCAGGAATTTTCGCCATTTAAATTCGAACAAGAAGAAGCAAACATCGCAATTGTACAAAAGAGTTCCCCGCCACGTCATTTTCAACGAGAAAGCCAAAGTCCCCATCAAATAACCGAGACTCGATGGTACCCGACTCCATCTCCACGCCCAATTAAGCACCAGGACTTTGGCCTATATCCCCAAGTCGAGGCACAGTCTCTGCATAAAATGGATTCGCCAGAAACGAGAGCTTACAGTCAGGTCGAAGACCATGGACGGGGGCAGGAAGGACTTGTGAATTCTCCCCAACCATCTATCTACGAGACGATGAATTCAGACGAAAAATCTAGTTTCTTACTCCGAGACTTTCCGACTTTGAACTTGACCCATGCTGGGGACAGTGAATATCGTGGACGCCCTCGATCAAGTAGCTTTGTGTCAGTGCCTAACGAATTGTCGCCGCCACCTCACTCAGATCCTCGATGTGCCTCTATGGGTCGGTTTTCTGCCCGCAATGCATCACTAGCGACTTCAGGTGTCTCTGCGGACCTCAAAGGTAATAAGGAAGTTGACTCCCTTAGTCCAACTCGAATTGTACCAAAAGTATCGGGATCTGGGTACTCCTCGAAGTCTGTGTCGAATATTCTTACTTTCGATATAAGAGTTTGCCATGATGTTAAACACGCAGTGCTCTCGGCTTGTTGTCGAAAGGTGGCGTTTGTTGCGGAAGACAAGATTATTCTTTTCAGGATAGAGAACCACCTAAGCAGGACGGAGGTCAAACCCCCCCCAAAGGTAGTGGACCGAATCATCTGGAAGAGTGCAAGTCTTTCAAATTACTTTCTACTAGCACGCGGGCAGTGGGAAGATGACCAGCGGACTGTGGTGAGCCCTCCACTTTCCTACTTATCTAGACTCTTCTGATAGAAAGATACCTAATCATACGATATTAGTTTTTCCTCTACGCATTGAAGGATGAAGAGGACTTTATCAAGTGTGACCTTCGAAAAGAGTGGCTATTCGAAGACAAGACTGTTCCTTACCGAAATGGCGTTATTTCCCCGCGTGATGACACGATTTTGTTTCAGGAGAAGGGATTAATCAGTGTGCAAACTTCTCAAACCAATGGGTGTGTTCGGCTTGCGAACCTAAATTCGTCCTATTTTCCCCTGCTCCATAACTAATGTAACCTTTTGTCCAGATTAGATTCAACAGCACAGTCGAAGTCTATCAAGTACCAGATCGAGGTTACAGGAGCCGCTCAGAAGTGCTGGTTTAATCAAAGCGGCGACTGGGCTTTCGCCTACTCGTTTGGTGGACAAGATCATCACGTCTATGCTTGGCCGGTGAGCGATTCTTCAAAAATTCAACAATACGAATACGACGTCGTGAGTACAAATCACACCTGTGACCTGTTAGAACTAGTAGCTAATTTAACAGCCTGATCATCGAGTCGCTAAGGAAGTCGTCAAAGATGTATTTCCATTCCCAGAATTGCAGCGTTGCGTGATATGGCAGCACGATAACAACCTCTCCATCATAACACGCGATAAAATGGGCAAGTGCATAGATAGCCCCATCCTGTGCAAATCGAAGGTAGCAGCGATCATCGAAAATGACGAAGAATTACTTGTCGTTCAACAGTCAGATCAACCTGGCTGGTTTTCGAGACGAACTTCAAATATTGGTTGCAGAATCTCCAGATATGGGCTTAAAATAGGAACCGACGCGGATGAAATTTTCGAGAATCCTGTCAACAACAATAGTGTTGAGATTGATTTTCTAGACGATATGTCGACTGTTATGTTTGACTATTATAAGAAACGTGTGTTTATCGGGCATCACAATGGCACAATCGAGACCATAATCTTATGATGATATCGGCAGAGGGTCTGTTGTAGAACCTTTCAATTCACGAATTATTTCACGGCATATAGCTATCTCCAGATGACATTAGTTCGATGGATAAATATTATAAGATGAGTTAAACTACGGACTTTGCACGCCGGGACTCCCTTTTCAACTTGTTTTGTCGGTGAACGTAGAACCACCAACCAAGAGCGAAGAGAGAAAGTGGGACAGAGAATACTATATACAGCCAGAACTGCTTTGAGATTTGAAAGCCCGAGCCATCAGAAGTTTGGAAAGTGAAGAGATTCATTCCGAAAAGGGACTTGGTAAATTAGTACCCGAATACGTTGGATCAGGACAGGGGATTAACTGACTGATACGAAATTTGCCGGGAAGAAGACTAAGCTCACAACAGTGATTATTTTCGCAGTAACACTATCGTCGACACTATCTCGAGTCAAGGCCAGCATATTATTGTTGATATCTACTGAAGTGACCTGATTCTTGAGATTGAGGGTTACTGAAAGCTGAGTCAAAAGAATATTGTGTTAGCGTCGAACTGTATATATGTGGTCCTTTTCCATCAGCGAACCAGACTTACAAGTGTAAAGATATCTTCGGACTGGGATTTAAGTGATTCAATACTCCATGCGTAACCTTGGAGCTCGTTCCCAAGCAGCCTCAACTCATGCAATATTGATTGAGACTTGGACTCGGAGCTACAAGCTTCTTCATTGATATCTGTGAGACCTGATATTATTCCCATCGAAGCCGTTAGTTGAGCTGATAGGGGAAGTATTTTGCTCCGAAGATGTTGAAGTTTTGTGAGCGCCTCGAATCCGCTTTTATATTCAGCCAGCGTTGAAAAATCTGAGGTTAATGCCATATCCGCCTGCGATGTAATCAGCATATTTCTAGTCTAGTCGAGAAAATATTTATCAACTCACGGTCTCTCGAACTGAATCGCCCAGATTGTTCAAATACCAACGCCAATTCCTAATGTAGGACGATATTATGAGCAGATGCAGACTATGCCAGTCAATCGTTGTTTGCCCGTGCCAGCCATGATTCCTGACTGCGTTGCAGAGTCTCTGCTCAACCCTTGAGCTTGGCATTGGATATAGCAATATCCATAGGCTCCTTTTGTTCTTGCTGTCAAACCGATGGAATACGCCAGTCTGCCGTATCGTCCAAGAACTTCTATTATTTGACCTGCGTTCCTCTGCGTATACATATAGATAGCATGTGTCTGTGTACCCTCTGAGCCACAATTGCCAAGATATGTATCTATACAGAAGTCTTACCATATATGCCTGCTGGGCCCTCCCTCGCCACCAATTTTCTCAAACCTGCTTCTGAGTCACGCGGCTTCTGCCCCATAGCAAAGAGCACGTCTAGAAACTCGGGACCGATTTTGTTAACTCCAAGTAGCCATCGCATTCCGTCTTCTGTGATTTTTAGGGGGAAAATTGAATTGTCGGACCACAAGGAACTGCACCTAATTCTTAGTTTGTTTTTCAAGAAGGTGACTTAAACAGTATATACATAATTCTTGCCTCGGGCGTCTCGGACCTTAGGAGGTAGTCTTGAAATGCAGCGACCCCGACGAAAGATGTTGATTTGGGAGACGAAGACATAGAGCGTACTGCTGAAAGGTTATTTGAGCCCCAAGACGTTCGAATACTAGGATTTCAATTACCCGGCACATCAATAATAGATACTTCTACTTCACTATCTTTATCGCAGAACAGATTAGGGCTCATTTCTGCCAGCCGATCATGGTAGGCACCCAAATCGAATGAGGCTGAGGCATCTGAAAGATTCAAAGGGTAGTCATTCTCGGGCTTATACACTGATTTCGAATCTTCCACAAATGCAGAACTTGGGCTTAAAATACGTGACATGATTTCTGTGTCGTGGAAGCTTGCTGCTATTTCAAAGTTACGAGCAATCCGGAGCAAACGTTCAATGATGATCAAATGATCAGGTTCACAAAGTGGGGCTCTCACTTTCTGTAGAAGGGCTTGCTACAACGAATTAAATTGCTTCACCTCTCCACTCGGTTATTATCTGCCTGCCCCCGCGATTTCAATCTCATGCTGTCCATTTCTGAGCTAGCACGTGCCGGAAATCCAGACCGCCTTGTGTAACCCTACTGTTACTTCGGTACCCACTTTTTCTCGAAAATGCTCATGTTCCTTGCTTCTATCTCAGCAAATTGGACACTTTATATTCTTTTGGACTTACTTGTATTCATCCTGTGATTGAAACATTTGTTAGTCGGTGAACATTTATGCGAAATGGGCATTTACTGGAGTGACTTTGCGCGAGGCATAGAAATAATATCGATCATTCGCAAGCTTGATTCCACATTGTCAGACAAAATTTGATGGAACTTTCTCCTGTTAAGAAGGCTTACGTAGACTTTAACTTTTTCATCCAAAACCTCTTCAAGCTTTTCCTCAAGCCGTGTTCTTTCAGTGTATGCGGTGAAGTCTTCCGGGACCTCGTTTTTTATACCTTGAGGCATTTGAACGGCATGAAATCTTTATGGTCTTGGAGATCTTGGTAGCATGAAGTGCTTCGTCTGAGTCTGAAGGAGTAGAGGATTACTCGAGGAAATCCTGTAGTCTTAATGCGTTCGGGGTTCTCAAAGCCGTGGTGCACGGAAAGGTGGTGTCGGGCAATTGTTGCAGTATAACAGAGCAAATATGCATACTGCTCTCACCGCTTGAAGCTCTCGGTATTTTTTGGAGTCTATGATTCGTTGCGGTATGCTGCAAGATGCTGCGGACTTCGATGTGACCCACCCTGATATGTACTGAACAACCCGTTGGTCAGGCATACACCTGCTGATTCGAGGCTTCTGCAGTATGACAGCTCAGAGGTGCAGGTAGTGGCGCTCTTCACCGAGTATGCGCCTCTCAATTCGCCGAATGCGAGTGTTTGGCCGGGGAAAGCGGGAAAATGCGAGGAGCGATGATCGCCGACCATGGATAGCCTTGAACAGCGGTTCACATCACATACATATACGTGCGTCTTCCAGCGTGGCTTCTTTTCACGGGGGCTTGCCATTTCAACCCCTTCAGATAGTTGTGTTCGGGGCACAGTCACATTTCACCATGTCAAGTGACTACCAGACTCATATGCCGGCGGATGGGCTTGGCATAGTTCCCTTCAGAAAGGCTGGAGGCTTCTCCCAAGCTCTGGTACAAACACGAAGCCAAAATGACTACAATGCCTCTATCATAGGATCAATAAATGGTATTTCCGAGCCTAGCTCTGTTGGTGAGGGACAATTACCAATCGCCGGCCGACAGGCCCACATCAACGTGAAGAGGGAACTTGGCCGATGGCAGATATTTGTCAGTATAATCCTGAATTATATAGGTACCTCTAACAGAAGGCCGATAGTTTATACTCATCAGCGGAACAGTTGGCCTGGGTCTATTCGTGGACAGTGGTAAGATATTGAGTATTGCGGGTCCTTGGGGAGGTTTGCTTGCATTTGGTCTAGTAGGAATTTGTGTTTGTTGTGTGATGGAAGCCCTCAGCGAGATGATCCACTATTGGCCAATATCAAACGGTATTGTGGAGTTTGTGGCTACTTTTGTAGACAAAGACCTCGGAACAATTCTCGGCTTCGCATATTGGCAAGTTGCACCTCGCCACCCTTAGGCTATGTGGAAGTGATCTGATGTACACAGGTGCTCATGGTCGATCACATTTGCGACCCTCATCAATGCTGCCTATGACCTTGGAGAATACTGGGATTTGAAACCGATGTGGAACATTTTGCTGTACAACGGTTTGGGTCCTGTCATTGTTTTATCCACCAATCTCTTAAGCGTCAATGTAAGCCTCTCAATCAACTCAAAGCACAGGCTCATGCTCATAGGAGATAGTGGTATGGCACAATAGAGGTTTTTCTCGGTAGCTTGAAGATTGTACTGCTAATAGGCGTCTGTGCCTCGATGCTCGTTGTAAATGTTAAAGGTACGTTGGCCCGACAGAAGGTCATCCATGCAAGAAATGACAGCCCGAGATTTAGATTTTCACCATCCAAGTATTGGAATGCAATGTGAGTATTAATTCCGATCCCAATCATCGAATTAAACTTGCATCGACTCACACTTTATGATAAGATATGAACCAGGGGTTCCGTAACGATCCTCTTGTCGCTGTGAATCCTGCTGTTGCAATTCTGTAAGCGACCAAAATCACGATCTTCTACCAAGGCTTACTTACAACAGTGTTACGATCCCAATCACAGTTCACGCCTTCTGTGGAGTCGAAATTGCGACAGTGGCAGCTTTGGAGGCTACAGACCAAGAACGGTCCATGAAATGGGCCCCCACGAGATATATTGCTCAGATACTCCTGGGGGGTTATTTCATTACAGTATTTATGCTCTACCTCAATGCCGCCTGGGATGATCCATTGTTGCGCAGTTTTTCAGATCAAAATGCCAGTGCCGCTTCAATCGCTATGATCGTCGCACTGAATTCAAGGATTCCGCTACTCCCCGGATTTCTAAACGCCTGCTTGGTCATCATTGTTCTCAGTTCGGCAAATACAGCGTTATACGTTGCTTCCAGATCTTTATACTGTTTAACAAAAGGATTGAACCCTAATGGCACTTTTTTGGAAAGATGTCTAAGTAAAATTGCAATTACAAATGCGAACGGGGTTCCAGCCTTCTCAGTGTTATTCTCTGGAGTCATCTTCGGAGCATGGCTTCCCTTCATACACGCTACAAGACAGAATAGGGATCAATCTGTGAGTTTGTTAACATTTGCTATGTTCGTTGCTGATTTGCCAGCTTCAACACACCTTGTCTAGAATAGCCACGATAATCATCGTTATTGTTTGGATGCTCCAATGTATTGCCTTCATTAGATTCCGCGAATGGTGCGTCAATTTCCTTCTAATCCTTGATTTTGTACTGTAATTGTAACATCCCACAGGCTTGCCATGAGACAACGATTTGTTAGATCTAGCATGCCTAGATTTATCAAGAGCTTGCCAATCAACGCGAAATCAAATTGGCTCGCAAGTATTAAGTCTGTGGCGGCTTTGCTTGGATTGTTCTTCTGCCTCCTCTCAATTGCGATTTCTAGTAGTTTTAGTCTCTGGGGCCCTGGGGGCTCTGTCAATATGGAAATAGCGGTATTTATAGGGGTAAGCATGTAATCTCTATGTTGATATCAGTTGCTAATATTGGAGAAGCCCGCTGTATTATCTTTGACATGGGTGATTTTGAAGATGAAGAGCAAAAGTTGGATGGTGGAACTCAGCTCTGATAACAACGTGCTGCAAACTGAAATGGACAAACTGGATAGCCTTGTTTTACGACCCAGACAGTATACTGAGAGGCTAGGGTCCTCGACGCCGTCGCCCAACTATGGTACATTTGAAGGCCGTCCTAGTCTTTACTTTTAGTGGTTGTCACTCTTCACTTGTAAGATATAACGGATTCCTTAGACGGAAAAAATCTGAATGTGATTTGATTTAGAAGCTTTACCATCTTTCTAACACTGAAATAAGAGGGAAAGGCGAGGAGGATTTTCAGGAGCGGTAACGAATTTGTAACCTAGTTAGGATAAATTGTGCGCAAATACTTATGCTCTTGTTGCAGACATATTTTGAGCTGGAAGGGTTTCACGATTACAATAAGATTACCGCAAGAATCCTTGACTGACTTTTTCCAATCTTAACTAGCGGCAGCCGTAGCCGAGGAGCCAAAACATTTCGCCTTCGATCCTACCTTCAACTCACCCTTGCTCTCCTTGACTTACCCAAACCGGCCAGTAAAGCAGCTCTGCTCGCCTTTCCAAACAGAAATAGATTTTCTTCATGTCAGGATTGGTGTATGATAATCGCCTGTTGACCATCCTTGAAACCGTCACGTCAGTACGGAGCCACAGCCTCCATAGCGTTCCCTAACTTCCCGACGATCGCGTCGCGCGTGGATGTGACAACTAGGTTAGCTGTGATCGTGAGCACTGTATGTTGATTTTTCTGTACTGAGAGATAAAGACTCACTATCCATGTTCTAGGATCTTCTTCTATTCACTCGTTCGTGGTATTTATAACTTCTATTATCACCCGCTTTCGAAATACCCCGGCCCTCCAATTGCGGCCGTGTCAAACGTTTGGTACGCCTAGAACTGGTGAGAGAACAAAATCCTGGGTTTCTTAGTCGATGAGTTTGACCAAAGTCAGGTTCACGGGAAAATGGCCTTGGAGAATGATGAACACATCAAAGCTGTACGGTGAATGAAATGGCTTGGTCCACTGGTGCAGGGCCTCTGGACAAGGTATTAACAGCTTGCAGGCGACGTTATCCGCATCGCTTCAAACGAACCCCTCTTTGTAACGCCACAGGCAGGAAGAGGTGAGCTATGGAGAGTCTTCAGATGAGGAATGGGCTATTTTTAATAAGAATTGTTCAGATATCCACGCAACACATACAAAACATCCCGAAACCTTCGTCAAAACGGAACTCGATGATCTTGGAGCAGTTCAAGGAATCTTGTCTAAGGTTGACCCAGTGAAGCACCGTGAAATAGCCAAGAGACTTTCCCCTGCGTTCAGTACGAGGAATTCAACGGCAAAAGAAGCGACCCTGCAGAAATATGTTGATTTTTCATCGACACAATGGGGGATATCGGAGGAGGAGAAGATGGTATTGAAATGCGGCAATGGAAAGATTGGTTAGCTTTGGATATCTCTGCCTACATGACATACAACCGCCAGATGAATCAAATGAAAGACAGTATGTGCTCCTTTGCTGTCACATATATCACAGAACGCTGATGTCAGTCAGAGAAGAGTTCTCTCTTTTTAGAAGCAGCCATAAAGGTCGATTTGGTCTGGTCAATTCAACAAGTCATGAAAAAATTCCCTTTGCTTAGCCCGCTTACGTACTTGTTTATTCCGCCTTCCGTTTGACGTACCTTGCCTCACGTTTTGAAGATCAACAGTCGCGAAGTCCAGTCACGCATCGATCATCGAGACCGAGTCGAGCATCTGGACTACTTCGAGCAGATCCTCCCAGCGGACGCGGCAACGCCTACAGACAAGAAGTAAATTAGTCATTTGGAACTGATAGCGGGCCAAGCACTAGTAGCAGGTTGGGATCCGATGGCAAATCAGTTCTACTCGTCGGTTTTCTTCCTGCTGCACAACCCCGATGCCTCTCTAGAGAAATCAGAGACGAGTTCAAGTCCTACGACAAAATAACTCCTGAAACTATCATGAGCTTGAAATACTTGCATGCCTGCCTGCAAGAAACATTTCAGTTCCACCAGAACACAGCTGACGCCCTACCGCGGATGAGTCCCGGCGCAATGGTAGATGGTACCTATGTTCCGCAAAGAGGTAAGCACGTCGCCATTACGGACTTTGAAGTCCCTGCTAACCTATATCAGTAGACGATCTGCAGAATCAGCACGAAGCTCACATTACTTTACTGACCCGCTTTGGATATTGGCCACAACGCTGGCTACCGCAAGACCGCCCCGACTACGACCTGAAATCTCAGATCGCCGATACAAAGGCATTTTTACCCTTTAACCAAGGTCCTCGAATGTGTCCGGGCGCCGCAATTTCTTGGACTCAGAGTAAATTGTATTTTTGCGAAGGTACTGTGGACTTTCGACCTAGAAATGGTTTCAGGCCAGAAATTGTCCTTTGATAAAGACTTTATGTATTATACCATGTAGAATAAACCCCAATTTCGCGTTAGATTTGTGCGGGTTGAACGAGAGAAAGGCACAACAGCGTAGATTTTGAGAATGGCGAAGGACTTTGGAATGTAATCTTTGATTTAGGTTTTGATATGACTTCTTTTGCCTGGACACTTCAAGAGAGCAATTGCAAAGCCCTTTGATCAGAACTGTTAAATACTGGTCAAGTTGTGTGAGTTTGCTATTCCAATTATGCCACAGGCCCTCCTCAACCAAGTTTGCCTGGAAAATCCACCTTTCCTTGAGACTCCGGCGAAATCTAGTAGAAAGAGCAAGCGGCTGCCGATGTAAGACACGGGTAGACATGGAGGTTCCAGGGCCAATCTACTATTTGAAGAGGGTCCTTTAAGAAAGCTTTTGTCTCTGTGTTCTTACGGCCAGTTCGACTGACCACTGGATTATCAACTAAAGTCACAGGGAAAGTCTGAAATATTGAAAATATTTGATTATATGGGAAGCTTCTGAATCCACAACATCCCCGCCACGGCTACCAGCCTTCCAACGCGCCATAGTAGAAGATGAAATGGGGCAGCCTCAGCTGGACAGCAGCGTACCAATCCCAACACCAACACCTGGTACGATTCTAGTCCAAACCGAAGCAGTGGCGCTCAACACCAGCGACCATAAGATGGGTAGCGCTTTCCCATCCCTCGGCTCCACCATAGGCATGGACTTTGCGGGCACCATCGTGTCCATCCACCCGCAAACCATCGCTAAGCCCCCTCTCAGCACCGGCCAGCGCGTTTGCGGCATCGTCCACGGCTCTCACCCGACAAACAGATCCTCTGGCGCCTTTGATACTTATAGCGCGCGGAATTTTGATCTTGTATGTGGTTGTGGTGCAAATGCTGTCTTTGATTACATGCGTTCAGGTGAGTTTGTTTGGGATCCTACTGTTCACTTTCCTCTTCGAGGCACGACTTGGGAGCCAGATTTTGAGGCTATATACGTCTCCACACGGCTCATGGATCATTGCTACGCTCTTGTTGATGTCCCAGGACTGAAACAAAACTGATCATTTTGTCGTCTAGACGTATCTGAGATAATTAAACAGCACACGGGTGGCCAATTACACGACGCATATGACTGTATCGCGGACCAAGAGTCAGTAGCGCTCTGCTACGCGGCTTTGGGACGCGCCTGCGGCCGATATGTATCGCTAGAGCGCGTCCCCGACGAATGGCGTACCCGCCGAGCTATTCGTGCCGAATTCGTCATGGCATATGATGTTTTCGGTCAAGATGTAGCAC
>Ga0247778_1000466_pt1 | contig 51282 bp, 59 predicted proteins | sample UWRJL049202B5_FD_179939 | JGI IMG/M metagenome (GOLD analysis project Ga0247778, IMG submission 179939) | Plant litter microbial communities from Arlington Agricultural Research Station in Wisconsin, United States - UWRJ-L049-202B-5 | ecosystem: Environmental > Terrestrial > Plant litter >... | reverse complement strand
TGTTGTTGAGATGGAAGTTGGGTGTTGATGCGAATGAGTGCAATTAGGAGCAGCAGAACCCCGCTTATTTTGGCCTCGAGTCAACAGATACAAGTTTTCAAGCCATACGCAAGCAGAGATATGACATGTCAAGGCCTCATCAGATTCTCTGCATTCATAATTCTTAATTTAATAGATGTGCCCCAGTGATTAAATCCTACGGTTCATCACCAGTCCCAAGTCCATCTCATGCCTTCAGGACCCCTCTGTACCTTACCTCGCCTGCTTCCAATTTCTTGAACGCCTCTTCAATACCCGCCACCGACATCGGAAATTGCTGAATCACAGGCTTAATCTTATGCAGCGCCGCAAATTCAAGCATTTTCTGCAGTTCCTCCGGTGTCGATGAGCAGCTTCCATTAATACTCAACTCCTTGACAACAAGCGGCAGATACGGAATCTTCAACGGCTCCATCGATATCGTAAGCGGATAAATATGTCCAAACGGCGCCATCAAATCCAGATACCTATAACGTATCAGTTCAACATCCCCTAATTCAATCGGCAGGGATTCGGGGAATAACTCACAAATCCCAATCTGGCTGCACACTAGTAGTAACCAAAAGATAATCAAGCTTCCTCCCAATATCAACTGTCCCCAAAGTCTTCGTGTTGACAAACTGCTTCGCACCAAAACCCAACGCCTCCTCCCTCTTCCTATCCGTCCCCGAAAACACAACAACATCACACCCCCATTTAGCCGCAAACTGAATGGCCAAGTGTCCCAATCCGCCTATACCTACAATACCCACTCTGTCTGTCGGTTTTATGCCACCTCGATAAAACGGTACGAATGTCGTTTGTCCGGCACACATAAAGGGTCCCGCTTCCTCGCTTGCAATAGCATCTGGGATGGGAACAAGACGCGATTGCGGCCATACGCTGTGCGTGGCGAAGGAACCTTGGTTTAAGTCTGTGATGGCGAAATTGCGGGGTGAGGTCGTGCAGTGGAAGGTGTAGCCAGCCTTGCAGTATTGGCAGACGCCGCAGCCACCTTTTACGTAGCCGAAACCAAGACGGTCACCGCTATTGTTCATTTGGTCAAATTTCTCTTAGGGTCGATTCTTGAGGGTTGGAATGTTACATTTTAATCCTTTTCACGTTCTCACCGACGGCTTTGGCGATGCCTACGCCCTCATGCCCGAGAACCATGTCTTGCTTTAGGTAATGGGCATCTGTGCCGCAAACTCCAGAATGCGTGTTTTCGAGGAGAACTTCTTCTGGTCCCAGATTTGGGAGTGTTGTGGTTGTTTCGACGATTTGACCGCTGGGCGAACCTTTGAAGACTGTGAATTCGATCGTCATGATGAGCGCTTGTGAATTGTTTTGCAAGTAGAGGTAGTTCAAAAATGGATGATGAACTGTTTAATGCTCAGATATTATATTTATATAGTCCTTAGACATCATACCATAGCTCTTATAAATCTTATCCTTACAAATATCTTTGCTCCGGAAGACTTCCGTAACGGAGTTAATTCAGGGGCTCGCTTAAATCCCTGTCGATAATAACCCCTCCTCCCCCAGCCATGATTATCAGTGGGGAACACGTTCATGTTTATTAAGCCTAATTTTATCCACGGTCACAGTGATTGATTACTCAATCATTGTGCAGGCTCAATAACAAGGTTGCAAAGTTGATGTTCCATCTGAACACTGTGCGAAGTACAAATACCTAGTGTTCCATTGCCGAGCCAGAAGTCACTCAATGTTCTTCATCTTCTTGAAGAAGTCCGGCATACTCTAAACACAATCGTACCCAGATTAAGTGCTTGAATTTTTTTCAACTATGAGTTCTCTAGAGACCCTAATTGCCTGCCCTCCAGTAAGTTTCAATCAGAGCTCAGAGTGACCCGCTTGCAACGCGACTGACTTTGCAATTCCAGAGCACCAAGATGTGGGTCAGTAGCTCTTCTCAAATAGCAAGACTTGGGTACCTATCTGACAGTATCTCAGTTACTCCACGTCGGGGACATGGAACTCGATGAATCTTTCGTCTACACTGGCGTACGGTTCCCCCTCTTTCCTTCACCGACACACATCCTAAGAACAACAGGCAAACGTAGGAACTAAAAGCAACCCTAACCCCGCTCCGCACATCCGTCGACATCTCGTTCAAATCTCAGTCCTCATCTCACACCCGGAAGAAGGCCTGATCCTTTTCGACACCGGCTCAGGCGGCGAGTGGCCAAAAGTCTGGGGTCCACCTTACAACGATCTATTCGCACAAATCGACTACACCGAAGACAAAGAACTACCCGCCGCAATCAAAAAGACTGGCAATGATATCAAAGACGTTAAGACCGTCATACTGGGCCATTTGCATCTCGACCATGCCGGCGGGCTCGAGCATTTTCGCAACAGGGACACGAAGATCCTAGTACATGAAGAGGAGCTTAAGCATGCGTTTTATTCGGTGGCTACGAAAAGCGATGCGGTGGTCTATATGCCGCATTATTTGAAGTTCGATCTGAATTGGCAGACTTTTAGTGGGGAGGGATTGGAGGTGTGTGAGGGGATTCAGTTGAGGCTTGCGAAGGGACATACACCGGGGTTGTGTATTATGTTGGTTAATTTGAGGGAGAGTGGAATGTGGGTATTTACTGGGGATCAGTACCATGTTAAAGAGAACTATGAGCAGAGTCATCCACAAGGTATGTTCGTTCTTGAATCGGGAGAGTGGAGTGGGGTTGCGAAAGTTTGGATTGAGCTGACAGAATGGTGGAAATAGGCTGGCAGGCCAGAGATCATGATGATTGGATTCATTCAAATCAGATGATACATATGCTGGCTCGAAGGACGAAAGCAAAGTTGGTTTTTGGACATGATAAGGAGAACTTCTTTTCGTATAAACATGCGCCGGAGTTTTATGAGTAGAATCCAAGCTAAACGCGTCGATTATAACCGTCCACTCAGAAGTGATATTAGCAATTCCAAGACTGGTTCCAGTCGAGGTGGAAGTAATCCCCAAATGGTGCATTGTCTAGTCCCCACTGCGTATTCTCAGGTCCATCGCCCCATATTGAGTTCGAAGAGAAGTCGGTGAACGGAAAAGACGACCAAGAATTACTAGCATTTGGGTCGAACGCTTGATCTTCGTTGGGAAATGTCGTGCCTTGATGACTTCTCTCTTCTATTTCCGTAATGGGCCCTGCAATGCTCTGGTGGTTTCCTGTAGAGACGTTGCCAGTCACAGAAATATCGACGGTGCCAAAATAAGGAATGTTCAGTTTTGTCTTTGTACCATCCCTTGTGGGATGAAGGCATAATTGTTGCAATGCTCGAATGACTTTCGCCGCCTTGGTTGAAACTAACTGCTCATCATGTGCAAGATTCTCCATCGTCTTTGCCAAATCGTCGACCAATTGCCAATCCCTCTTATCATCCTCATTTTGAAGGTGCCTAACTTGTCCCTGCCTTAGAAGGGAGAGAAGAAGAGTGACTGCTGCTGTGAAAACTTGAAAGTCGATGACTTTGCAAGAAAATGTTCGGCATGCTCTCCAGACGATATTGTAGCGTATGAGAATCTCCCGAGATGCATTCAGACACGCGAACCGGTTGTATTGGTAGCGGCGGTCTGAATCCCCACGGAGCATGTAGGGGAGATGCAAGAGGGCGACGAATTGGAAATGGTGTATATGGGCTAGTGCCCTGTTCAATGCATCACTGTTTACGACAGTTTTCTCCGGGCCGACTTCCGGCGGCGGTTCCCACCACGAGTCTGGCAGTGATCTGGCGATGGTTTCTAGCTCTTCGTCCAGTTCTTGGGTCGTCGCAAGCACTGGTGCTTTTCCTGACAGGGTCCGGTCGATCAAACGGCTAACAAAAGGGGCAATTTTTCGACTATATGCTTCTTCCGGGCTGAGAAGATGAGCCTCATCATCGCTGATTTGCAGGCCACAATGATCGGTTGGGGTAGAGTAAGGGAGACCCAACAAGAGTGACAGCTGGCGCTCGGCTCCAACGAGGCTGCACCAAAGTTGTTTCATAGACCGCGCAGTTATCTCCTCGGTAGCTCTCGACAGACGCACTGAATCTCGATGTAACCCAAGGAGCTGCGCAATATTGAGCGCCCGTCTGTATGCTAGCAAGGCGCTTCGGGGCTTTCCAGCGCAGCTGTGATATATACCCAGAGCGAATAGCCCTTCTACCCCGTTATTGCATCCACAAATCTCATCATCAGATAAGAATGTGGATACAAGTTTGACGCACCTGTCTATGTATTCGTCTACGGGACGTGGGAGATGAAAGACACTGAAATCGAAGTTTGGTGGCAGGTGTTGCAAGCCCATGATTAAGTATATGAGGGCTTTGGCGATTCTAGCAGGATGGAGTTTTACAATTGAAGCAAGCGTCTCGAATCCAAGTATTCGAGGTTGCGATGTTTGTTGAGGCAGGAAATGGTTTCGAATCAACCACCAACCATTACCTGCCGCTGAAATCTTATCGATCGAGGCTTGAGATGGAAATTCGGCCAGCAGTATACCTCGTACTTTCTCAACCTTCGAGGGATAATGTCGTACAATTGTGCTTTCGGGTGCCTGGACATGCAGAGATTTATCACTCCCTGGTTGAAACTACACTTTGTCAGTAAGTCAATACACCGAAGTAAAACAACTTCAAAATTCGAGGCATTTCCCACTAGGATGGTCGCGCACTGACAACGTAGGCAGGCTTACCACTGTATTATCGAACAGTGACCATATTGGCGCATCCCCCCATTGCTCCGTGTGCCCATCCGGGTCATGCACGACATCAAAGCAAACACTTCTCTCCAAGTTCCCCAGGATCCGGGCATGTAAGTCATTCGTCCCATCATCCTTCGCTTCAGCAAGTTTTTGTAGGAGCGCCTCCATGCGGACTAGTCTCTCGCCCATTGTAACCTCCTTTACGGGTGGGAAATCGGCGGGCTCAGGGTAATCTTGCCCAACACAAGGTATGCCACGTGCTGCACAGCCATTGCAGACGGTACTGGACTCGGTATACTCGCAGCGAGCCTTCCGTCGCTTGCCTGAGTAATCATGCAGTTAGCATGGATAGATCTCGGTAGGTAGCTGACTGAGTGTCTTACAATCCCAACAACTGAATGCACCTTTGCGAAGCCGCTTTACTGGCCGAGACTTCGGTTCCGAGTCCGACATCTCGAGACTAGGAGGAGTATAAGTTGAGTTTTAGACGAAGCTAATGCCTGACTTTGTTGCAAGTGAAAAGTTTAATGTTACACTAGTGTGAGCCCCTTTGACTTGATTGTAAGACTCAACTATATATTCGCTCAGGTGCTCGAGGCAAATCTAATTGAACAAATCAACAGCTAAAGCTAGCTTTCTCAGCTAGTACACTGATTGCTAAAAATTTGATGATGATTCAGCAGATACCCAGGTACTTCTGTCCGAGGCTTTCTTGGTGATACAGAACGGTGAAGACAAAACAATTGCCTCTGTTCAAGCATATATCCGTCACGGAAGCCGGACGGAGAAAATGTGGCAAGGATGCGATCATGCGGATTACTCATCGGGGTGCAGTTGATTAGTTGCCTTGGCGCTCTCCTCCTCACTTGTGTTGATTGGGTGTCGAATCAGATGAGTAAACAAAAGTTTTGGATGAAGATTTCTGTTTAAACAATTACCCTTTTTTGAGATGAGATAAGCATTTGAAATTGGCACAGCTTTCATAATGCTCAAGTGATGGTGGGGTCGCCCCGTCGTACTGGGCCAAAAGTGGAGTGCCCTCAAATTGAAATCCCTCATAGATGATACACTTGGAAAACTATCAAACTCGTCAAAGTCAAGAAGTTCCTTGAACCCCAGTCACTCTTCCTCAAAATATTGAGGAGACACCATATCGGGGGGTTTTCCGGGGTTTGCGCTATTTTGAGTGTCTTTTTTCTAAAGGTCATTCTAAATTAAGAACCCAAACACGACTCCAGGCCATTCTAAGCAACAGCAAGGTCCCAATTCTGGGGATATATACCGCAAGAATAAGAAAAATTGGAAGCGTCCATGGCCGAAAACTGCACTGCTGTCTTTGGAACACGCGACTCGACCAGCACCATTTGAAGCGGTTTCCGGTCCGCCAAAGCCAGCACACAATACGCCTAATTAGAGTTTGGACTATAGGAGTAGAAGTATTGTGCTAGTGATGATCCGAGAAGTCCAGAAATTAAGACAAGTCCGGTACAGACCCTTCCGGACTGTAATCCTCATTCTACCCTCACAATCTGACGACTTCAAATAACCCTGGCTTTTCCCAGGAGGCTCTTATGTTGAGAACCAACATGAGATTATTAGGATATCCAGGCCACCGGCCTCGCCTACCACTCATCACCTTCTCCCTAAACTCCTCAAACTTGCCCACGTCACCTTCCACAAATTTTGCCAAATCATTCAGCTGAAACTCCCTCTCTGTCCCAATCTGGAGCAGCATCTGGATGAATGCTTTAGTATCCCCAGCCAATTGATTCCAACTGAAACGAATATAGCGCGGTAACATGAACTTATTTGTGATCACACGGATCCTAAGGCTCAAAATATCCATCTGCACATCCTCAAGATGCATGTTAAAGCGCATGTTCTTCTTTGCCCCTGGGACCCAGAAAGTTTCTTTGGGCATTTTCTGGCTGTGGTTGTTGAAGGCCCATAATACAAAGCGGACTAGGCGGATCAAAGATAAATAGCGAGCGGGAGTGTGTGACACTAGCGCTTGGAAGCCAGTCAAGTTTGGATGGGGCCATTGTCCATTGCCAATTTTGAAGATATTGGAAGAATAAAAGATCGAAGCTGTTTCGTTGTGTATCTTTCGACTCACGAGGGTGATGGAGGTGAAGTCTCTTGGGAAGAAGTTGTGGATGTGGGATGGCTTGGCGTTCTGAGCCGTGATACAGATGGCGTGGGGTTGAATGAGGAGAAGACCGTAAATCTGATTACGAATTTCCGGGGGAAGAATGGTGAAGCAGTCCATGATGGGTGATAGACTTAGTTGATGTAAAATCGGGAATTTTTGATCGACAGATGGTTCGTGAGGTTGAGAAATATACATGGTGGTTGCCTGCACTTCCAACGCAGTGGGTACGCACGCCAACTGCACACGTGCCCAAGTGGCTACACTCTGCCTTTTCAATCCGCGGCACTTTTGAATTTTCATACCAAATGGGACAATCGAGTTTTCAAAAGGCAATTGCAACTTCTAAATGGATTTGGGACTTCAGCTTCCGGCGTTGACTTGTGTCACCTGACTGGCCTGATGCTCAGGGGTACATCTTAAGCCAAACTTCTCAGAAGATGGATCAAAAATACATTGGAGGATAAAGAGCTCAGGAAATTGCCGAGCTTACCAAATGAAGATGTGAATCGGAGCCGAAACGCTGTTGTGTTAATTTCGCTGATCAATTCCTGAGACCAATCCCATGAGACTTCACGACAGCATAGTTCCAACCAAAAGGAGGACGAGACAGATCAAAAACGTTCATTGCTGACTCCTTACATGGCCCTCCAGGTGCTTACTGGATTCTGGAGATTCCGGTAAAGTTGTGTGACGGAATATAAGGAATCTTGAGCGGGGTAGAGATTGAAGGAACTAAGAAATGTAGTAGCTAACTTGAAATAGAAGTCGTTCTTGAAAATTGTATTACATTATAGTTCTATATTTAACTTATCTCGATTATTCCGCTTTTTCTATAGCCAAGTTTTCCTCTGTCGGAGCCGTCCCGTCTCAGTAGACGGCAGGACCACTATGCTTCAATCCCTCAATGGCTTGCTCAATGGTAATGACATTGGCAGGAAGCTTGGGGATGACACCCGACAAAATCGCTGTGTTGATATTCGATTTGACATCCGGAGGAGTCTCAATCGAATTATTCGCAATCACATACCTACGCAACAATCAGTATTCTCCACCTCAGCCATTTTCAAAAATCACAACTTACACCTTGTAATCCAAATCAAACAGCCTCTGCGCCGTACTAATAATCACACCCGACGTCCGAATCCCCGACAAAATCACAGTATCAATACCCTGCGCCCTCAAGATCTCCTCCAACGGATTCCCAGTTCCAGCATAATACCTCGTCTTCGTCAGCACTACATCACCTACGCTCTCATTCACGTGAAACGCAGGATAGATTTCCGTCAGCGGGTCGGAGCTAGTTCTTAGAGCACTCCCTGCAGCTGCAAAGGGGGTAGTGGGTCCAATTTCCGGTTTACGCGCGTTGCTGTAGTAGATGCGCGTGAAGATGGAGAGGGGAGGAGGGGTCTGCGAGTGCACGGTGTCGATCCAGTGGGCGACGTTAGAGACCCATTTTGAGCCCGCGGGGGTGGAGGGTACGGTGCCGACGATGCCGTTTATGAGGTCGAGGTTTAGGACGGCATAGTGGTGGCCAAAGGAGAGGGTGGTGTTGGGGATGGTGGAGGGGATGTAGGTTGGGTAGCCGTTGTAGCCTGGTGCTGTGGAAGCATTTTGAGCTAAGGAAATGGAAGGGATAAGGAGGGAGGGGATGAGAGTTGATGCACGCATATCGGCGGTGATTCTAAGTATTGATTGGGGATAGGAGGTGAGGAAAGAAGTTGGACAGAAGAGGCAAGATGATGTGATATTTGAGATTTGATTATATATTTATTGTTTTTTTCAACCTGATCAGCGCAGGTACAGACAAGGTTCATCTATACGATGATGCAATTGAGTTGGGACCTACGCCGTCTTAACGCCATGTGGCTGATCGGATTTAGTGCCACTAGTACCAGCTACGAATTACCTTCCCACAGGAGTATTTTGGGGGTCAGCTTCCTACACTTTAGAGAAGAGGCTATAAGACCGCTGACCGATTATGAGGCAAACAAATACCAATTCCTTGAGAACTTGATTAAAAATATTAAAAAATGAAATGAAGACATTAAATCATTGGTGGCGACAACTCAATTATTGCCAAGACCTGGAAAATAGACCGCGAATCTTGGCGCTAGCTCCAAAGAATTGCCGACATCAAATCCCTACGAAATATGCTGCAACGAGTGCATTAGAAAGTATGTGTATCATAACCAAAGTCAAGTTGCACCGATCGAGACATGGGGCCAAGAACTCTAGGATAAGTACGGGTGGGGTTTCTTTCGAAAGGAAGCGAAAGGGCCTGGTGGGCTCAAGAAACAACAATACGATTGAAGAAACAATATGTACCAAGAAAAAGAATTTTGTTTGAAAACGAGTGCTTCCCGTCAGTTGTTATCAATAGCCCCTCCTGCCAAATTATCGATCATGCAACCCTCATGCTCTGCATACTAACAAGTCAACTTCGCGTAATTTTCAAGATCATATACGAAATCATACAAGAAGCAAAATGAAGTTGACACTCATGTTATCGAAGCGAAACTCGGCCATGCAAGTTCTGAACCTTTTAAGAGCAGCTTGTAGAATGAAGAAAAACATCGACGAAACAGTCTGGCAGAATGCTTGAGCCCATGTTGGCAATGTAACAACAAGCAGGAAACCACTATATTGTAAATAAAGTTACAGTAGGATGTGAAGCGAGTCAAACAGACGACCACGCCTTGTTCAAAGGTGGCTTCGGAATCGCCAGGTGCACTGCAACAAGGAAAAGGACAACCACTCTTAATGCTGGCTTCTGAGCACAAATGAGAACATCAAGCGCGTAAAGAAACCATTTGATCTTGTGGAAAATAGCTAGTCGTCAACAGATGTGATGTGACAGAAAGCCGCCAAGGTTACTGAGGTCCACCCCACCCCAGCAGCATTATGCCGAAATGGAATTTCTAGCTGTAATCATTCCCGAATAATATTTGGTGATACTTGGAAAATTTGAGTCGTGACGGGGGTATATAAGGTGCTAATCTGTTCCAAATGTGTCCTGGACAATGTACGACGTGGCAGAGCCGTTGGGTCGGCGTTGGGAACGAGTGTCGATAGCCGGCGCCGAGTTTCAATGTGGTGACTGCGTGTTAGAGCTTGAGCTGGAGGATTGGAGAAGCATGATGATGGAGAGGTATATCATGAGAAGACAACAAGCGCAGGGGATAGTTTATGAATCAAACAAATGACGAAACCCCAAGGATCTCCAGTGATAAGTGCCGATGTGACAATAAATCTTATAGAAAGCGGCATGATTTGGAACTAGAATACAAGAAATATGGGTGTCTCATGATCATGACCCTGTTAAATGAATACAACAGCCAAAGAAGCCTTGAACCAAAGCTGGCAGGAACACATATACGTCACGTGGGGGTACTTACACGTGATCGTGATATCTCAACATCAGCCAGGCATCCGACATTGCCCAGCCTCGAGGTAAGAACTCAGCCTCTTGCAATTGATGTCAATTGTGAAAAACTCTTCCCAAGGGACCTTTGAATCAGATACATAGCCGCACCAAGTGGGACAGATAGACGAGTGGCTTGGCGGCGTTCGATCCTTTGCGCTCATGTGACAAATACAATGCCTTCAGATAGGAAGTAACGAGTCGATGCCAATAAAATGAAATCATGAGACCACTCGGAACTCATGCCTAGTCTTTGCAGGTCTTGGGTTGCATGAGATTGGACAATTGGCGACTTGTTGCCCGACATGTGCTGATGCAAGGCTGCGCCTCCACGATGGAAAGCTGTTGCAGAAGCTATAGGGTGCCTATATGCAGGTTGATAGGTGATAATTCGGATTGCGACAAGATGTGCGATTTGAGGCTCGCTCGGATAGGACGCAGTTTAAGAGATGAAAAATAGGCAGATACATTCTTCGACGTCGGATTTGACGTTGACACTGTTTTGCTGCCGAATCTGCCGATCCGGTCCCGTCACTGCCACACTACGGGCCCTTGGCAGGGCTCAGCCTTGCGCGAAGCAAGGTTGAGCCGTGAACATGGCGCCAGCTTCGATTGGAGGATCCGCGTTTTGGATAGGGTCGTGAATTGAGGCCTAAGAAGTTGCCACGCTGTTCGCCAGGGAGAGAGAGGATATGGCGCATTGGGAAGGCTTCGAGAAGGTCGATAGCGTTCTAAGGGTAAAGCGGCTCGGTCACCAGATCATAGAGTGACGATCCATTATCCAAGGGTCTCGCGTGAAAACTAAACTCGGAGGGTTTCCTGCCCGAGAAAGAGGCTGTTTGATGTTTGAGTTGCCGAATCAGAAGGTGGAATGTTCGTGCCCAACGGGAGTGAAAGCACATCTGAGGGATTACTTTTCCTTGTAATGTTCAAATGACATCTCGATAGCCATTCGTATTCTGATCTGATTGATGATACGGCGTTACTTTGAGATTGCGGCAATAATGTGGTTCCGGGAAGACGCGAAGGATGTAAGACGTAAAGACTCGGAGGCGTGAGGAAAATAATGATGTTTCGAGGCAGATCGACGTCGAAATCCCCCACAAAGGGACGATAAACGATGTCAACAGGGGTTAGATGTGCGGGCAACTGGAGCTCTAGTGGATAGCTAAGCTTTTGCGGAGCTCGAAGCCAACAAATAGCGCACACGGGTCGCGTTGACCGTATTCCTCAAGGGTCCTAGTTTCAAGTGAGGGCGCAGTACAATCAGGAGGAATTTTGCTGCGAGCGAGGCTTACTATTGCTCACGAGGTGATATCGAGCGTCTAAGACGACCACTTGGTGCGGCAATTAAGCCAGACTATCAAAATTCTTGGCTTTTGCCACTGAGATAGGAAGAGAGAGAAAAAAGGAGAGCTTCTTGAGTTTCCGATAGTTTGAATCTGTAGATTATACTGCAGAGGCATACAGTATGCAGGGTCCCCAAGGAAAATATAAAAGTCGTCTCATGTCTGTCTCGTAAGACCGGCACAAACATTTCTTCTTGGCGTCGACTTCGACCAGTCAGAAATACAAACAAATTCGCGAAATCTCGAAATCTCGAAATCTTACTGCTCAGAAATCAGCCTTCGAGGGTGCCCACTGCCCAAGAGTCAAAACAGCTTGGCGATTTGGCGATCCTTGATGGTTGCTGCGCCGGCTGCTTCCTTCCCCGCATATCCACGCTAGCGAGCTTTGACACCTTCACCTCCACCTCCACGTCCACGTCCACCGACAGTACTTATACTCAAGCTCCCCTCACACCACCACGCCATCACATCCATCCTCCCTCCCACAAAGTCATTCTCCTTTACAAGTACAAGTACAAAAACACGTCCGACTTTGCATACATTACATTAACACAAGTCAACATGTCTTCGACTCTCGCATCTCAAGACGATGACCTCCACAAAGCTGGTCCATCAACAAACGGTGCTACAGGATTCCGCCGTACAGTAAAGCACACGCCCGGCCGCAACAACAACCCGATGGTCATCGTTGAGCCCCCAAGAAGAGAAGATCTCCAGCCCAGCTATGCACAGACACTCCACGGCGACGATGCCGGTGCCCATGGCTGGTATGGTAGCATGAGTAAGCTGCAACTTGAGATATCGCGAAGCTATATTCACTAACATACGCGTAGTTAATACCTTGGGATCATGCATTGGAACTCTCGGTGCCATTCCCTGCTGCATTGTCTGTCCTAACCCATACAAACCTGTCTCGCAGGGTAACGTTGGCTTGGTCACGAAATTCGGTCGATTCTACCGAGCGGTTGATCCTGGACTCGTCAAGATCAACCCTCTCAGCGAACGCCTTATTCAAGTCGATGTCAAGATCCAGATCGTTGGTATGTACTAACCGTCATCACATGCACAAGATAGTAGAGACTAATTCCGACCATAGAGGTGCCAAAGCAAGTCTGCATGACCAAGGACAACGTCACTCTCCACTTGACATCCGTCATATACTACCACATTACATCACCACACAAGGCGGCATTCGGTATCTCCAACGTTCGTCAAGCTCTTGTCGAACGTACACAGACAACTCTCCGTCATGTCGTTGGTGCTCGCGTCCTTCAGGATGTGATTGAGCGCCGCGAGGAGGTTGCGCAGTCGATTGGAGAGATCATCGAGGACGTTGCTTCGGGATGGGGTGTGCAAGTCGAGAGTATGCTCATCAAGGATATCATCTTCAGTTCGGAACTTCAAGACTCGCTCTCCATGGCTGCTCAATCCAAGCGTATTGGAGAGTCCAAGGTCATTGCAGCCCGTGCTGAAGTCGAGTCCGCGAAGCTTATGCGACAAGCCGCCGACATCTTGTCCAGCGCACCAGCCATGCAAATCAGATACCTCGAGGCTATGCAAGCCATGGCCAAGTCCGCCAACAGCAAGGTCATCTTCCTGCCAGGTGCCTCAACAGTTGGATCCTCAATGGCACAAGCTTTTGAAGCTTCAGGTTCGGAAGCGCACGGTCCTTCTGCAGCTCAGAAGTACGATAATGACTTTGGAGGTACTGATTCCGGCTTTCAGCGGGCCATCAATGCTCATGTCGTCGAGAACATCTAAGCATAAATACTGATGATATACGTGTTGATGCAGCATGGTCTACTTAAGTCGTTTTCATACGAGCTGACGCCTGCTTTCCTCACCTTACGGCGAACCTCAATTACAGCTGTATTTTAATCCTGCCGTTTTCATCTGCGTTGGTTACGAAGGAGGATCTAGGGGCTCATCATGAAATACCCGACTTTTCTTTACGGTTGTTGGCAGGATACCCCGGTCGTTAACTTTTGGCTTCGGTATTCGGACAGGTAGTTAATAATACATGATATCAATTACTTTAATCTCAATTTTGTGAATATGCTATCTTGTTTGGGCTCGAAAATACCACAAGCTAGTGCTTCAACGGGCGGTATTTGAAAGAGCTTATCTCGTCGTACTCAATCGGGCGATCCTCTTGTCTCCCGCTACTTTATACGATATACACTCATTGTAATATCACGATTCTACTTTCTGCGCTACTGCAACAGAAATTTTCCTCGACGTGACAGTGCTCATCGTACCACGAATTGATCTACATCGCCCATTTCCCATCCATTCCATTATTCCCAGCATCCAGAAGCCTAGAATCTTCAATCTCCTTATCTCTTTCTCACCGCAACACCCTTTACGTCCAACTATCCCTCTAGCGCCAATACTCAAAAACTGCGCCATGTATTGCCCCTGTCTTACCCGACAGCCTGTCGGAGAGCCTTACGGTACTTCGTACATCGGGTCCAATGCAAATACTGTATTACTCCGTGCCAAGAGGTGCGCTGCCACGATGCTTTGCGCCCGGAGGGCCGAAGGGGAGATTTGAAGGTGATCATGATACTTGCTGGGGCTTTGAGGGGCTGGGGAAAAAATTGTTTCGTTTCGGGGAAATTTGGGCGAAGGGGGCAGTGCTTGAGTGAGATTTCGGCAGAGTTTTGATTGGAATGAGTAGGTAAGGGTTTGGACACTTTCACGGGCAATTCATAGATTGGGAATGTTGTTGGGGGATAGATTTCTAGGGCATTGATGCCGTGAAGTCGGCACGAATCACGTCGGAAACCAATTCCCCCGAGTGCCATTCTGGTGTCCAGTACGTCGAAGTTCTCTCGCAATTTCACTGGGGTCATTCTATGCTTTGTAAGGGGAGAGAAGCACGGTCGAGTTATGTTTGACGGTACTTTTACATCATCAATCCACTTTCCCTGAGGGGCCCTCGCCGCCGTCACGGAAGAGATCCAGCTTCGGAAACACGGTCCGTTATTAACTGAACCTGCTGCTTACCTGGGGAACTAGAGCCATGACCCTCTCTCCTCGCAGCCAAAAGAGAGGATCATCAAGTACGAAGTGAGAATACTGTCAGTACTATAATGAGTCCAAGCTCCTCACGAATCTCGAAACTAATGGTGTGATTTAGCAAGAAGCTCCTGAAATGAAGCCACAGAAGACTCCCTCCCGTTGAGAGAAGGTCAAGGTCACAACCACATCGTCCAAAACCGAATAAAACAGCGCGCCGAATAGTCCTCCATACCTAATCGAAAAAGTAGGTGCCAAAAGAAAAAGCCTGGCTGGTATGACATGGAATCGTCTTCGGCGGCAGCATCTCAGGCCCAAGAACTTTCTCGACCGATATTCCTTGCTCGAAATCATAAAGATTTTAAAAATAGAGAACAAAAACTACCTCATCACAAGAATACAAATACACAGCACCTTCAAGTGCCAACACCTGTATCGGAGGGAAGTGGCTGATTGGAGCTCGTGGTCTTCACCCTCGAAGACCGGTTTGAAGGTCGTCGCAGGAGCAATTCAGGAGGGCACAAGAGCATAAGAGTACGCAGAACTTTCAGCAAGTAGTTTTTGAATCATGCCCATAAACCAGATTGAAGCCATAATTATGTGCAATACAGTTTTCCGGGGCGCCCGCCCTCGAGAGAGGCGCTACATTCTCTTCTTCCTGTCACCTGGCTCGTATTTTACTATACTTAAACAATTCGGCTCCCTACTCTCGTTTTACAACACTCGCCCGTTCCAACGAGATACATTGTATAATCTGAAGTGGAAGTAGTGTTAGCGCTTGAGAGCCTCTGCATTAGGAGATGGAGCGCTAGAGTTTAGCGGTCAAAGCCTGAAATTTAGCGAGCGAGTGCGGGGTAGCGGGGTAAAAGGGGTAGATTCCCAATTCTACTGAAACAAGTAAGATATCCTCACAGCTCGTTCTCAACTCAAAAGCGCGTGAGTGGAGATGGTTCAAACGGCTAGCAAAGAATATGCAGCATTCAAAAGAAGACATTTGATCTTACAAGTGCAGGAGGAATTGACTTGTTCGTGATACATCCTGCCTTTCAAAGCCACAGTTACACTTGCAGATTGCAATTTGCCACTCACTTCAACACACACATGGAGAGCATCTTGAGTGGTAGTAGCATCTCAATTATTTCCACCCTTTCTATCGTCATCCACCTCAATTAATATTTCAAGCTCTATCTTTCTCTTCTCTCAAATACTCCTGCAGAGAGGTTGGTTTCTTAAACTGCTCCAACAGAGTGATGTCCGGATTATCCCATCCTGATGTGCCAGCAACCACGGCCGCAGCTTCAGCCATATACTCGATCTAATTTACCCGACCCTTCTCTTTTCGCAATCGAGCAAGTTCTGCTTCAAGATCCTTCAGGCTTCTTTCACGCGTAATCTCAACTTTTGTCCCAAAAATTTCCTCTCGTGCAGCTGCTAGCTCCTCAATAGTAGTCACACCAGAATGGAATCTGAAGAATCCGCCCTTCCCCTCCTGAACTCCATCCCCATGGAGCATAATATCGATCGTCCACTCTGCAGCATCATCTTGGGTTGTCCAAGGCCACTTGCTCGTCTTTCCATCTCCCCAATACCTCATCTTCGGCGTCTCCCCGCTGGAATCAAACCCACCCGGTCCGTAAGGCGTATACAGCAAATCCGCAAACAGTCCACTGAGCAAATAAACCGGCTTGATATCAATAGTAGTTGCAATCTAATGCTCGAAAGCAATGTGATTGTTATAATGTTCAAAGTCGCCATATTTGATATTCGTCCAATCACGACTCCAAGATGAAGCAATGAAGACTTTAATGTGGGCTTGCCCCGCCGCTCGGATGAGCAGGAGATGTCCATCGAGATCTAGGACTGGGAGCGGTGCGTAGGCATTTATCACGGCATCGACTCCAGTGACGGCCGCTTCAAGAGCGGGAATGTCATAGCAGGAACTACTTTGGACGAATGATTCGAGTTGAGTGGAGATTTCTGGGCTGAGGGCATCAGGGGTGCGGCCAAGACCGCGGACGGAGAGGCCTCGTGACAGAGCGACTTTTGCTAGGCGTTGTCCGAAGACACCTGTGATTCCGGCAATGAGGATGAGCATAATGAAGGAGTGAATTCTAATTTAAATGTATATGTCGCTGAGCTTGGAAAGAATGTAGATGGAGTTGAAATAAGAGCAGGTAGCCCATTCTTTAAATATTACTTCTTCATCTCATAGTCCATGTCTACCTGCGAAATTAGCAATTCGAGATGAAACATTGTAAAGTGTTTGACCAAGCACACATGGTCAAGGAAAAGGACGAAGTGACAAAGCATGTGCCTATACACAGGTTGGTGACCAAATCACACACTTTGGAAATATCTTCAGAATTTTCCCTATTGACGGCTCAGCGCTGGCTGCCGTGGCTTACTTTGGCTTATTTGATTGTCAAGTTCCAGGCTTCTTGTGGACTACCTCAACCTGGGAGCGCTTAGTAAGAGACTTGGTATGATCGGACTTACAAAGCATCGAATACAAGGAACTCCGAAGTCCGTGTTAGTTGTTCATTCAACACTGACATTCATAATATTTGCACCATATCAACCCATCTTCCCTACTAAAAAAGAATCAACTCCCTCACCAACTCCGTCTTATAAGCTTCTCCTCTCATTAACCCATGTACATATGACTCACCTACGAGCCGAAACTGGCATTCTTCGCCTTCGCCCTCCCCATCACGAAGAACAAGTGGCACAGTAGCACCCTCAACAACACAAACCAGATCCCCAGCTGCTGCAGTAGCTGGTCCGATACCCATCAATCCCCCATTCGTGAGAAAAAAAGACCTCCAACCACTCGCACGATGAACCAGAGCGCTGAATCTCCTTATCATCCTGCCTTCCTCGACGTCTGTATTAGGCGAGGCTCGATTTTCCCAGGGAAGGTTTCCGAACTTCCTCAGGTAGATACTTTCGTACCACGGAAAGAACGATTCGAGTTCGAAGTCCGTTAGCGGACCGTCTTGTCCAAAATTTCCTACTAAGGTGAGGCGGAAGGAGTCGATGTTGCGATAAGCGACAGACAGTTTGTGCAATCCTGCTATTTCACCCCACTGAATTGTGACCCCTTCTTCCAGATCCCGTTTCGAGTATGGTTGACCGATTTTTGAGATCGTGTCATGAATGACACCTGTTGCAATGAGCCCTCTTTTATCAGGGGTGAAACGACAATGTGCTGGGGCATCACATGCTGAAAATCGTTGCTTCGCAGCCGGGGACATGAATACGTTTGCCCGAGGCTTTAAACTTCGATCACTGACCCAGGAAGGAACATTGTGAGTGCCAGGCTCAATTGGTAATCCAGCCGCTGCTAATATCGTCAGGGATTGGTAGTGCTCAATCACCGACCGAGTAATCCCAATGTAGACATCTGACGCCTCCTCTCCGTAGTCTGCTTGAATTGACATCCCTGAAGGGTTATCGCTCGCCTGAACATCGTTTGCCAGTCCTAAAAGTGCAAACACTTTGTCCCGGTCATCAGACGCGAGTCTAGATCCTTCAGCTAACAGTAAAACTTCAAGCCGCAAGATTTCGCTTTTGTCCCCGAGGTAACTTCGACTAAGGGCATATGCCCTTTGGTAAAAGTGTAAACAGATAATGGATTCGTTGCCGTTGGCAACAAGGTCGCCTAGATCCAGAGAGAATATACCCATCATAGCTTTGAGGACCCGTTCCCATGGAACGACAATCGTACCGCAGTGGAAGATGACCTCGTTGGCAAGTGCAACTTCCTGTACTACCCAAGCTCTTTTGAACCATGGTCTGAGCAAAAAAGTACCCAGAGACTTCCACTTCGGGTCGATGATTGATGGAAGTCCATAGGACAATTGAATATGATTTGAATTGACGTCGGGTCGTTGGGCAGAATTATTTCTTAGCTCGAAGGCTTCTGCGCAATGAGAAATCATCTCTAGTGCTGAGCCAGTGTCCGAATCTATATCGCCAAGCCATACGACAACTCTCGTTGCGCCCGAATAGATATGAGCCATCAGCTGGACCTGATGGTTCCTTTCCTCGATATCCAATTGATTGATGCACAAAGCGTCCACCCAGATCGTTCTCGTCGCATTTTTTAGGCGGATAGCCAGCAACGCATCATGTAGACTCTTAGTAATGCTCATGCATAGCCCATTGCAAATTGCTTCCGCAACATCATTTTGATCGCCCCAAGCATAAGAAAGTGCTTCATATGGTAGATAGTAATCATTCAAAGCCCCGCAAATGATTTTACACCGTAGCTCTGAGCCGTCATTTCCTGGCTCAAGAACGAGAAGACGAATTTGATTTTCCTTCAACGGCTTATAGACATCCTGAAGCATGACTTAGTCAATGAATGACGAGGAGTGCTATGGACTTACCGTCCGGAGTGCTGTAGCCATTGAGACGGCATCTTCGAACCAATGAGTCAAGGATCCGGAAAGAGATCAGCAAGTTCTAGTGACACCAGTCGTTGAATTAAGGAATCACGGCAGAAAGCTCCTACTAATGATGTTGATGTCGAGTTGATTAGGTGGGGAAAATAGATGTGAGAAAAGACCTCAGGTCCACTTAGCTGCTTCACTAGCGCCTGAAGTAGCTGAGGTAAGCGATTAGAATCATCACGTGTCAGCCCCCTTTTTGTAACAGAGGCTCACGGTACACCGAAAAAGCATCACTGATTATTGCGGGGTTTAAATTATCTATTTGGCGTGGCAGCACTTGCCCCAAAAGCCAGAGGTACCAAAAATATTTAGTGGCGGTCCAGCTTCTGTATCGAAAAACCTTGACACTCATGAATTGGTTCGAATTCCACTTCTAGATCATCGAATCGGTTTACAGTGTCTGGTTTGGAAGAGGAAGCCCGAACTTGAATTATCGAAGTCCCTAAACTTTCTTTGACTTATGGTGGAAAGCAAAATAATTTGATTTCCGTGCCAGGAAGGTACTATCTTCATTGGCTACTTTTACCAGGCAGCAAGGATTTTGATTGGGGTCGTTTACGAGATGTGATGAGGGGATCTCAGACTCATCGCAACTTCGTGGTTGCAATCTTTCATTCAAAACCTTTGTCGTGCTCCCAACGCATGCTTACAATTGTACTGACTCTCAAGATATCTGGCAAACAGGGAACATTTCTTCGAATATGGCAGACCATGACCTTGAGCGTGGGGCAATTCCCCAGAGGGAGATTGAGGACGCTCTTGCTGTTGAAACAACAGTAGAGGGTCCCTCTCGACCTCTACAAACTGATGGCCCAGCTACCGATAATGTTGACGGCAAAGCACCTTCCGGTACGAAGATCGAAGGAACTGAAACCCCTGGACACAGGAGGCATAGTGATAGCGACGAAAGGGGAAGCAATGTCTCTAGCGATTATCCCTCCAGTCAGTCGGAGAGAAGTGCACATAGCTATAGTCGTGATATATTTTTTGACGAGCACGCAACGAATGTCGGTTCGGTTGTCCCTAGCAAAAACAAACTTGTGTTTTCCCCAACAAGCCGGCCTTCTTCGGAAACGTACTTTGTAGAACTTGCAAACTTCTGCTTGAGGGCCGACAACCTCCCTAGTATCAAGATCAGCCGCCAATCGAAGCTATGGAGGATATCAGATGAGGATTACCCACAGATTCACGCTTTGTATGAAGGCACGGAAGAGCAGCCTGAACTTCTCCCTAGTCATTTTGAATCTCTAGCCGGCTTCGCTCTCGCGCTGCGAAAATGGGAATCGTTGGACAAAGCCCATATGGAGGCAGAAATGAAAGAGGAATTCGCCTTGATTGCCGAAAAGAAAACTACTAATCGAGAGCAAATTGAAAGGTTGCGGAAACTTGCCCGGTATCGAGAAGGTATAATAGAAGCACTTGATTCGTTAGATTACAACGTACTAATAGTAGGCAGAGAATCGTAGACGTTATGAATCGGAGTACAGTCAGCCAGAAATAGATCTAGCAGGTCAATGGTACATGCAAAAGTTGTCAAGTCTTGGTGTCAGGCAAGGAACGAGTCGAGAGGGATCGGAAAACGACAGACGAAGATTCAAAGTCAATTTTAAGACGACAAAACGGGGGAAAGGCCAGTCATCAGAGAGATACAAGGTGGCGGACATTCGTTCATTCCCAGCAAGAGTGACAGCTAAATTTGGTAGCTGGTTGAGTATTCGAAACCTCATTGATAAGTGGACCGAAAACCGACAGTTCAGTCATGTCCGGGCAAGAAATCGAGCAGAGGAAGAGAGGCACAATCGCCACGCTTTGAAAAAGGCCGAAATGCCGCAACGAGTAATTGCTGCTATTTGCGGAGGTGCTTTACTCGTTGCGCCGATGCTGATCATGGCAATTCATCCCTCCAAAACGAAGAGCCTGGTCACTTCCAGCACCTTTGTGTTCGTCTTTGGGCTCGGTCTAGCATTCTTCTCGGCTTCAAAGGTCTCTGAACTATTGGCGGCAACAGCAGCATATGCTGCCGTGCTGGTGGTCTTCGTTGGTGTGAGTGGGTCTTGAGGACTAGAGGTTCAAATTGGATAGTTGTCGCTTCTCGGGTATGGTTAAGGCTTGAATCATGATTTTATCGTCGCTGTATCCCCTCCTAGGAATGACATGTTTGAATCTGGCTGTCGACTTACAAGAGTGTTCCATTTCAAATTCACATTCTGAGCCTTCTTATCCCGCCGCCCCACTCTAACAATTCGCAAGTGAATCTTTGGCGGTGAAGTCCATTCCCAAATCTATGACCCAAATATCATCTTGCGGCCAAGCCATATTTCCTTCAAAACTGCCATCCACTCCGAGATCGACCAACTCCATGGCCAACCGCACAGCGATGCCTTCCACCTCCGAGAGAGCGACGATCGAGTGTTCTTGCGAAAATACTTCTCCACGCACTTGCAGCCCGAGAACCGCAACTACGAGCATTACATCCGCAAGCACGACAATGCTCAACTCTGGAAATGGCCCAGCCACTGAGCCTCAATTCACCCTCTTCCCAAATCTTGCTGCTGAGTTACGCCTCAAAGTAATACACTTTGCACTATATCATCCCAGAGTCGTCGAAGTATCGATTCACAAGATTTCAACCGTCGGCGGACCCCGTGGGGTCCTCACAACTGGAATCCCAACGGCCTTTCACGTCAATAGAGAGATGCGAGAGGAGGCAATTAAAGTATTTGGGCTGGAAAACTCAAAGAAAGAATCTGGTAGCTTCGAGCTTGGACCGCAAATGCTGATCAATTATGCAATCGACACGGTCTTTGTCCCAGATGACCTTGTGTGGGTCGATATCTTCAGTCAGACCGAGCGGGAAAAGTGGCGATCCGTGGCGATTCATCAATCTTGGTGGTGCAAAGCCAACGGGTTTCGATTCATGCAATTTCCTCACTTCCATTCCTGGAGTGACGAGTTCCCGAGACTTTCTGAAAATCTCGAAGAGATTGTCGTCTTAGCGGTTCCAGAAACAAGCATGCTGCCACCGCATTCCATGGACTCCAACGAATATAAAATGGGTATGCGTCCAGAGTCCAAGCGTGCGATGCGGTTCAAGCGGCGGGTTTGGGCGAGGGATACGCGATATTTGGAGGAAGTTAAGGACCTATGGGAGCAAATGAGTATACTACTAGGCATAGAGTACAGCTCAAAAGTCTTAAACCGTCTTCAAGACTCTCGAGATTGGACAACCATCAAAGAGGACCTAGAGAGGGGATGGAGCAAGGTGTGCGAGAACTACCACAGCCGAGGTTTTCAGATGTGGAAAGATGTGAAGATTTTGCGGGCCGTCGTAGATGAGAACAGCGTCAGGGGCGGGAAGATGGTTTTCGAGAAGATGGCATGAATTTGAGGGCGGAAGATACTGAGCTGTCCACATAGGAGTTCCCTTCCCTAACGAATTGGTCGTCGAAAGTCCTACTTCTCCATGAGGTACTCACTGAATGCGAGAAATTTATTGCATGATTCTCGTCGAAAGTGCTGGAGCCCTGCTGAAAAGACGTGACCAAGCTGTTTCAGTCGATACCTTTGGCGCCTCTTTCCTCTTATTGATAACCAGCATCTTCTGTTCCACAGGACCATTTACACTTTCCATATTGAAACGAGTAGGAATCGATTCTTCCTTGGCCACGTAGCTTGCAAAATTGCGTAGTGCTTGTGAAGACATGGCTCCAGTTTGAAACCGTTCTCGTACTGCAGCCATTTGAGGCAACGCGGTAATTGCCTCGATGGTGTGATTAATTGTCTCTTGCTCAGATGCCTCTGCATAAAATGCATCATTGGCGAGATAATTTCTAAGGTTGTATTAGCCTATTAATGAACCAAGTTTGACAAATACTTACACGTTCATTTCGACGAGCCAAGAACTGAGATTGGGATTTCTCTCCTGAAAAGCCTGCCCATCTCTTGCCCACAGCATCCATACAAGATAAATCCACACAGTCCAATATGTATGATCCCAGTCTTCTACTAAGACCACCCAATCCAAAGGAAGCGGCTCTTCTTGATCTTCTGAAATGATGTTGACAACAGATGCATATATATCAGAGTAATGGGTCCGAAGCCAATCAAACGCACATTCTAAGGACAGAAATTCAACGGTAGCGTGCATTTCACGCAAATAGCCCTCGACGTAGCTTGGTACAGTGTTGTGACAGGAGTGCCGACAAAAGGAACTGAAGGACGAAGCCGACTGAAGTCGTTTCAGGATCGGCGTAAGAGCATCTTTAAGGACACCGAGTTGTCTGTTTCTATAATCAAGAGCCATGATTTGATTTTTATTTTCAGGCTCACTTGTAAAGTCAGAAACTTCAAAGCCGACGCATCTCATGTGTCGATGTATCACTTACTTGAGGATTTTCCCAGTTTCCCGAATTCTCTTGAAGTCGTAGTCGAGTTTGTCGAAAAGAATTCGGAGAGCGACGAAGACTGTTCTTGCTAAAGGACCTTCAAAAACGTTCTTTTCGAATTCGAGGCTGTACTCAGAATTCTCCATAATGAATTGTCTCTCCCTCTTGTTGCATACCATGCAAGCAAGCGTATCGAAAAGTCCGACCGAGAAGAATTCTAACTCCACAAAATTGCCATCGGCCGTTCCATTACTTGATTGCCTTCGAACTTTGAACATGAATTCTTCCTCAGGCTGCGACTTATTAAGTGATATATGTGATTTTTGACTCCTGCGCAGTTGGACTGCTCCAGAGGGTGGTGTCAGCTTCAGGTTCACGGTGTCATTCTCCAGATTGGGAAGTGTGAACCCGTAGCCAACAAGGAGTTCGCTATTGGATTTATGACCATAGAAGTTGAAGATCTGGCATCCTTGTTCCACATCATCGAGGGTGCGCAAGCCAAAATGACCAGCTTCCGGATCCTTCGCCCAAAAGACTTGATTGACACCATTATGATTGCCGATATCAAGAACGGGAAGAAGAACTGAAAATCGATCGCGCTGGATGTGGTCAAGAATTAGATCTCTGTTTTGGGAAGTTGGGAGTTGTTCCAGTATCTCATGAGGTATAGTCAACGAAGCCCGGAAGCTCCTGGTTCCAAATATGGTTGCAGCCCACTGGTAAAGAAGGTAGTCGTATTTCTCCCAGTCTTCAACTTGGTTCTCGAGCATGGCGACCCATCTTGCCCACTCTTCTTTCCACAACTCCTGCCTTCTCAATATCGGTGGTTCTGCATTTGTGCCACTCAGAAATTTCCGATCCTCTTCAGGCCACCAGATGGGAAGGGCCAATCTTCCTGGCTGATCGGGTTGGGGGAGAAGTTTGATATAGTTCCACCAGAAGGACTTGTCGCCCATAAGGTATTGCTGCACAAGGAAGAAATGTCCGATAATATTCGGGTATTCTGGAGTCAAAGCCTCAACGAATCCAGGGGGAAATGGTTGAGAGCCATGAAGTTGGAATTCTGAAGATAGTTGAATTGCGTTTAGGTATGATAAGGTAGTTTCGTATGAGCAGCTGACGAAATTTGTTCCAGGTGGGATTTCTTTGGCTGCTTTGAAGGAAAGTCCAGTGATTTCATCTTCGTAGACTTCAACACTTGAATGGAGGGAGGTGTGATTTGACCTAGCCCACAGTAGCAACTCGTCGATTTCCGGATTTGCTTGAGACATTGTGTACCAAATTATCCGTGTCTCATCAAGACTGGATGTTTGTAACAAAATTGCTGTACAAAGAGTTTCGAAATTCTAAGTTGAATCGCCGCGGGGCTGGAAATGGCGGAAACCTCTAGGTGAGAGTTGACAACCCTCAGCTGTTACCGTCTGAAAGTGCCTTTTTATTTATCAACAGGTGATTCGGTTGAAGTTTATAGGAAGCAGTTATGTGATGAATAACTCAAGCCAGCAACCAATGGTCGGAGTCCAAAGAGAAGAAGCTTGGATTTGTTTCTACTACTCTCAAGATCATCTATGGTGCTTGGAATCTCGGAACTCACTGGTGCTTCATAATTCCATTATAGCCATAGAAGCTAACAGGAGCACTTTCTTGTCGCTGCAACAATTCATGGTTCCCACGTGCTCAGCGGTTGATCTTAAACCCGAATATAAAATAAAATAAATCCGGTGACCAGCAAAGACACTACGTGCAATATACACTAGACCCACATCAGCTTCCTCAAGTTCCGAAGCTTCGCCTTCATCGTCTTAGAATCAAAATTTTCATTTTTCCACTCCAAAGAAAAATGGCCCGAGGTAAGCTTGTCAGCTTGTCGTCCAGTGGGCGCTCGCTCGTTTGGGGACCCCTGAGCGTCGTATCGAGTAATCATCCGGCCCCTGTGCAACCTCACGGTCCTGGTCCTGGTCCAATGCTTTGTTTCATTTCAGTGAGAGATACTGCATTTTGCAGTATCTAGCTTTCTCGTCTTCCACTTCGTACAGTCTCTTCCGGATGAGCCTCAAGTTTCGAGGCATCAAAGTCTTAGAATGGCTTCTGAAGAGCTCAAGTCGAACCCTCTACTTTCCATCCAACCTCCTTTAACAGCGCGACTAATCTACTTCCTCAAGCTATGGGGACTCAAGCTTCTCTCAACTCTAGGATTCACAATAATACGCCTCTTCAAGCCACCACCAAAAGCCATCCAGCCCTCAATTATAAAAGCCTACCCTTGCCGTCCACACCTCCGAAACCGAATCTTCATCCCGAAGTCCCGACCAGGCGAACTCTTACCTCTTTACATCGATCTCCACGCCGGCGGCCATGCGCTCCTAGATGCCCAATTTGACGACGAGTTCTGCTCTACGTTAGCTGATAAGTTTGGTATCCTGGTCGTTAGTATCGAGTACAGCAAGGCGCCTCGAAGCAAGTTTCCTGGGCCTACGAATGATGTGTTTGCGATTACACAAGCTATAATCGAAGACGATGCATTGCCGGTTGATAAATCGAGGGTTGTGATTGGGGGATTCAGTGCTGGTGGGAATTTGAACATATCGGCGGCGCAAATGCCAGAGCTGAAGGGCAAGATAAGAGGGTTGGTGTCTTGGTATCCTGTACTGGATTTTACTCTGTCGCCGAAGGAGAAACAGAGTTCAAGACCGTACCGACATGCGAAAGATACAGATGATTTAAAGGATTGGGGACCGATTTGGGAATGGGCGTATGTGAAGCCTGGGCAAGATCTAAGAGATTCGTTGTTGAGCGCCAGATATGCCGAGAAGGAGAATCTTCCGGAATGGGTGTATATTGTTGGGGCTGAGTATGATATGTTGGCTAATGAGGCGAGAGAAATGATGTTTGACCTGGCTTCTTTGGATGAACTTGGACGGGAAGACGGAGTTTATGGGTTTGAGAAGAACACGTACAAGTGGAAGCTGGTTCGATATGTTCGGCATGGGTTTACTCATGATCTGATGGACAATCCAGGAGCGGAAGCAGTGGCTATGAACAAGAGAAGGGCCACAGAGATGATTGAAGACGTTGGATCATGGCTATTCAAGGGGCCTTTTCGAAATGAGTACAGCAAATTTGGGTCTGCACAACCCGTTTAGTTTGGTACGGATAGTTCTATTTTGATAATTTATACCCCAATGCGAGAAAAATTAAACCACCTAGATCTTCCAGTTCCAACTACTTACATATGCCGAATGTCGATTTCAGATAACAAAGAACTAAACATGTTCTTCCAGACGAACAAAACCTAGCTATGTACATTGGTTGATCTTCTAGAGACTGAAGATCGGAGATAATTGATGAAAATAAAGCATTCACATCTGCATAAACTAATCGGAATCAATCAGAGGCAGGGACTATTTTCATACATTCAAGTCTTATTTTACAGACGCCTGTCATCTTATACACATGGTATACATATATCCTACAAGCTGATTTCTCCCTTCCACGTCCCCTCCGTCAAACCCAACGTCTCAATCAAATTCTTCCACCTATCACTCCCCCTCTCCTTCTTCCTTAGATAATTCAAATGCTTTTGTCTCTTATGCACCATAACCCTCAAATTCCTCTTATTAATCTTGTCTTTATTTCCTCCCTTCTTCTCCAGCTGATTGGCAAGAACCCTAATCTTCGCCGTCAAAATAGCAATCTGCACCTCCGAACTCCCCGTATCTGGGCCAGCCCTTGGCGTTTTCTCCGGTAATGGCTTCCCTCCAAGAATATCCGGATTGATCGGTGCGCGGGGCCGTAATGTTGAGTCAGTCTTGTGACGTCCAAATGTTTCAATACAGCGCTGGATATTCGCCCTCGTCTTATCTTCCTGTGAAGCATTCGCCAGACTCACGATCCTTGCCAATGCGGTCGCAGCTCTTGCGTGGCCTTCGTCATGCTGTTGTTTTTCTTGGGCTTCTTTTGTGGGATCTCGGAAGTCCCGTAACCTTTCTTTTGAGGGTTCTGTCAACTCGTAGCTGCGGTTAATGCTTTCGTCCAGCTCGGCAGGTTTGAGGAAGTGATTTAGGAGCACGTCGTCGCCGGACTTAATTTGTACGCGTAGGGAGGTGCTATCGGATGGTTGGGCATCGGGAACCACGGAGCCTGCGCCGGAGACGTCGTCGAAGGAGGAGATGAAGGGGGTTGTGATGCCTCGGACTGGGTCGCCTAATGCTTTGTTTCGCTCTTCTTGAAGGATCTTTTGTCGCGCTAGGTTTACTGCTTTTCGTTGTGCCGATTGTGCTAGAGCATATGGGTCTTTGTGGGCTTTTCTTTGGGCGAACGTCGAGGCATTGGCGGAGGAGGTAATGGGGAGAGGACCTCTAGATTTGGGTGCTGGTCGGAAGCATACTGGGAATTGAGTTAGCTGGAACAATAAATTGAATTGCAGTGATATCTATCTTACATCTGGCACCATTGAGACGCGGTGGAGCAGGTATTCGTGGAGGCATGTTGGTTCTCCTTTGAGCTGTCGTCTGCTTCTCTCTCGTGAACTTTTGACATTTTGGATTCAAGGCCAATTTGGGTTTAGCGGATTCTTAGTATTTGAGCCTGAAGCCCCTGCTGTTAAACCCTCATTCTCAAGGCTGCTGCTACTGCTGCAGCCTTCCAAGTTTAGCGAGATCGCGGGCTTTTTCCCACACCGAAACTTTTTCAAATTTCTTCGATTCTCGCGCATCGAATCTACACCCAACTCAACACCCATCTTCCAAAGATTTGACATCTACAACCGTCAAATTTAATCCGCAAAGATGGCTCCTTCTAACCTCCCCCCAATCTTCAATGCCACCTCCCAGGACATTGAGATGCTCCTCGCAGCTCAATGCCACCTCGGATCCAAGAACTTGCAGGTTCACATGGAACCCTACCTGTGGAAGACTCGCCCTGACGGAATCAACGTTATCAATATTGGCAAGACCTGGTACGTGCAATAGGGGGCTCTGGGAAGTTATGCGCAAGCAAAATCTGGGGTCTAACATATTTTCTTGCGCAGGGAGAAGATCGTTCTCGCTGCCCGCATCATCGCAGCTGTCGACAACCCCGCCGATATCTGTGTCATTTCCGCCCGTCCCTATGGCCAGCGTGCTGTCCTGAAGTTTGCCGCCCACACCGGTGCCGTCGCCATCGCCGGTCGATTCACCCCTGGTAACTTCACCAACTACATCACTCGCTCCTTCAAGGAACCCCGCCTCATCATCGTCACCGACCCCCGCACCGACGCCCAAGCTATCAAGGAGGCTTCCTACGTTAACATCCCAGTTATCGCTCTCTGCGATACTGACTCCCCAACTGAGTTCGTCGACGTCGCTATCCCAACCAACAACAAGGGTCGTCATGCTATTGGTCTCGTCTGGTGGATGTTGGCCCGTGAGGTCCTCCGTCTCCGCGGCTCCATTGCCAACCGCGAGACCGAGTGGGATGTCATGGTTGATTTGTACTTCTACCGTGATCCTGAGGCTGAGGAGAACAAGGAGGTCTCTGAGGAGAAGGTTCCAGGTGCTGATGAGGTCGGCCCAGCTGCTATTGATTCAGGTTTCGCTGGTGCAAATGCTGACTGGGAGGTTTCTGGTGCCAATGCTGGTGCTTTCGCTGCTGCTTCCACAACTGCTGCTGCCCCTGCTGCTACTGGTGCCGGATGGGACGCTACTGGAGGTGATGACTGGTAAGAAATTCCTACTTAATTCACGTTGGCGATACCGGAATCTAACTTAGACTTCTTAGGGCTGCTGCGCCTGCCGCTTCCGCTGAATGGGGTGCTGCTGAGCCAAAGGCTTCTGAGTGGTAAAAATTTGCATAGCTGTCTTCATTCGGCTCTGGTGCAAAGGTCAATCTGGTGGTACTCATGAGGGAAAGATACTCTACACGTGCTCACTCTTTGCATTTGTAGAGGGAAAGCCCTGTACTGTCAAGGCGAAGGAGTGGACTTGATCGTTGCTCCACCTTTAGCATTCGGATACCTATTTGTTGTAGCATACAAGCAGCAAAAAGCATGCATGAATAAAGTCTATTCTGCAAAAGAGATGAAACCCTGCATACATTAATGACTCGTGCTTGTGATTCTTTGACATTATTTTCTCCAGGCCATACTGGATGAGGGCAGGTTAGCTCTGTACATTTCCGAAACCTTGACCACGTAAAGGTGTCTTCCGTCTACAAGCCATTTTATTCTTCGTTCCACTGTATTATCCTCATATCTCGTCTTGATTCATTTATATAAGGAACCAAGCACCGAGTTGGTTCTGGGAGCTGCCTAGGGCCTCTCAAATATGATCGGCATGCTGTTAAGCTGGGACTGAAGTTCTTGTATAGAGGTTTCTCTCCTTTGTTTACCTTTTAACGGTACTTCACATTGACAACAAGCAATGATTGGTTCACCTCACGCCACGTCCTGTTAAATCTAGTCATGGCAAAGTCCGGAGATGTTTCTTAACATCCTTGATATGTATATCATGTTAGTATCTCCAACTAAGATCCAAAACCATGGTGTAACATCAGCCACAACAACATACAAGGGTAAGGGGAAATATGTCGAGGTCACGTTATATCTCCCTCCCCCTTCAAGATCCAGCAACTTGCTTATGTCATTCACACCAGCCACATACCCTCCATCCCGTGCTCCCCTCCCCTATAATCAGCCAGTCACGGGTCCTGTTCTCCTCCTGTCCCTCTCTCCTCTACGAATCACAAGGGACGCTGATATTAGAGCTCCTAGCTCATACGGGCATGTCTCACATCACACAGATCACGCTCACTGTCAAGCTCTAAACCGCATGAGGCAATCTCTCCTCGTCCCATCCACTCACAGGGCACCCTAGCCAGGAAAACCAAGCAGACGGAGCGTAATATATGTTCAATTCCCATACTAAAACAAGCCCTTGCCCTCAGAAAACCGAAATCACGCTATGCCCACCAAGGCAAGCATCCCACCCGAAAAGAGACAGCCAAAGACCCCCGAAACACCACCCAAAGCCCGTAAAGCAAAAAGCAGCCCAGCCCAGCCCCGCCCTCAGCACAGCGCAGGTAATCTAACCCACCCACCCTGCCAGAGCGGGCCCACGCTGCACGTCACGCCCGCAGCTCCGTCCGGTCCAGGGACCAGGGGCAACGGCAACGCAGCGCACGCGGGAACTACTGCAGCCAGCGCTTCCATGCCCGTGGGACGCCCAATCATAATTCATAAACGCTTGATTCGCAAAAGCAGCCAGAGCGCAGCGCGCTTACAATCCCCAACGCCAGACGTCAACAAAGTGAGAAAAGGGGCAGCCAGCGACGACGACAACAGACTGCCGTTTTAGGAAAATTTTGACTTTTGAAAGATAAAGAAGGAAAGCGTCTAGTATTCTGGTGATGGGTAGCGCGCGCGGGCTTGCTTGTATTCCTTGGGGTGTTTGCGAGAGGCTTTTGACTTCATTGTTCTGAGGCGTTTCGTTAGTCGAGTTTTCGCAAAGTGAAGAGCGCTGCAAATCGGAATTCCAGACGCTGCTAAAAGTGAAATTTTGGGAACTTACGAAACGCGCTTTTGTGTCCATTCGAGATCTCTTTTCACTTCCTTCGCATCTTGGTAGCCTTCAGCCAATCTTGCTCTCGAGCGCGCAAGTCGCTGCTGAGCCAATGCTTGCAAATCTTGAAGTTCGCGGTGCTTCGCATTCAGCAAGCCAGATCTGGAAATTCGTTAGTCGGTTTGAAAATGCGAACGGTGGAGATCTGTAAACTTACGTTTGTGCCTGAACAGCGAGAGTGCGATCGAGAGGAAGAGGGTCGAATGCGCCGTTAAAGCGATCTTGCATATATTCTTGCATATCTACGCCATTGGTAGAAGAAGTGCTGTCATACTCGCCGCTCGCGCTTCCTGCGTAACTGCTTGCAGAGTACGCGGAATTGCCATACGCTGGAGTCATGCTTGATCCGGTGGTAACGGACTCAGCTACTTCAGGAGGCGAAACTGAGTATCCTTGATGTTGATTGTAGTATTGAGCATGTTGAGATTTTGCAGGAACAGAGATGGGGAGAGTGTTTGTCTGGTAGTAACTTTGTTGGTAGGCCATGATGATGTAGCGATGAGGTAATGTCAAACGACAAAGAAGTGGTCGGTGACAATGAAGTGTTTGACAGCAAATTGAATGCAAAGATGAAGCAGTGCAGTGCAGATGCAAACGGGAAGCAGGCACAAGTATGAGTTGAGATTAAGGTTGAGATGAGGTGAAGTGAAGTGGATGTCTGTTTGCAAGGCAAAGTGTTTGTATGAGAGTGAAGTTCTTGAAGTGAACAAACGGATGGAAAGGAAAGAAGAAGGAAACTTCCCAAGATAGTGAAATGACCTCCCTTTTATACCCGTTCAGACCTCCCCGGCTGGACCACATGCTAGCCATCGAGGGGGATGGACTTTGCCCCCTTCTCCTGCTCCGTATCTATGACCCCGCTCGAGGACGAAGAAGATAGGCTGATCGACGATGGTCTCTTCCTTACTAGACTCTTCCCACCGCTGCCATCGATCCGTGTTGCCGCCCTCTCAAGCTTGTCCCGAGCCCCCAGCCATGCAGTAGTATATTCGATGGGGTGATCCTGGGAGGGCTGGCTGACGAGGGCTGGCTCGGATTGGTCTGGACTAGAGTTTTTATTGCTCAGAGATAGCCGTCCGTCATGCCGGGCGAATTATTGGTGGATAGGGAGGGGCAGGTTGATCTCGTTGTAAGAGCCTTCCAGGCGCAAGGCACTATGCCGTGAGGCGATTCAAACGAACAAGCGCGCTGGCACTAGGGCGAAGCAAAAGCAGCGAGCAAGGAGCAAGAATTCATCCCACCTCCCGGCATGGCATGCTGCTGGAAGGTGGCAACAGTCGCGGATGGCAGGCTGTTAATGGCGGATGGTGAAGGATGTGGTAAGGTGGAAGGAATCTCTATGCGTTGCAGCCTGACGTTCTATCGCGAATGTACTGTAGGTGTGTGTTGTCAACTTTTTTCGAAAGCCCCTCTGCCCCTCCAAAATTCTCAGGCCCCTGCTCATCCACCCCTCCTTCGGCGCCCGCCAATAATGACGACCATTATTGGCCGCAGAGAGATCTACGCCGGAGAAGGAAACGTCCTAAAGAATACCCAGAATGCTCTTTGATCCAGCTTTCGTACTAGCCAACGATCACAGGATGCAACACGGGCCCACGACTCGTCTTACCTGCTTCTGCACCGAAACTATAAAAGCATCCCTTATTCATCTATTCATCCTGCAAACGCAGCTGCAACCGAAACCGCAACCCCGCGGTCCGACTGCAGTTCGAGCTTTGCCATGAGCCTGCCTCAAAAGTATGACATGGCATACCAAGCCCTGTTCTGCCCTGTCTGGCCTGGTAAACCGGTACTGGCTCAGCACCCATGGAATTGCCAATCTGCAGCGTTGTGCGATTTCCAACGGTGGGACAGGGCCACAGCCGAAGGTCGCAGGGCTGCGTATGGGGTATAGTATGAGCCAATGAGGCTCCAGGGCAAAAGAACGTAGGAACATCGATTCGGAAGGAGAAAAACAACTCTTCGGATCAATTTGCTGCACGACCAGCGAATGTCTGCAAGTCTCTGCAAGCGTAAAAGGCCCTGTACCAGAAGCATTATCGCATTGGCATATTACTCTAGTGCACGCTATGGTGAGCCACCCAACGCCCATGCTTTCTTCAGATCGCTGGGAACATCCCATCTACCCTACCCAAATATTTTTAGGAAACCCCACATCCCAATCCCGCTCAGCACCGGTATCGTTAAGTTGTCATCCCATCCGAAAACATCAATGACCTCGCTGGCTGAAGCCGCAAAGCCTGTCCATAAACTCATTACTGCCAACGCCAGCCCTCCAGAAATACTCGCCTGTGTCTCGGACAAGCCGGCAAGATCTCTAACAGACGCTGGAAGGCTCAAGGTCCCCGTGAACATAAAGGGCCAGTTCACGTCCTCAGGAAAAGGACCGTTCCGCGGAGCCAACCATCCCCAAAATCCGACTGCAGTGATAACACCAACGAGAAATGCGGCGAGTGACCCTGCGAGAGATTTTCCGCGTCTGATACGAGGTGTGTAACGTCCGTATGCGCGCCCAACGGTGCTCGCGGCGGTGTCACACCAGCTAAGGAGAAGTATACCCATGACTCCGATGTCCTTGGGGAAGAAGCGTAGGACGATCCACGCTCCTAGGAGGTACCAAATGACCCCGTTCCAACCTTCGAACTCGGTTTCCCGCATAAAAGCACCGACGACTCGGACATAAAGGCGATTAAAGGATGGGGACTTGAAGCGTACATAGTCGATGGTTGCAATCGGCACAAGCGCTGTCATAAGGTACGGGTAGATATTGGGGGTCTGGAGACCGTATACGTAGGCCCAGATAGTGAAAAATCCAATAGAGACGTGCAGTAATTTTCGTGGGACTTCATGTCTGTGTACGAATGACCTCCAGTGTCTGTGTATAGGAATCAGACCCAACGGACTGGGACTTCGGCTGATATCCCTCCAGCTCCAACCTGAAGAGGCACTCGTCGGGGAAAGGTGTCCGTTCGTTGTGCTCCCGTTCGGAGTAATCGGTAGAGGTTTCGCTGTCGTGGTAGAGGCTATGTTTGGTTTCGCAGGAGTCAGGCCCGAAATCTTTCGTATCCTCATGGGACTCCTGCTCTTCGACCTTGCCCTCCGCAGATCGGCATTGACCTCCTCGTCTTCGTCAAGATCTTCATTTATCGGCTCGGGCGTAGCGGCCATTTTCTTCTTCGCGGACCTTGTCACCGGCCCAAAGTATCCGTCTTGAGAGGCTTCCCGGGCTTCTGAGGGAGTCGGTGAAGGAGAAATGACTCTCGGAGTAGCCGGAACAGGATTCGAGGAAGATCGCGACATGGTGAAAGGTGGTAAAGATGGCATTCGAATAGCGCCAGTGAATAGTCGCTGGAAGTCGGTCACTTTTGCAAGCCAACTGGTGGAGTGGAGATGTTTATCTTTTCGCGAGGCGCGTATGTTTGTGACGGAAGGAAAGGCAGGCAAGGCTATTATTGAATCCAGCGGAAGAAGGGAGGGCGCAGAGCAGGACTGCGCTGCTGCATGATTAGAGGAAGTTATGATGCCTCTGGTGCGCCGTCTCGTGGCACATCGAAGTGTGAGAATCGGTGATGACGAAGAGTCTCAGATCAGAAGAAGCAGGGAGGGAGTGAATGGGAGGAAAGTTGGAAATTTTGCAGGGTCCAGCGTGACTCAGCACACGCGACCTGGCCGGAAATCACATGCAGATACGCAGATGTAAGGCTGAGTTATTTTAGGAAGTATATTGTGAGGAGTGTGAAAAATACTTATAGGATATCAAGACAGATTAAGAATGGTCAGAAAGTGAGACATTTGAAGGCTATTATTTAGGGGAGGAATCAGAGGATGCACTGAAAAGAAGAACGAAGAGTTCGGGATGGAAACTCGGGCGACTATTAAAGCGGCCCTAGTTATTGCCATTTTGAATGTTCTACTCGCCCTGGCGCATTCAAAACCAGTGCCGCCTTCTACCCGCCCAGGAGTTCCGATAAGGCTCTTATCGACATGCATAGGTAGAAAATTTTGGGCGGCGCATCGATCAGGATAATTTCTCAGAGCAGCAGAGATATTTATCAGACTTTGCCAACCCCGCCAAACCACTGCACTATGGCTCCCGACGCTCCCAAGAAAAAGTTCCCAAGAGCTTGGGATGGACTTACCCCTCCGCTAGCGCAATGGATATTAGATGCCATTTCCACCATGGGATTTGGCCAAATGACGCCTGTCCAAGCCGCGACAATCCCCCTCTTTATGGGGAATAAGGATGTTGTAGTTGAAGTACGTCCCTTTCATTGTCCCACAATATGACAGAGAATATTGACATTTAGTATTAGGCAGTGACAGGCAGTGGAAAAACTCTGGCGTATCTCATCCCAGTGATCGAAAGGCTGCTGCGACTGGAAGAGCCACTGAAGAAGCACCATGTTGGCGCAATTATCGTTTCCCCGACTCGAGAACTAGCAATTCAAATAGACTCTATCCTTCGATCTCTACTCAAGTTTCACCAACCCTCGGCCGAGATTCTAGAGCCGAATGAAGACGGAGAAACGAAAAGATCTGCTTCCTCACATACCGTTCTCCCCCAACTGCTTCTGTCTGGTACGACAACCACCGCCCAAGATTTAAGCAAGTTCCTCAAGAACAGTCCAAATCTTCTCATAGCCACCCCTGGAAGACTGCTCGCACTACTCTCATCTCCACACGTTCATTGCCCTCAGTCCTCGTTCGAAGTCCTGGTTTTAGATGAGGCGGATCGATTACTGGACTTGGGATTCAAAGACGACTTACAAAAGATACTTGGAAGATTACCGAAGCAGAGACGAACCGGGCTATTTTCCGCGAGTGTTAGCGAAGCAGTAGGGGAGATGATCAGAGTAGGGCTGAGGAATCCTGTGAAGGTTGCTGTGAAGGTCAAAGGCGATCAACGAACACCGGAAAGTCTGCAAATGACATATTTGCTGACTCCTGCGAGTCACAAATTCCCGGCCCTTATTTCATTGCTATCTCAGCTTGAACCTACACCTCAGAAGAGCATTATATACCTCTCAACTTGCGCCGCAGTCGATTACTTCCAGCAAATTCTCTCCGCCATACTCCCAAAGCAGTTCTCATTAATCTCCCTACACGGAAAGAATGGGCCGAGTGTACGGGAGAGGAACATTTCAAAGTACAGAGCCGCAGTGACCCCTACAATTCTTCTTACCACAGACGTGGCAGCCCGGTAAGAGTTATCTCCTTGTGCGCATGTATCGCGAGTGTAAATTGCCGGTTTTAATTGTCTGAGAACACGTGGGACATTTAAAAATTACATTTGAGGCTCGGTATCCGGCTGCCCTTTCTTCCTTTCAAGCAATACTGACTTTGGAAACGTGCAGCGGTCTAGATATCCCAGAAGTCGATCTGGTCGTCCAAATCGACCCTCCTTCCGATCCTAAAGTTTTCATCCACCGCTGTGGCCGAGCAGGACGAGCAGGACGCAAGGGCCTTAGTGTCATATTCCTTCAACCCGGCCGAGAAGAGGACTACATACGCTTTCTTGACATTCGCAAAACGCCAATTACACCCCTGAAATCTCCAGCTATAAATATACCTGAAGACGAAGCGAAAGCCATCACTGAAAGAATACGAAAAGAAGTTCTCGCCGATAGAGCGCTATGGGATAAAGGCAAACTTGGATTTGTCAGCTGGGTACGATCCTATTCCAAGCACCAAGCAAGTAGCATCTTTCAAGTTTCTGATCTGGATTGGACGGACCTGGGAAATGCATGGGGTTTGATTCGCTTGCCTAAGATGCCAGAGCTTAAGAAATGGGACGGTGACAAGACCTTGGGTGTGGAGTTGGACATGAGCGAATACGCATATAAAGATAAAGCTCGCGAGAAAGCCCGCAGAGTAGCGATGGAAGAGGCGAAGAATAAGGGACCGTATGTGTCTAGCGAGGAGCAGATCAAGAAAAGGAAATCAAACGAGGCGTGGAGTGGCAAGCAGGAAGAGCAGGAGGTTAAAGAAGCTAGGAGAGAAAAGAAGAGGAAGAAGAAGGAGGCAGAGAAAGTCGAGAAAATGACAGATGAGGAGAGGGCTAAGGATGAGGAATTGCAAAGGTTGATTGCGGAGGTTAGGAGGAAGAACGCGGAAGCAGAGGAGGAGTGGAATGGGTTCTCGGACTAGCATCTGGTCAGCATTATAATGTTCCACATGAAATGGGAGATTCAAAGAGCTTCTTTGCGGAGCCTCGGCGGGGTCCTTCCAACAGTGATTTCTTATTTGTTGTCCGGCATAGAGGACTTTTATACATGTCTCCTGCCACTTTCAACTCCCAGCAGCACTTGCTGGTGTAACCCTAACACCCCGCTTCGAATCCCAATGTCCATACACCAACCAACTCCCCACAGGACTAAGCTCCTTCTCCTTCTCCAAATGTTCCCACGGATTAATATTAAAGCTCTGATCATAATAGCCCTCCCACCACTTATCAGCGCCCGTTTTCTCCCTAGGAATACCAGACGGTAAGTTTCCATACAGTACCCTGCTCTGCGGCTCATTTAGAAACGGCGGTGGTCTTGCTGGTAGACCATGGACTTGATTCCCAGATACTGGTTGTGTCGAGGCGAGTATGTTATCAATTTTCTCCTGGGCCTCCCTCTCTTTCCCCTTTCCTGCTGAAGGAGGCGGAAGACTCGTATCAACATAATTTGGCCCCTCTTCCTCCCCGCCCCCTCTAAACCCAAGCCCCTCTTCAATCGGCGCAGGTAAACTCGTATCCACGTAATTCGGTCTCTCCTCTTCACTTCCATCCCCGCCTTCCTCGAGTTCAATCTCCGCATCGTTCTCTACTGGCCTCGTCTTTGCCCCTTCAGTAGTAGCTTTCCCGTCCTCGCTGTTTCCACCATTCGCAGATCCAGATCCAGTCCCAAATTCTCTCATTTTCCCCAGCGCAACACTATTCCCACCACTGCCTTTCCCCTTCTTGCCGCCTCGATCGATAATCTCTAGTTCCTGCCGTTCAACAAACGCGTCGGTGGCAGCGTTGAATTTTCGTTTCTTCTTTGCGGGTGCGCTACCGAAGGATGAGAAGCCCATTGCGGCTGCCATGGCGACCGCTTCTGCGTCGGAGTCTGGGTCTGACATTGTTGGGGTTGTAGATGTGTGATAATATTGCAGCAATATTGTGGTCTTGAGTTTGAAGGAGGGGAAGGTTTGGCGAGGCGGAGGTTCAGCCTTGTGTTGTGAGGGTCTAGGTTGAGGCCCCTTCAAATCTCCGATATTTCAAAAATACCTAGATAGTAGCACTTCATTGGACAGTTTTTTTAATGTATGCAAATGATTGGATTCCGATAGTCAAACTTTTGAGAATTTATGAATCTTTTATAGGAAAAGAGACATCCCAACCTCTTAGTACGCAACTGCTCACGAAACCCCGATACGGGATTAAGACTTCAAGGATAGCCAAAAGTTGTAAACAATGTGGATTGCAATAATTTTTTCATTGGAATAAGACTGGCTATGAACTCATACCACACAAGTTATTCCCTGATCTCCCTGCGCCAATCCGCCCAATATAACAAGTACAACAATGACAGCAATAGGCTCGGTCATAAAAGGAGGTATTAAACAGCGGGCCAATCTAGAATACACTGATGTAGTTGCCAATCCTCTCCTTTTGGTTTTGTGCTATGCATTCTGCGATCCAGGTGATATTTCGGATTTCCTAAGTGGTTGTCAGCGTGATCTCCCTCGCACCCAACAATGTAAACGTACCTGTTCCCGCAACTTCACCCACGCATACACAATAGCGAATGTGAACTGCCTTGTGAAGGCGCTCTTCGAGATCTCCATCTCCTTCTGGTAGAATAAATCCTCCAAGCTCTTTCCATCCCCACCTGAACCTCCGCTCATGTTACCCGCTCCAGTGCTGCTCTGTCCCATGCCTGCAGCGTCAAAATACGTCTTGTAATCGTTAACACCTTCCACAGCAATTCTCACACCCTCGATATCCTCTGCTCTGGATAGCATGTATGATCCTTCTGGGTATAATCTGCCAAAGCTGGGGTACAGCTTTTTGCGGTCCGCCTTTGATAGCTCTGTGCCAAATGAGTTCAACGTAATGTTGATAGCTCTTCGATCCGCCTCGAACTCCAAAATCTCCGTCATAACCTCCGATGTAGGTGTTCCGGCCATGTCTGGATCAGTGTTGACGAAGTTGTGGAAGTCTTCGAGATAGTTCTTGTACAGAGTATTTCGGACAATTTCTATGTTCAGCTCGTCTAGATCTTGGTGGCTCAAGCTGCCCTTGAAGTATGGTGCTAGTGGGGTTTCAATCAGGACGCTGTTGTATAGCTCTTCGATATTCGTGGCGACACAGAGAACAGGCATTGTCTCAAACCAACCAAGCGGATGGCACCTTTCCAACAGCTCCCTAGTATCTCGTTCATGTAGTGTCCCAGTGATCAGAAGTGCCACATTGTCGATCATGTAGCCGTAGGTGAGATAGTCCATAAACTTCGCAAGAGATCCAACTGCGTTCGCTCGTACATATCGGAATTCTGAAATGAGCTTGTCTGTGGTCTTTGCGGCGAGGGTCGAGGTCGAAGGGTTTGGAGGGAGGGATGAGAGAAAGTCGCCATAAGCTGGGCCAAGTTGAAGCTTAAGGTCTGATACCAGTTAGCAACATAATGGATAGCTTCACAGAGCCAGCTCACCATCAATCGTCTCGCATTGGGTCAAGTTGGCGTAATTCTGTCCAGTTAAAAGGCCATTTCTGTAGCCACGGACAATTCCCTCAATGTAGCCATTGTTAACATTGAAGAAGAGGCCCTCCATTGTGGCGGATGTTGTAATAGTTGAGCTTGAAGTCTTCGATAGTCTACTCGAACGCAGCTACCTAGAGTTCCATCAGAGGGACGGACGTCACCTGACTCGAAGCTTTCACGCTATCTCCCATCGTGGTATAGCGCCGCACTTTCTTCTGGCGAACTTTTTTTTTATGAGCTCCAGAAGTCGAGATAATATTTCCCAGCACCACAAACATAATCTACCACGAAAAGACGACGGCCATATCTCAAGATGGGTCTCTTCGTTCTTTCCGAGACCAGCGCTGGTTTCGCCCTTTTCAAGGCCGACAAGAAAGCCCTCAAGAAAACTGATACTGATGCGGAAGATATCACTGCGGAGGGCATCAACGGCCTGTAAGTACAATTGAGCTGCAATCGAGTCCTCAAAGCTTCGCGACCAAATTCTAATTTATCTCTTTGCAATACAGTCTTAAACTGAAGCATTTCGAGAAGTTTGACAGTGCTGCGATGGCTTTGGAAGAAGTTGCTTCCTTGACAGAGGGGAAAGTTTCGCCCATGCTCGCGACGCTCCTCAATTCACTGAAGGACGAGAAAAAAGCTTCCCTGGCCGTAGCAGACCCAAAACTTGGACAAGCTATCAACAAGCTCCCAGGACTTTCTCTTACACCCATCTCCGACAAGTCTACCGAGGACATCTACCGTGCGATTCGCGATCACCTATCATCTCTTATCCCAGGTCTGTTACCCGAAAATATTTCAACCATGTCCCTCGGTCTTTCGCATTCGCTATCTCGACACAAGCTCAAATTCTCCCCGGATAAGGTTGATACGATGATCGTGCAAGCTATAGCCCTGCTTGACGACTTGGACAAAGAGCTGAACACCTACGCTATGAGAGTGAAGGAATGGTACGGATGGCATTTCCCTGAGATGGGCAAAATTGTAAACGACAACCTGGCCTACGCTCGAATAATCCTCAAGGTTGGCATGCGCACAAGCACCCAAGATACTGACCTCGCCGAGATCTTGCCCGAAGAGATTGAAACCGCTGTCAAGGCTGCCGCCGAGGTCAGTATGGGTACCGAGATCACAGAGGAGGATTTGGAAAACATCAAACTTCTTGCCGAGCAGGTCGTTGGCTTCACAGAATACCGTCAGCAATTATCGAGCTACCTGACTGCTCGTATGCAAGCCATTGCACCTAATTTGACTGAATTGGTTGGAGAGCTTGTCGGAGCTAGACTGATTGCCCACTCTGGATCTCTCATGAACCTCGCAAAGAGTCCTGCCAGTACCATCCAGATTCTCGGTGCCGAAAAGGCTTTGTTCAGAGCCTTGAAGACCAAGCACGATACCCCAAAATACGGTCTCATCTACCACGCATCTCTAGTTGGCCAAGCTACCGGAAAGAACAAGGGCAAGATCTCCCGTATGTTGGCAGCAAAGGCAGCTATCGGTCTTCGTGTCGATGCTCTCTCAGACTGGAGTGCTCAGGGTGAAGGTAAGGGCGATGATGTGGATGAGGAAGAGAGATCTGCTCTCGGTGTCAAGTCTCGTTCCAAGATTGAGCGCCACCTTCGACTTTTGGAAGGCAAGCCCTTACTCCCCAGAGGTGTCAACGTTGGGCCAAATGGCACCGCTGTCACACCTGGCAAGTGGGAGATCAAAGAGGCTCGCAAGTACAATGCTGATGCCGACGGACTTGCTGGTGACGAAACTGCTGCCATCGTTCCTGCTTCTGAGAAGAAATCCAAGAAGGAGAAGAAAGAAAAGAAAGAGAAGAAGCCAAAGAAATTGATTGAGGAGGTCAAGGAAGACGATTCGGATTCAGATGAAGAGATGCTAGATGTAGAAGCTGGCCTCGGCCTACCACCGCCATCATTAAACGGCACCAAGGCCAAGCCAGTCGCCCAGAAGAAGACCAATGGTACCGCCGACGATTCCGATGCGATTTCGACTGTTTCAGACGACACCGAAGACGAGGAATCAGAAGAGGACCAGTGGCAATCTTCGATAGTTGGCAACACCAAAGAAGCTAAGAAGGCGCGCAAGCAGGAGCGTCACGAGCGAAATGTCGCTCGGGCTGAGGAGAAGTCTAAGAAGAGGGCAGAGAAGAAAGCCAAGGAAGCCAGACGAGCTGAGAGGGAAGCACGAAGACAAGCAAAGGCTGCCCAAGATGCAAAGAAGGCTGGATCCTCAGCTCCAGCAACTGCCGCCGTCGACCCAGATGAGGCTTTTGCGGAAGCCTTAGGTATGAGCGTCGAAAAATACAAGCGCAAATTCGAGGCTGGCCAGATCACCATCGACAATGGAGTCCCCGTCAAGATGAGCAAGAAGGAGCTCAAGAAGGCAAAGAAAGCTGCAGCCAAGGTTGCTGAAGAACAAGCCAGCGCTCCGTCCAGCAGCAAGAAGCGGAAGCACGAAGATGGGACGGAGAAGGTTGAGAAGAAGAAAAAGAAGAAGAACAAGGAATGATTGTCTTGACTGTCGTTTCTGTATCATAGTTCTATTCCCATCTTGTCTCTGGCGCGTTGGATGTTTATATTGGCGTAGGGTGGGGCATTGATAGGGTAATGACCTTCTGTATGGAGTTTTTATAGGCAGACGCTGTATGCGTTAAATAAAAGCGAATATCAAGTACATTGGGCTGTTCCCAAAATCTATTTATCTGGTGCGTAGTGTTTAATATGTGATTTGTTCACAACTTCTCAGATGACGCGTGACAATTGCTCTGGAAATTAAGCCCTCCAAGCCGTAATGGAATACACGGTGCAATAGAATGTCAAGATCTGAGTGTCCCTACATGCCTCAAGAAATACTAGCAATCATTGTCACAACATAGTTATTCGGTGGCAGGCGCTAGTCCTCGGCTCCCAGTCTCAGCCTTGCAGAAATCCCAGCCCTCAAATTCCAACGACTCACAACCTCCCACAAAAATCACCGAATAAAATGGCAGACCACAAATCACGCTCTCGCTCACCAGCACCCCGCGACGAACCTTTCAGAAACCGCAGCAGATCACCCCGCCGACGCGAGGACAGAGATCGCCGCGATAAACCACGAGGCAGCGGTGGCGGGGGCTTCAAATGGAAAGAGAAGCGCCGGGACAACAACGATGACGGGAGAGAGAAGAGGCTAGAAAGGGGATATAGAAATCGCAGTCGCTCACCGCGCCGAGAGCGGGAACGAGAGCGTGAAAGAGAGAGCAAAAGCAAGGGGAACTCAGTGCAGGATAAGTTTGGGGTTGCGGATAAATTTGGTCTCTCTTCACCTACACCTTCAAAAGCGAAAGATGGAGAGAAGAAGGAGGAAAAGAAAGCAGCGCCTGTAGCACAAGCGTCAGGAGAACCGATGATTATTGTTCATGTCAACGATAGACTGGGAACGAAGGCTGCGATTCCGTGTTTGGCCAGTGACCCGATTAAGTTGTTCAAGGCGCAGGTTGCCGCGAGGATTGGGAGGCAGCCGCATGAGATTTTGCTGAAGAGGCAGGGAGAACGGCCGTTTAAGGATCAGCTTACGTTGGAGGATTATGGGGTTAGTAATGGAGTGCAGATTGATTTGGAGATTGATACTGGGGAATGAGGGGAGGTGAGGGGTGTATGGAAGGCGTCTATTGGGATTATTGGTTATGACCATAAAAATTACAATATGGGAGCAATACAATGACTTGGCTTCTTAACCAAAGAACGGAAATGCTACCCAGCTAATAAATTCTCTTGCCATATTCTATGAGTAAAGGAATGGCCCTGGTGGCCTTCAAAATAAAGCTCCAGACTTTTTCTTATCGATAAGCAGCCCCCTTTCATCCAAATTTCAGCCTCCTCAACCTCACTTCCTCCATCAACAAACACAATGCAATGCTCACAACACAACCCCACCTCCGCACCCGGCGGCCCTCGCCAACGACCGTCGAATACACCGTCTCAACCTCCCCGACCTTAAGTCTCCCCGTCCGCCTGCTCATCCTCCTCACCTTCCTCCTACGCCTCATAATCGGCCTGGGCGTCCTGCTGCTCCTCTACTCCAAATACCTACTCAGCACCTACTCTCCCGCTCCTATCAACTACGCTTTCGCTCCCCCAGTCGCCAGCGTCGATTACATTCTCTACGCTCTCGGAAATGTCAGCAGTTCGCGCTTGGGACTTCTGTCTAGCAAACTAGCAGCCTCAACCCCTCTCATCGTGCTCCTACCGACGTCCCTCGCGCTCCTTTACGCGCTCACATTACGTCTTCATACCACTGAATCGCTACTAGTGCTACGTGGACTCGGGATTCAGACTTCTACGAGCTCGGCGACGTATCTGAGCAGTGCAACGACGCGATTTATACCCACGGAAAAGATTCAGGATATTCTTGTGAATGAGGCATTCAGGGGATTTGAAGTGCGATATTATCTAGGTGTGGTAGTTGAGGGGGAGAGAGAAGTCGTTGTTGTCTTTCCGAGATTGTTACCTCGACGTGGGGTGGTCGAGACAGTTTGGAGGGGTGGGAGGGGAGTTTTGTTTGAGCCTGGAGGGAAGGAGAAGGAGAAGGGCGGTGGATGATTCAAGTACTGAACTATGTTGAAATATTTTGAGAGATGGGTATATTAAAATACTGCAAGATGATCTATTCATTCATCTTCGTCATCAAGATGATGTCTCTTCCTATACTGCTGATACTTCATATCCTCCGCGCTCTTGAATCCCTTCTTTAGAGCATATTTCTCATTGGTGGCGGCCACGTCGCCCATGAGCTGTTTCTTCATGACGGGTATATACCTACCCTGCAGCTTCGGCTCATCTCCACCATCGAACACTTTCTGGCTCATGTTCTGTTTCGTTCTCCCGATGCTTAAGTCGGTCACATCAGCTCCATTGCGGAAGTGCACTTCGTCGATGAGAGACGATGCAAGCATCTCATCGACCTTCCTCTCCCGCCAGACCTTCCACAGATTATCCATAAGCCCATCAGTCCCGTACTTTGCATCCCCATGCCCAGCTCCATCACCAATGTACATCCATTGCAACGCATCTTTGCGTTCCGGATCATCTTCTCGAGGGAAGACACAGTTCCAGAGAACGAGCGGTGTATCGGTAGCCATCTCATAAATAGGCCGCCTAGGATTCTTACTTGTGTCCAAAAGCTCCGTCACTACAGACGGCGGCTCAAGCCTTTGGCCAACCAGAAATAGAATAGCGACGATGTGCCGGACCTGATGCCACAAAAATGCGGAACCATTGAGGTTGAATGTATAAATCCGTGGACCTTTCGAGTACTCCCCCGGCTCTTTCCCTTCCACTTCAGGCCAAAACCCAGCATCCCTTACATATTGGCCACCAGATTTTAGCTCAATATGCTCCTCGATAGAAGCACTATAGATCCGGCGATCAAAATTCGTAATCTGTTTCCCTGGGTCCACTTTACAGAAATTTCGGAAGTCATGAAGACCGACAAATAGCTTTGCAGCTTCTTTCATGGCCTCGATGTCTAGCCAGCCATCTTTCATTTTCCCTTGGGTCTTTTTCGAAGTATCGGGTTCCAGATTGTCGGGCATTGGGGCGAAACCTGGATTTGTGAAGAAGTATTTGTATTGTCGCTCTTTACATGAGAAGCGTGCTGAGAAGTCGGCTGGAGGGAAAGGACACCAGGCTAGGATTCTGATATCGGGTGGTAGGAGGCGATTTAGTAACAGACAGTAGGGGATTTCGTCGTTGATGGGATCGAAGTTCAGAGATTCTGTTGTCTCTGGATCGTCCAGAGGGACTTCCTCATGCGCCTCGTATCCTATTGTCGACTTCGAAGGCGCAAGCGGAGGCGCCATAACTTCGAGTGTTTCTTCCCTTGGAAGCGTATTGAAATAATCTTTCTTTTCGACGTCGACTGTCCCATTCTCATCCTGCACCCCGCTCTCTCCTGTAGTCATAGCAACATCACCCTCCTTCCGCTTCCCCAGCGGCCTATTACTCCTCACTCTAATCCCAATAACCTGCCCAAAGGCAGAGACCCCCTTATCCGTCCTCCCACATTTACTATACTCTGTTCCCTCCCAATTGACCTCCCCAGGCTCTAACGGATGACTTCCTTTCGGGAAAATCAGCCTCGCTTTAGTCAGAGCTTTCCATAACTCTTCTTCAATCGTCGGTAACGGCGTCTTGTGATTAGCATGGTGCTCGAACCCATTGTAATTCTTTCCTAAATACGAAAGTTTGAACGCCACAAGCCTCGTAGCGTATTTCGAAGGGTCGAAAACTCGTTCATTGCGCGGTTTCTTCCAGGATTTGCGCGGTGGTGGAATTTCTGGTCTGCTCAAACTTGGGCATGTTAGTATTTTTGCCAAAACTAAAAAAAAGAAATAGGAAATTACCTTTCATTTTTACTTTTCAATTCATTCTCAAGTTGAGTAACGCGCTCAATCAGCTTCTCCTGACTCCAGACGCTGTAGTCGACTTTCTCCTCCATCTTATTAGGTACCTCTTTTGCGCCTCTGGCTGGGGGATGTTTTGGACGTCGCCACCGGTTGCTACGGGACATGTGGAAGGGGGCTTTGGAAACTTGAGGCAGTTCAAGTCTCTTGAGGAGTTGGGAGAGGAGGGGCCGCATGCCCTGGGTGGATGAGTGACTAAATAGGTATGGTCGAGTCATCGTGCTTCACTTGGAGTTGTAATTTTTATTTTAGGGGCTTATCGGCACGTGAGCAGGCAGGGGTGCGATAAGGACTTTCTTTTTATGGGTGTCATTAGGCTTTTGATTTTCTTCTTTTTTTTCTTGCAGAAGTTGAAAAGTATTTTGAGAAAATGGATGATCCGCCTGAGGTAAATATTTTGCTACTCGGCGATGCTGAGTGTGGGAAATCGACATTTCTCTCGTGAGCTCTTCCTCTCGATTACCCCTCCTACCCCACATTCCTATTCTACCTCTTCGTCCGGTAAGTATAATGACTTACGGTTCCAAGACGAATAAGCCAGGGTCCCAAAGCAACGGGTTCAGTAAAAGGAGAGCCGATCCCCCTTTTGAAAGACATAAACCAACCTTTTATCTTTGACATCAAGATCTCCCACAAACCCTATCGATTCCAACTCTACGATACAGCATCACCTGAGAACTGGACTCTTTTAAGTCCCCATATCATTGTCTTATGCTATGATATTTCCACACGTTTATCCCTAATAAACGTACAGCGCTTGGTATGTAACTCTTCTCCCCAATCTCAAATCACTCTACTAACAGTATCACAGTGGAGCAAAGAAATCCACCGTGTTTTTCCCCATCTTGCTGAATCTACCCCAGTTTTATTGCTGGGTTTAAAGAGAGATCTAAGATCGGAAGAAGACCCAAACGGGATAATATACCCTCAAGAAGCGTACCGGATAGCGCAGGAAATGAGGTGTGATAAATATATGGAGTGTAGTGCCGTCAGCGGGGAGTTACTGAGCGAAGTTTGGGAGGATATTTCTAGGACTGCTGTGGGGAGTGCGGAGGCTCAAGGTGGGGGTTTGAGTAGTGGCGGTTGTGTTGTCTGTTAATAACATCTGTAAGATGCAAGCAAATAAGTGGTATGGAAATGAATTATTGATTAGACGTTAAGGAAAGTTCGCTGCTATATACAATGTAAATGCCACAATCGCTATCTATGCATCATCAAGGAAAGTCGTCTGTAATGCTATGCCAACCAAAATGCAATCTCTTCTATCCTACACTCTCCCCAAAAAGGTTGACTTAAGAGTACTCCCAGACGGGCTCGGTCTGAGTCTCAGCCGTGCCAATAATGATACCAAGGCAATCAGTGCGAGTGAACTTGGCAACCCCGTTGGCAAAGATCTGGTACTCGCCCTCGGTACCTGAAGGGCAAGCGCTGAACGAGCTACCGTTGAACTCAAGTTTGCCAACGTTACCGCCGGCGCCCGAAGGAGCAGTGTAGCTGAAAGGAGTGGTAACACCACCCTCAGGGATAGCGGCCGAGTGTGGCCCAGTGACGCCAATCTCGCCGTTCTCCAAGACGTAGACTTGTTGTCCGCCTGGGACGACAACGTTCATGCCGACCGAGCCAGCGGATGGGATAGTGATGGCGGTTTGAGTGCCGGCTACTAGTGTTGTTAGATTTGTCTGACATGGGAGGATGAAGGAACTCACTTGGGCATTCGAATCCTTGTATACTAGGGCAGGAAGTTGCGGTGTCCTTGCCGATCCAAAATCGGAGGCCATTCTCGTGGATGTTGGCATTCTGGATTGGGGAACCAGAGTTGATGGAGATCAATTGGAGGACGTTTGCATTCTGACGAGCTGCTGGTGCTGGTGCGGCGGCAGCAAGACCAGCAACGGAGGCAGCGATAATGGACTTGGTGAACATTTTGAAAGTGTTTAGTTGAAGTGGAATTGAGATTAGGAAGATTGGTTTGTAAGTGTTGTAAGTTGTAGATAAAAGTACTCGTTGATGTTTGAATGATGATATGGTACAGAGGGTAGAAGGGAGTTTATATACTTGAAGGCTTGGGAGAAAGATATACTCAAGTATATGGAATTTCCTTTATGACGGAAGTGATCAACATCTTCTCGTATTATTCCTTGCCCGACGCTGCAACTACCCCATACCGTCAGGTCCCACCTGAGCCTCTAAGTATCGGCATTGAAACAACAATAGAAGCATAGAAAATTGTTGGACCTTTAGCAAGGCTAGCTCGTACCCTTCCTCTTCGCAGGGACTTCCAAAGGAGGTCAAGGGTGTACTCAATCCGCACCAATCTCTAGACGCCAGAACACTTGCTCCGTCGTATTTGTTGAGCAATGAGATCGTATGAGCCGTATGGCTATGCGGTTCCACAGAACCATGTCTCAAAATAAGAGACTGGCGGCCTATGCAGAACATAAGCGCCGCTTGGCGAGGACTTGAGGTCATATTTGTCGGTACTCCCGTCGGCCTTCTCAGTTCTTTTAGACTCAGCCTCGCACTTGGAGACAAAAGAGGGAAAGCAGTCGCACTTAGAGCGCGGCAGTATCGCCGAATTCGAGGACTAGCTTGTCGATCGCTCGTGTTGTCACAACATCACTGGCTGATCTATACCTCAAATTCAAACACCCTGCAGGTCCTTCCCATTTTGAACAATGCGGGGCGGACCCTTGAGAAGAGACGAAGAACGAAAGACGGGTTCTTCTAGTCGAGGGTTTGACGCTCGTCCTTCAAAAACCGCTGAATTGTCTATTAATGGGTTTCCGAACCTGCCATCTGCGTTGCAAAACCCACAGCTTTAGAGCTCACGACGCCGTCCTTACGTGCAGATATTTTCTGTTATGCGCAAGAGTAGCAGTGAGGCTTTACTTCGGATTTGAGGAACAGAACGACCGACAAGGCGGCGGGTATTGCGGCAACATGGGGCTCTGAAGGGCAAATAAAGTTGGGGCTTGTAACTTCTTTCAGAATACGAGATCAGACGTCATGGTGCTGCTTGGCAACAAAGGCTTGGAAATTTTTCCCCGCGTTGGCATTGCGCTGCAGCCTGGTGAGCGAGGTCCATCTGATGTAACGTTGTTTTATAGAATCGAGTCATGTAGTTTAGATCATCTGAGGGTTGAAAGGTGAAGTTATCGTCAATTGTGCGCTTAGCTGCTTGAAGAAAAGGTGCGGGTCTGCGCTTCGCGGAGACCCAACTAACGATGTCATGTAACAGCATCACACATGCTACAGTATGAACAGAATATATTCGAAGTTCTTATATTCCTTTTCATTTATCCTTTCCTTCTATTAACAAAAGATGCTACTCGCTACGCCTATATCCAGCACTTGGGAAAGCGTTCAGTGGAAGCCAAGTATATTGGCTGTCTATGTCTTCCAAGATCATGGGAAGTCAGTATGATCCGCAAAGCGGTTGATGGGTATAGCAATTGTATGGCACATGGTAGGCAAGGCAAGGCGGAAGCTCACTGCTCACTACCAAGGATGGCCAACGCCCATGATTTATTCCATTGAACGCCAAGAATGAGAATGCAAGCCACCCCGAACAAAACGAAATGCCCCAGATTCAGAGAAACGCCTACGACCTAATCCCAGAAAAGGGTACTGATGGATTCCCCATGGTGCACACGGCGAATTGCCTCGGCGAAGATCGTGCCAACGTCCAAAACTTCCAGCTTGGGACACAAGCGGCAATGTTCATCTTGCGGGACGCTGTTGGTCACCACAACCTTATCCAGAGCGGACGCATTGATACGGGCGATGGCATCTCCACTGAATATACCGTGAGTGAGCAAGGCGTAGACGTGGGTGGCGCCCTCCTTTTTCAACAACTTTGCGGCTCTTGTAATGGTATTCGATGTGTCTGCCAGGTCATCTACAAGAATGGCTACTTTGTTCTCGACTTCTCCAACGAGCATCATGGTGGCATTTTGGCGGTCTGTAATACGGGTCGGACGACGTTCCTACCGGAAATGAGTTTGCGCAAGTTTAGGGTTTGGGGAAGTTTTACCTTGTGGATCAATGCGAACTCCACATTGAGATCATCCGCAATCGCTGTAGCCCTTTTTGCACCACCGGCATCTGGACTGACGATGACGGCTTTCTGGAAGTTCGGGATCCTTTGTTGGATATATTTTTTCAAGAGAGATTTCCCGTACAAGTTGTCGACAGGGATGTCGAAAAACCCTTGGTACTGAGGGTCATGCAAGTCCATTGTAATTATGTGATCCGCGCCAGCACAGGTCAAAAGATCAGCTACAAGTGTTCCAGCTTGAGCAACCCATTGCTTGTACCCTGGCTTGGCTTGGAAGAAGGCGTTGTTGATTTGTCCCGGATTTGCGTAGTCATGGGTGGTGAATGAAGGCGTGGCGGTGTGTGTTTGAACGCTCTGGGAGCCACTACGCTCATGGCCGTTTGTTGATTGAATCGAATCGTTTGTATCAGATCGTCGTGGGCGTGCGATCCCATTTGTGTAGGAGCCGTTTTGTTGGTCAAGAGATGCTTTTCCCAGCTGCTTGTTGAGTTTTTCCAGCCCGTTGGAAAGACCCTGGCTCTGCGGTTGGGCGGGGCTCGGGGTGGCAGGTCGGCTTTCGAATGTGAAGTCGTTCCTATTGACATCTGTAGGAGCCTTGGAGAGTGGAGCTCCAGCTTTGTTATATGGCACATCAGGTTGTCGCGAGTATGGAAACAAAGGAAGCACGGCGGTGACGCGCTTCGCAGAGCCTGTCTTGCAAGCCGAGATCATAATGCAGAGATCCATGAAATTGTCATTGACCTTACCGCCGCCAGACTGGATGATGTAGACGTCCTTGCCGCGCACAGAGTCCTGGATCTCCAAACGGCTTTCTCCGACAGAAAATTTATTCAAGAGGCGGTTGCATTGCGGCACACCGAGAGTGTCGGAGACCGTCTGGACTAGCTTTGGGTGGGAATTGCCCCCAAGAATGACAATGTTACGAACCATGGTGAATTTGGTAT